>Ga0209064_1001947_pt1 | contig 26803 bp, 27 predicted proteins | sample Inofromicrocosms_FD_187498 | JGI IMG/M metagenome (GOLD analysis project Ga0209064, IMG submission 187498) | Mouse cecum microbial communities from Vienna, Austria - Inoculum for glucosamine and mucus D2O microcosms (SPAdes) (version 2) | ecosystem: Host-associated > Mammals > Digestive system >... | reverse complement strand
GGCCGAGGCCGGTAAGGTTATTGAGCCTTTTACTGTGACGAAACTCTTCGACGCGATAACGACCAACGAGGAAATAGACCGTCGGATAGAACTCTGTCTTACACTCGCTCTTCGAGCGGAATTATCCATGAAACCCATTTCTTCCAAAGCCGATTCTAATAACGAGAAAAAGAAAGTGATACCAACTGAATCGGTTAAGCAGACAACCCAGCTAAAGTCTGAATCGGAAGAGACGGCAAAACAATCAGGATATGATTTCAACAAATTGAATTCCGATGATTTCAATCTCGATGAGTTCGTAGGATAATTTCCTCCATGCACTGAATCCATGTCTCTTTGAGACTCCACTAAATCCCACGTCCGAAAGGGCAAAAATCCAACCCCAATTTATCAACCCGAAGTGTGGGCTGCTCCCGTCTGTGGAGCGGCGGGGGCTGCCTGTGCTTCAAAAACTGAAACAAAAACATGAAAATGACTATCAAAAATCTCAACAAGACTATCTGTAAACTCGTCGGAAGTCGTGGCTTCCAGTTTGCCATGCTTTTCGTCATGGCACTCGCAACCGGCATCCGTGCCTACGCCGCCGGTAACGGTCTCAGCGGTATCAACGAGGCTACCTCTATGGTAACCAGCTACTTTGACCCTGGCACCAAGCTCATCTACGCCATCGGCGCCGTGGTGGGTCTCATCGGTGGCATCAAGGTCTATTCCAAATGGTCATCGGGTGATCCCGACACCAGCAAGACCGCCGCGTCATGGTTCGGTGCGTGTATCTTCCTGATTGTGGCAGCCACAATCCTCCGCTCGTTCTTCCTCTAATCGGTTGAGCCAATGGCCGAATATGCTATCAACAAAGGCATAGGACGGTCGGTGGAGTACAAGGGACTAAAGGCGCAGTATCTGTTCATTTTCGCCGGCGGGCTTCTCGCCCTGTTCGTGGTGTTCGTCATCATGTATATCGCCGGAGTATCCCAGTGGATATGTATCGGATTCGGCGTTACTACCGCCTCAGCCCTTGTGTGGCTCACCTTCCATCTCAATGCCAAGTACGGGCAATACGGTCTGATGAAGTTAGCTGCTGTGAAATACCATCCACGCTATATCATCAACCGTCTGCGCCTTAACCGACTGATTAAAGGAAGAACAAAATGAGAAACACGTTAAAAGCCACAACACTGGAGTCTAAGCTGCCACTGTTGGCAGTGGAACACGGCTGCATCATATCGAAGGATGCCGACATAACGGTCGCTTTTGAGGTTGCCCTGCCGGAACTGTTCACAGTCACCTCTCAGGAGTATGAAGCCATGCACGGAGCATGGTGCAAGGCAATAAAGGTATTGCCGCATTATTCGGTAGTGCATAAGCAGGACTGGTTTGTCAGCGAGAAATACCGTCCCGATTTGCAAAAAGATAATCTGTCGTTCCTCGACCGATCTTTTGAGCGCCACTTCAACGAGCGTCCGTATCTCGCCCACAAGTGCTACCTGTTCCTGACAAAGACCACGAAGGAACGTGCGCGTCAGCAGAGCAACTTCTCGACGCTATGCCGGGGTCGCCTGACACCGAAAGAACTGAATCATGAGATGGTTGTCAAGTTCATGGAATCGGTGGAGCAGTTCGAGCGCATCATCAACGACACCGGTTATATCAGGCTGCGCCGTCTCTCCGATGATGAACTTATCGGCACCGACAAGGCTTCCGGGCTTATCGAGAAATATATGTCGCTCTCAATGGAAGATGTTACCTGCTTGGAGGACATAGACCTTTCTGCCCAACAGATGAGAATCGGCGACAAGATGCTGTGTCTGCATACTTTGTCTGACACGGAGGATCTTCCGGCAAAGGTCAGCACAGATAACCGCTATGAGCGTCTATCCACTGACCGCTCGGATTGCAGATTGAGTTTCGCCTCGCCCGTCGGGTTGCTGTTGCCATGTAATCATATTTATAATCAGTACATCCTGATTGACGACCACGACGAAAACTTAGTGAAGTTCGAGAAGACGGCACGCAATATGAACAGCCTTTCACGGTATAGCCGGAGCAACGCCATTAACAAGGAGTGGATAGACCGCTATCTCAACGAGGCTCATTCTTACGGACTGACCTCAGTCCGGGCCCACTTCAATGTCATGGCATGGAGCGACGACACTGAGGAACTGCGGCGCATCAAGAACGATGTCGGTGGCCAGTTGGCTACTATGGGATGTATGCCCCGGCACAACACCATCGACTGCCCGACACTTTTCTGGTCGGCGATGCCCGGCAACGAGGCGGATTTCCCTGCCGAGGAAAGTTTCTACACTTTCATAGAGCCTGCCGCCTGTTTTTTCACAGCCGAGACCAATTATAGGAGTAGCCTTTCGCCCTTCGGAATCAAGATGGTGGACAGACTGACCGGCAAACCTATCCATTTGGATATTAGTGACGAGCCGATGAAGCGTGGTATCACTACCAACCGCAACAAGTTCATACTTGGCCCGTCGGGTAGCGGAAAGTCATTCTTCACCAACCATTTGGTGCGACAATATTACGAACAGGGAGCGCATATCCTGCTGATTGACACCGGTAATTCGTATGAGGGGTTAAGTAATTTCATCCGTAACCGTACCCACGGAGAGGATGGTATCTACTACACCTATACTGAGGACAGCCCCATCTCTTTCAACCCGTTCTACACGGACGACGGAGTTTTCGATGTCGAGAAGAAGGACAGTATCAAAACGCTGCTGCTTACGCTCTGGAAATCGGAAGATGACAGAGTAACCAAAACGGAGAGCGGTGAACTTGGCTCGGCATTGTCGATGTTCCTTGACAAGATGCGGGAGGATAAAAGTATCGAGCCATGCTTCAACTCATTCTATGAGTTTATGCGTGATGAATACCGGACTGAAATGGCACAGCGTCCTATCCCCATCTACAAACAGGACTTTGACATTGACAACTTCCTGACTACGTTGCGCCAGTATTATCGCGGCGGTCGCTTCGACTTCCTGCTGAACTCAAAACAGAATATCGACCTGCTCGGTAAACGCTTTATTGTCTTCGAGATAGATTCAATTAAAGACAATAAGGAGCTGTTCCCGGTGGTGACAATCATAATCATGGAGGCTTTCATCAACAAGATGCGAAGACTCAAGGGAATCCGCAAAGTCCTTATCTGTGAGGAGGCTTGGAAGGCCCTCTCGTCGGCGAACATGGCAGAGTACATGAAGTACCTCTATAAGACTGTCCGTAAATACTTTGGCGAGGCGGTAGTGGTGACGCAGGAGGTTGACGACATCATATCGTCGCCGATTGTCAAGGAGACCATCATCAACAACTCCGATTGCAAGATTCTTCTGGATCAGCGCAAGTATATGAACCGCTTCGACCAGATTCAGGAGCTGCTCGGTCTGACCGACAAGGAGAAGGCGCAGATACTCAGTATTAATATGGCGAACAATCCGAACCGTCTTTATAAAGAGGTGTGGATCGGACTGGGCGGAACACAATCCGCCGTCTATGCCACGGAGGTGTCTATGGAGGAATATTTCTGCTATACAACCGAGGAGACGGAGAAGATGCAGGTACTCAACAAAGCTGCCCAACTTGGTGGCAGCGTAGAAGCGGCAATCCGGTTGCTCGCCAATGAGAGAAGGGAGGGTGCCACATGAAGATTCCTAAATTCTTTCATCCGATTCTCGGAGTAATGGCAGGTGCAATTCTCTTCCTCACCGGTATTGCAATCCTGACGATAGTATTTGTCGGAATGGTCAAAGCCGCCAATTACGCCGCGCCTTACTTTGCGGAGGTCGTTAAAGGTTTCCATCTTCTGATCCACAAAATATTGTCGCTATGAAAATTGCAATAACTATCGTGAAGGTGCTCATGGCAATCACATTCGGACTGATTGCCGGACTTGCAGTGATGCTCATGCTTCCGCTGCTGTTCACCTTCGCACTCATCAAAATTATTGGTGGCGCAGCCGCCTCAATCCGATAACCACAAAATCCAAAGTAAAAAATGTACGAAGAAATAAAAAAACTACGCCACTTATTATGGCTGACCACTGATGAGAAAATCCAGCTCATCTTCCAAGACAACAGAGGTCTTTCCATGGTAAAGGTACGTGAACGCGGAGATAACAGATCAGAGCACATGTACCTGCTGCTCCCCACTCTTGAAAGCGAAGTATTTGCTTTTGACACTCCCAATGGGCGATTCACAGTTGGCATTTCATCTACCGGCGAAGAACTGTTTCTCTCTCCAATCGGAGTGTTCCTGTATCCCTATGGTCAAATCGGTTGCAAACCGCAGACTATCAACATAAACAATGCTGAACCCCAGACGATGAACAACTGTGCGACAGACATAATCAACTAAAATCCAAAGTAAGAATGAAACAACTAAAATTTCTATTCCCCCTTATTGCCCTGTGCCTCATGTTAGGCACGGGCAGGGCAAACGCCCAATGGACGGTAATCGACCCGTCAAACATCGCCCAATCTATCGTAAATTCCTCAAAATCACTCGTGCAGGAATCGACTACCGCCACGAACATGGTGAAAAATTTTCAGGAAACAGTCAAGATTTACCAGCAGGCAAAGAAGTATTATGATGCCCTGCAATCGGTGAACAACCTTGTCCGCGATGCCCGCAAGGTGCAGCAGACAGTCCTGATGCTCGGCGATATATCCGGCTACTACGTAAACAACTTCAAGAAGATGCTGACTGATCCCAATTTCACGAGCGCCGAACTATCGGCAATCGCCTCCGGCTATACTCGCATCCTCGAAGAAGCCAACGGCGTACTGGGCGACTTGAAACAGGTGGTCAACATCACTACGCTCAGTATGACCGACAAGGATCGCATGGACATCGTGGATAGCTGCCACAAGGAGATGAAGCGTCTGAAGAACCTGACGGCATATTTCACAAACAAGAACATCTCGGTGTCGTATCTCCGTGCCAAGAAGAAGGCGGACACCCAGAGGGTCGTGAGCCTCTACGGTGACGGCTCCGAAAAATACTGGTAACGCCTATGCTTTGCGCGATAGATTTCTCAAACCTCCACTCCATACTCCGGTCGCTCTACGACGAGATGATGCCTCTGTGCGGCGACATGGCTGGAGTGGCCCAGGGCATAGCCGGTCTCGGCGCCCTGTTCTATGTGGCTTACCGTATCTGGCAGTCGCTGGCAAGGGCCGAACCGATTGATGTGTTCCCGTTGCTCCGTCCTTTCGTTATCGGTTTCTGCATCATGTTCTTCCCCAATGTTGTGCTCGGCACCATCAACTCCGTTATGTCGCCGATTGTGCAGGGAACCGCCTCGATGCTCGAAGGGCAGACGCTCGATATGCAGAAATACCGGGAGGAAAAGGACAGGCTGGAATACGAACAGATGATGAACGACCCGTCCACCGCCTACCTCGTTGACGATGCCGAGTTTGACCGTCAGATTGACGAACTCGGTGTTACGGAGATTGGCACCGCCGCCGGAATGTATATCGAAAGAGGGATGTATAAGGTCAAGAAGGCTATCCAGAATTTCTTCCGTGAATTATTGGAGATGCTCTTTCAAGCTGCATCGCTGACAATCGACACTATAAGGACATTCTTCCTGATAGTGCTGGCGATACTCGGGCCGATAGCCTTTGCGATCTCCGTCTGGGACGGATTCCAGAACACCCTCGTCCAATGGATATGCCGATACATTCAGACCTATCTGTGGTTGCCTGTGGCTGACCTCTTTTCGACGATATTGGCGAAAATTCAAGTCCTGATGTTGCAGAACGACATTTCGGAACTGACTAATAATCCGAATGTTGACCTCGACGGAAGCAACACCGCTTACACGGTGTTCATGATCATCGGCATCATCGGATACTTCACGATTCCGACCGTCGCAGGCTGGATTATTCAGGCCGGAGGCATGGGCAGCTACAATCGCTCGATCAACAACACCGCCATGACCGGAGGCTCATGGACCGGCAGCATCGCCGGAGGTGTGGCAGGGAATGTAGCAGGTCGAGCTGGAAAACTCCTTAAATAAAGTAATAACTCATAGTTACGAGTGACGAGGTTCACTTCATCACTCATAACTATGACTTAAAACCTAAAAAGAATGGAATTTAAGTCATTAAAAAACATCGAGACCTCCTTCCGGCAGATAAGGCTATTCGGTATTGTCATGGTATCGCTCTGCGCCTTCATCGCAATCGTCGCCGTGGTCCTGTCGCTGAACTTCGCCGAGAAACAGAGGGAGAAAATCTATGTCCTTGACAACGGCAAGAGCCTGATGCTAGCCTTGTCGCAGGATATGGAGCAGAACCGCCCGGCGGAGGCACGGGAACACGTGCGCCGCTTCCATGAGCTGTTCTTCACCTTGTCGCCCGATAAATCTGCGATTGAGCACAACATCAACCGCGCCATGTCGCTGGCCGACAAAAGCGCCTACAACTACTACTCCGACTATGTGGAAAAAGGCTACTACAACCGAATCATAGCCGGAAACATAACGCAGGTGCTTCAGGTGGACAGCATTGTCGCAGATTTCAACGACTACCCCTATCAGGTCAGAACCTACGCCCGGCAGATGATTATCCGCCAGAGCAACGTGACTGAAAGGTCGCTGATCACGAATTGTCGTCTGGTGAACACAGGCCGTTCCGACGACAACCCCAACGGCTTCATGATTGAGGGTCTGACGATTTTGGAAAACAAAGATTTGATAACCACAAAACGAAACTTATCCCAATGAGTATAAAACAGAAAATCCGCAATCTCGTGTCGCCCTTATATAATAAGGTGTGGCACGGCCCGAAAGGGAAAATCAAAGAACGAGTGAAGAAAGCCTGTGACGATATGCCCCATAAACAACGCCTCACGGTCGTTACCGTTCTTCTCTCGGCGTTCATCCTCGTCGCCTTCTTCGTGTTCGGGAACGCCTGCTACAAGATGGGCGCCGGCCATGCACGGCAGGCAATCGAGATAGAGCATATTAAACAACTGGAATTACCCACTAAAAACACCGGCTATGAAGATGCTCGATGACCTCAAAGCGAAATTCGCCCCGAAAACTCCGGCAGAACGTGAGCGGCTGAAACGGCTTACAGTCTATACGCTGCTGATTCTCTCGTGCCTCGTCTGCTTCTGGATTATCTTCGCTCCGAGTGGTGATGACGATGCCGTCAAGGGAAAGGCGAACATGGAACTGCCCGACCAGACTTCCGCCGGTATGCCTGACACCAAGCTGAAGGCATACGAACAGGAGGCGGCGCAGAAAGACAAAGCGCATAATGACAGCACGATAAATGCCGTGTCGCTCCAACTCGACACGGTTACAGCCCCGACAACGCCGACAGTGCCCGATGAGATTCAGAACTCGGCTGCGGCATACCAACAGGCTCAGGCGTCATTGCAGGATTTCTATGTGCCGGAGTATAACGAATCGGCACAGGTAGCGGAGTTGCAGGCACGGCTCGATGAGCTGGAGATGCAGAACTCTATGGCACAGCAACAGACGCAACAACCCAATGAAATGGAGCTGCTTGAAAGGTCGTATCAGTTGGCGGCGCAGTATATGGGTAACGGCAACGGCGGTAATGTCCCGCCTCCGCAATCCGATGAGAAAGGAAAGCGGAATGTCCAGCCGGTGCAGAACGTAACCCACAATGTCGTATCGACTTTGAGTGCCGCCACGAATGACCGTGGCTTCAACACCTCCGTCGGCATTAAACGCTTCGTCGGCAAGAACACGATTGCCGCAGTCATAGCCGGAAACCAGTCCGTAACCAACGGGCAGTCAGTAAAACTGAGAACCACCGAACCGATGTGGATCGGCAACAGACTGATACCCCGTAACACCGTCCTTGTCGGTGCCGCGAGATTGCAGGACGAGCGTCTGGAGATTGAGATTTCCTCTGTCGAATGTCAAGGCTCAATCTACGATGTGGAGCTTAAAGTCTATGATTCCGACGGACAGGAGGGTATCAACATTCCCAACTCAATGGAGACCGACGCGCTGCACGAGATTGGTGCCAATATGGGAAGTACAATGGGCAGCTCGATAAATATTTCCACCGATGCCGGAGCGCAGATAGCGTCTGATATGGGTCGAGGACTTATCAATGGGGTGAGCCAGTATCTCACAAAGAAGATGCGTACCGTCAAGGTGCATCTTAAATCCGGGTATCGGGTAATGCTTTACCAGCCCGAAAACGATTAAAACCACTTAAATCCAATGTAAAAATGAAACTGAAAACAATTATTCTCTCTGCCATCGCCCTCATCGGCACGGCAACCTCGGCTTTTGCCAAAACAAACAAAGTCGATAACACCGATAATAACGTGTCGTCTGAAAACGTCGCCGAGCATGATCTCAATGTCTATGGCGGCAATTACACCGACGGCGACAAGTTCGACGGCCTGACCCGAAAAGTCGGCTTCGACCGCATGATTCCGCCTCACGCATTAGAGGTATGTTTCGAGAAAACGACTCATATCATCTTCCCATCGGAGGTGGTTTATGTGGACCTCGGCAATGAAAACCTCGTGGCCGGACTCGCCGACGGAGCAAAGAACGTGCTGCGTGTCAAGTCAGCCTTCAAGTCCTTCAAGCAGGAAACAAACCTGTCGGTAATCACCGAAGATGGCAGCTATTACACCTTCAATGTCAAATTTGCGAAAGAGCCTCTGCTTCTGAGCATTGAGATGACAGACTTTCTCCATGATGGCGAGGCCGTCAATCGCCCCAACAACGCCCAGGAGGTGTATCTGGAGAAACTCGGTCAAGAGTCGCCGATGCTTGTCAAACTGATTATGAAGTCAATCCACAAGCAGAACAAGCGCGAAATCAAGCATATCGGCTCAAAACGTTTCGGGGTGCAGTTCCTTCTGAAAAGTATCTATACCAACAACGGACTTCTCTACTTCCATACCGAACTGAAGAATACCTCCAACATCGCCTTTGATGTGGATTTTGTGAGCTTCAAGATTGTGGACAAGAAGGTTATCAAGCGAACCGCCATGCAGGAACAGGTGCTCGAACCGCTCCGCGCCCAGAACTATGTGACGGTAGTGCATGGCAAATCCTCTGAACGCACGGTGTTCGCACTGGAGAAATTCACAATTCCTGACGACAAGCAGCTCGTTATTGAGGTCGCCGAGAAGGAAGGCGGTCGGCACCAGTCTTTCGTGGTCGATAACGAGGATATTGTGAGAGCAAACGTAATCGACGAGTTATCAATTCAATAATCAACAAGCCCATGAAGAAGATTCTTTCAATCTTCGCTGTGGCGGTGCTTTTCCTGTTCGCAGGGGAGGCATTCGCCCAGCGGAATCTCCCCGGAATGTCGGCGGTAGAGGTTCGTGCCGACATGGTAAACGGTTTCTATACCGGCAACTCCCGCAACTGCGGATATAATCTCGGCATATTCTATTCAGTCATCAAGGGCAACAATGCGAACACATGGTCTTTCGGTGGCGAATACCTCCAGACCTATAAGCCCTACGGAGAGAAGGGACGTATCCCGGTGGCGCAGTTTACAGGCGAGGTCGGCTACAACCTTCGCATTGTCAGTGACTATTCGCAGACTTTCCACCTCTATGGCGGCGTATCGGCTCTCGCCGGATACGAGACAGTGAACTGGGGCGAGAATATCCTCCGTGACGGCTCAACCATTCAGGCTAAAGACGCTTTCATCTATGGCGGTGCCGTTACTCTCTCGACTGATTTTTATCTCTCGGATCATGTGGCGCTCGGCGCACACATCAAGGAGCGGTTTGTATTCGGCAACGACACGGGGCATTTCCTGTTCCAGTATGGCGTTCACCTCAAATACCAGTTTTAGCCATGAAGTACAGCAGAAAAGACATCCCGAACATACCACTGACGGAGTTCATGGCGGCTCTCGGCGAAAAGCCGGTCAAGTCCTTCGATGACATGATGCTCTATTATGCACCGCAACGCGACGACCAGGAGCCGATGCTGGTGGTGGATACCAAAACAAACCGATGGTATGACCACGCCACTGACCAAAGCGGCGACATTATCGACCTCGCCGCCCTGAAGATGAATCCGAATCTCTACACAGACCCACGGGATTTCATCCTGAAGTATATGAACGAGTTCGAGCATGGCAAGGAACTTTCGGCAATGGCTCGACAGTCTCAGGAGCCAACGGTTATCAACCTCGACATAAAGAAAGTGAAACTCACTGACTTTATGAAAGCGTTAGGTCAGGAACATCCTGTGGCAGCCGACGGCAATCTGCGTATCTTCAAAGCTCCATACGATCCGAAAGGTGAGCCGACAATGGTAATCAACACCGAGACAAACCTCTGGCGAGACACCAAGTCCGGTGCATACGGCAGTATCTATGACCTCGCCTATGAGTTGACAGGCTCGTGCAATATGTCGGAACTGAACCGCTATATCGCCGGGCAGATGCAGGGTTTGGAGAAATCCAAAGAGAAGGAGCAGAAAGTTGAGCCGCCCAAGCAGGAGCCGGATAAACCCAAACGGAGGATGCGTCTATGAACATTGACGAAATCCGCAAAATCCCGCTCGTCGAGTTCCTGAATCAACTGGGCTATCAACCCACCGGCCGCGACAGCAAAGGATTATGGTTTTATTCTCCTTACCGCAATGAGCGTAAGCCGTCCTTCCATGTCAATCCCCGAAAAGGTGTATGGTTCGATTTTGGTAGCGGAGCCGGTGGCGACATCTTCACTCTCGCCGGGGAGTTATGCAATTCCAGCGACTTCATCCGACAGGCTGAATATATAGCCGAGAAGATGAAGATGCCTGTTGAAAAGCCATATAAACCTGTGTCGTTCATCGAACAGCCGACTTTTGAGAATGTGAAAGTTTCAAAACTCGACTCTCCGGCATTGTTGAAATATCTCGCCGACCGTGGTATTCCTCGGAACGTTGCCCAACGGTGGTGTGTGCAGGTCAATTACAGGCTTCACGGCAAGGACTATTATGCCATCGGCTTCGAGAATAGCGCAAAAGGTTTTGAACTTCGCAATCCCCTCTATAAGGGGTCGTATCCTCCGAAACACATTACCCATATCGCCAACGGTAATCCGCGATGCAACGTGTTCGAGGGCTTCATCGACTTCCTTTCGGGGGAACGACTCGGTGTAAATGACGGCTTTGATGCCGTGGTTCTCAACTCCGTTGCCAATGTCGGCAAAGCCCTGACTGTCCTGCCTGACTATTCTGTAATCGCCTGTTACCTCGACAATGACGAGGCCGGCCGTGCCGCACTCGCCAGACTCCGCAGGGAGTTGGGTGACAGAGTAATGGATAAGTCCGCACTCTATCCAGACCATAAGGATCTCAATGACTTCTTGTGCCAGCGAGTGCAGAGCCAAGCCAAAGGCTTAGGCTATGCCGAGCGCAGCCAAGAACGGCGTGAAACGCAATATCTTGTGGCTACCCAACCTAAAATTACCAACAATTCAAAAATAAAACTCTGAAACAATGAATACAATTCTGAATAAAATCGGCGCAACGCGCCTCACTCCCGCCCGTTTCTTCGGGTTCTGGGCAATCCTTTTCGCCCTCGTCTTCACTCTCTCATCATGCTCCGATGACCTCGACGTGCAGCAATCCTATCCCTTTACGGTGGAGGTCATGCCATACGGCGACAAAATCAAGCAGGGCGAAACCGTGGAACTGCGATTCGAGATTAAACCGGAGAGCAACTATGCCAACACCCTCTACACCATCCGCTACTTCCAGTATGACGGCGAAGGCACTCTCAAACTCGTTGATGGCCCGGTGCTGGTCAACAACGACCGTGTATTACTCGAAAGCAAGACCTTCAGGCTGACATATACAGCAAAATCCTCTCAGGCTCATAAACTTCTGATAGTGATTGAAGATAACTTCAATTCGACCCCGTGGGAACAGACATTTGAGTTCAACGGCAAGGACAGCGGCGACGATGACGGAGGCAAAATCGTCGGTCCGATAGTGACACCTGTAAATCCGGTTATCCGATGAGAAAAATCCTGATATTCTTCATGGCGATAGTGGCGTTGACCGCCACTTCGCCGGCTTTCGCTGCCAAGCGGAGCATAATGGAACTTCCGCTCTTTGAACGGGCAGTTCTGATAATCAAGCATTTTGAGACGCTCCATCAACTAAAACATCGACCTTACTATGGCTATGGGCATAGAATCCTACCGGGAGAGAGATTTCCTCAAAGTAGACCTTTGACCGAAAGTGAAGCCGATGCACTTCTTCGTAAAGATTTGAAGAAATTCTGCGCCATGTATTCCAAATACGGCAAGGACTCAATTCTTCTCGGTACTTTAGCATACAATATCGGTCCCGGAGCGGTGAATAAGTCCAGCGTCCTCAAAAAACTGAAATCCGGCAACCGCGACATCTTCAAGTCATACACCTCCCATTGCCGCTACAAAGGCAAATGGCACAAAGGTCTCTACACCCGCCGCTGCATGGAAATCGCCGCCCTTTTCATCCCGTAATAATCATCGTCTAATATTGCACCGAGGGGATGCACTCTTTTCGGAGTGTGTCCCCTCGCTGTATCTTAAAAGCAAAAATACTCACAACAAAATGGCCTCGATAAAAGTAAAGTTCCGGCCCTCGACTGTCGCAGAACACGAGGGCACAATCTACTATCAGATTATACACGAGAGGAAGGTGCGACAGCTTCTGACCGAGTACAAGGTCTTCTCATCTGAATGGGATGAAAACCGTTCAATGGTCACCACCACCCAGAAAAGCGAGCGTAAATCTTTCATTCTCTCAATCCGCGAGCGCATCCGCTGGGATATAGAGCGGCTGACGAAGATTGACCGTAAACTGGAAGTCAACGGTCTGACATACACTGCTGACGATGTTATCGACGAGTTCAACCGCTACGCGCATGAATACTCGCTGTTCAACTTCATGGAGGGTATCATCGCCAAACTGAAACAGAATGGCAAAGTCAGAACTTCCGAGACATACAAGTCCACTCTCAACAGTTTCAAGAAGTTCCGCAAGGACGAGGACATCATGCTCGACTGCCTTACTTCCGAGATTATGGAGGGTTATGAAGCTTGGCACAAAAGCCGAGGCGTAGCCCCCAACACCATATCGTTCTATACACGCATCCTGCGGGCAGTCTATAACCGTGCGGTCGAAGATGACATCATCGAGAACCGAAATCCGTTTCGCCACGTCTATACCGGCGTAGACAAGACTGTCAAACGCGCCTTGCCTCTGGCTGTCATCAAGAAAATCAAGGCGTTGGACTTATCTCTGACTCCAACACTCGACTTCGCCCGTGATATGTTCCTGTTGAGCTTTTATCTCAGAGGAATGAGCTTTATCGACATGGCTTTTCTGAAAAAGTCAGACCTCAGAAACGGCTATGTCACCTATCGTCGCCGCAAGACCGGCCAGCAACTCGTAATCGAATGGACAAAGGAGATGCAGATGATACTCGACAAATACCCTGAAAACGCCTCCGACTACTTGTTACCCATCATCCGCAACCCCGGCACCAATGAGCGATGTATCTACCATAATGTGGGATACAACATCAATCATAATTTGAAACGTATAGCCGGAATAGTCGGTGTCTCCATCCCTCTGACCCTTTACGTTGCCCGTCACAGCTGGGCCTCTGCCGCCAAAGCAAAAGGAATCCCACTCTCCGTCATCTCCGAAGGAATGGGCCACGACAGTGAAGCCACCACCCAAATCTATCTCGCAAGTCTTGACACTTCAATTGTCGATAAGGCTAATTCTCTTATCCTAAAATCTCTCTAATGTTGTGTGTTTAGCAAGCGTCCAAATCTCTTGCCAAGAGATGGTCTTAGCCATGCAAAGTTACTAAAAATTACGGACATAATCGACCTTTATCCCTGATTTTAACCAAATATATGTGTAATTCGTGTCATGAGAAGGGATATTGTTTAGCAACCTTACCTTTCTACTAATCACTATGCATTGATACAAAGAACGGTGCAAGGCATCCAAATCTCTTGGCAAGAGATGGTTGCCCCAATCGTTATGACATTTAATGATATACTACATAAATTTCGCTCGGAATCATTCACCGAGCATGACAAAGGAACGCAATTTGAGCGTCTAATGCGCCTATGGTTGCTTTCCGACCCTCGCTATTCCAACCTCACTGACGTTTGGTTGTGGGAAGACTTTCCCAGTCGAGGCGATTTAGGAGGTCGGGACACCGGCATTGACCTCGTAGCCCGTGCCGACAACGGCGAATATTGGGCTATTCAGTGCAAATGCTATAAAGAAGACGCGGTCATTGACAAGCCCGCTGTCGATTCTTTTCTTGCAACATCAAGTCGCCAGTTCCTCGATGTCGATACATTGCAAACCACATCTTTTGCTCACCGCCTTTGGATTTCCACCACCAATCACTGGGGCAACAATGCCGAGGAAGCAATAAAAAATCAGAACCCACCGCTTAACCGCGTGGGTCTTGTTGACCTACAAACTTCGCCCGTCGATTGGAAACTCCTGCTCGACGGCTTGCAAGGCAAAGATGCGATGTTGCCCGGTAAGAAACCGCGCGAGCATCAGCTCCGCGCTATGTCGGCTGCCGCTGAGTATTTTGCCACTAATGACCGTGGCAAACTCATCATGGCGTGTGGCACAGGCAAGACCTACACAGCCTTAAAGATTGCGGAGCTAATGCTTCCCGAAAAGGGACTTGTGCTTTTCATGGTGCCGTCCATCTCTTTGCTCGGTCAGACCCTCAACGCTTGGTGTGCTGATGCAGACAGGCCCATTAAGGGCATTTGTATCTGCTCAGACAGCAAGGCTTCTCGGAAAATCAAAAAAGATTTTGACGATACGCAAGACAGCGTTATCGACCTCGCAGTTCCGGCAACCACCAATCCCAAGAGTATAGCCAAACAACTCGAAGCATACCGCTCGCACGATGGTCTGACCGTGGTATTCTCCACTTATCAATCCATCGAGGCTGTCCGTGCCGCTCAGCAAGAAACCCTCCGTCAGACGTCGGGTTCTTATGGCACTTTCGACCTTATCATCTGCGATGAAGCTCACCGCACAACCGGCGTAAAGCTCTCCAGTGCCGACGAAAGCAACTTTACAAAGATACACGACGCAGATTATATCAAGGGCAGGAAACGTCTTTATATGACGGCAACCCCTCGCTTGTATGGCGAGAACGCCAAAGCTAAGGCTTCTGAGAAGGACGCTATTCTTTGCTCTATGGACGATGAATCTCTCTATGGCAAAGAATTTTTCCGCGTCAACTTCTCTTATGCCGTCGAACATGGATTGCTGACTGATTATAAAGTCCTCGTTCTCACAGTCAACGAGGACGATTTACCTGCCAATATCCTTGATAAAATCCGCGACCCGAATAACTCCGAACTTAATTTTGATGACACATCAAAACTCATCGGCATTATCAACGGACTCTCTAAAATCATCCGAGGCGATAAAGGCACCACTTGGGCCACTGACCCGGTAGTAATGCGCAGGGCTATCGCCTTCTGCTCATCCATCGGCAATGTATCTTCTCCCGGCACCTCCGTTAACACGGCAAAGTTACTTCCCGAAATATGCGAGAAGTACCGTGACTCCTTAGACCCGGAAGAACGCGAAAGGGTAGTCGAAGTATCTGCCCGACACATCGACGGTTCGATGAACTCTCAACAGCGCAATGAACAGCTCTCTTGGCTCGCTGATGAAAACCTCGATGAAAACGAGTGCCGCGTGCTCACCAATGTTCGCTGTCTGTCTGAGGGCATTGATGTTCCTGCCCTCGATGCAGTTCTGTTCCTTTCTTCCCGAAACTCACAGGTGGATGTCGTGCAATCTGTCGGGCGCGTTATGCGTAACTTCCGCAAAGGTCAGTCCGACGAAAAGAAATATGGGTATATCATTATCCCTATCGTTGTGCCGTCCGATGTTACACCCGAACAGGCTCTTGATAACAATGCATATTTCGCAACCGTCTGGAGCATCCTTAACGCACTCCGCTCTCACGACGATAACTTCAATGCCGAGGTCAACAAAATTGCCCTCAATAAAAATAAATCCTCCAAAGTTATCGTCGGCGGCCCCGGTATAGGCCATAACGCCATGACCGACGGCCAGGATGCACACGACGCACAGCAAATTGAAAATGCAGAGGTTGCAAAGCAACTCGAAATTCGTTTTGGCGAAATGCAGAATGGCATTTACGCTAAACTCGTCGAGAAATGCGGCGACCGCCTCTATTGGGAAAACTGGTCTAAGACCGTCGGCATGATAGCCCGTAAGTTCATCAAGCGTATTGCGAAACTCGTTAAGAATGTTCCTGAACTTTCTTCCGAGTTCGCTATCTTCGTCAAGGGATTGCAGGATAACCTCAATCCCTCCGTCGATGAAGGACAAGCCATTGAAATGTTGGCTCAGCACCTTATCTCGCAACCAGTTTTCGATGCGTTGTTCAAGGATTATAACTTTGTAAACAACAACGCCGTCAGCCGCTCCATGTCACGCATGATCGAGCTGCTTACTAATGTAGGTGGCTTCTATAAGGACACCGCCGAACTGGAGTCATTCTATGACTCCGTCCGTGTCAACGTCGGTGACATTGACAACTTGGAGGGCAAGCAAACCGTCATCAAGAACCTCTATGAGAAGTTCTTCAAAGGTGCTTTCCCCCTGACCGTCGAAAAACTCGGCATAGTATATACGCCGATTGAGTGCGTTGACTTTATTATCCATTCTGTCAACGACATTCTGAAACGCGAATTTAATTCTTCGCTTTCAGATGAAAACGTGCATATAATCGACCCGTTCACCGGCACCGGCACTTTCATTACTCGACTTCTCCAGTCCGGCCTTATCAAGCCTGAGGACATGGAGCGCAAGTATCTCCGTGAGATACATTGTAATGAAATCGTCCTGCTCGCTTATTACATCGCTGATGTAAATATCGAGGCCGTATATCACGATATAGTCAAGCCCGACCACTACGTTAACTTCGATGGAATTTGTCTTACAGACACCTTTCAACTCGCGGAGTCTGCGCAGCCTTCTTTCTCGCAAGAGTTTTTCCGCGAAAACTCCGAAGGGGTTATGCGTCAGCAGAAAGCACCCATCCGCGTTATCATAGGCAACCCTCCTTATTCAGTCGGGCAAAAATCCGCCAATGATAACGCCGCTAATCTCTCTTATCCAATTTTGGATAAGCGCATTGCTGATACTTACGCTAAGAATAGTTCGGCAAGCTCCGTAAAGGCTTTATATGATAGTTATATTAAGGCTTTTCGTTGGGCTTCTGATCGCATTGCATCCAACAAAGAAGGCGGCATTGTCGCTTTTATAAGCAATGGCTCATGGCTTGATGGTAATGGCAATGACCAAATGAGGGCTTGCCTTGAAACTGAGTTTTCTGATATTTACGTCCTCAATCTTCGGGGCAACCAACGCACAAGTGGCGAGTTGTCGCGCAAAGAGGGTGGCAAGATTTTCGGAGGAGGCTCGCGCACTCCAATATCAATAACATTCCTCGTAAAGAATCCTGCCAAAGCAGGTCAGAAAGCAACCATCCACTATCACGATATCGGCGACTACCTTACTCGTGAACAGAAACTTGACCTTGTTAAAAAGTTCAAGTCAGTTCATGGCCGTTCTATTCAATGGCAAACCATTGAACCGACCGACCGCCACGATTGGATTAACCAACGTGATGGTTTGTTCGATACACTTATTCCTCTTTTCCCAGAGAAAAAGTTCGATTCAAAATCTCATAGTTTCTTTAGTACCTATTCATTAGGCACTGCTACCGCAAGGGACTCTTGGGTTTATAATTACGGATTAGATAGTCTGCGTCGCAACATGGGCTCAACTATTAATTTCTATAATGAAGAATCGAGCCGACTTCAAAGCACTCCTGAATATGAACTTTCATCTGATAGTACAAAGATAAGTTGGAATGATTCTCTGAAAAATATTTGTTCCTCAGGTACTTCTCTTTCTTATTCCGAAGCCGATGAAAAAATTGGAATCTACCGTCCATTTTCCAAACAGCACTTGTATTTTCAGCGAGAATGGATTCAACGTCCATACCAATTAACAAAATTCTTTCCATCTCCGAATATACAGAACATTCTAATTGGCGTAAGTGGCTTGTCGGGAAGCAGACCATTCTCAACTTTAGTTACTGATGTAATTCCAAACCTGCACTTAAATGAAAATGGCCAGTGCTTCCCCCTCTATTGGTACGAAGAAAACAAGAATCAGCAAGGCAACCTATTCGACTTCGACACCCCCGATGACAAGTACATCCGTCACGATGGTATTACCAACTGGATTCTAAAAGAAGTCCGTCGGCGCTTCGGCAACGCCAAAGCGATTACCAAAGACCACATCTTCTATTATGTCTACGGCATACTCCACTCTCCGCAGTATCGTGAACGTTTTGCCGCAGACTTGAAGAAATCTCTCCCGCGTATTCCCATCATCGATAATGTGCAAGACTTTATGGCTTTCTACAAAGCCGGTAAAGCCCTCGCAGAACTCCACTTGAACTACGAGCAAGTGCCGCCTTCTCCTGATGTTGTTCCTCACATCGCCGATGCGGTTTATCAAGAACCGACCGACGATGCTCCTTTCGGGTACACAAAGTACGACCATTTCGCGGTAGACAAAATGGCCTTCCCGAAAGTGCGCAACCAAGCCGGGAAACTCGTTCCCGACAAGTCGCGCATCATCTACAACGGCAACATCACCATTGAGAATATTCCGGCCAAAGCCTACGAATATAGCGTCAATGGCAAATCCGCTATCGAGTGGATTATGGAACGTTACGCAATTTCCCAAGACTCCAAATCGCTCATCATAAATGACCCCAACGATTGGAGCCGCGAACACCATAATCCAACGTACATCTACGACTTGCTGCTCTCCGTGATAAATCTCTCCGTGCAGTCTGTCGACATAATCAACTCACTCCCTAAACTCAAACTGTAATGCAAAAACGTTATTTCATCCTCGACATCAAAGGCGGGGAACATAATATCCACGGTGAGATAGCCTTCATCAAGGCTAACCCCGTTATGGAAACCAAAATCGGCGACCGCATTTCTTATTCAGCAGTTGACCACTACTGTTCTGACACCGAAACTTTCATCATTCCGGCGGATCCTATCATGATTAACCCCATCATCTTTGAAGCCCAAAGCAACAATGGAGTGTGGGAAGCTGAAATGTCGGACTTCAACGATGAAACCACATTTGACGAAACCGCCGGCAAGCGCGTCAAAGTTCATATGTTCAAAGGCTTCTGACATGGAACTGAAAGAATACATAAAAGAGGTGATTTCGGAAATTGCAGATGCTATCTCGGAAGTCAACAACGCCGAAGCTGAGAATACTACTGTTGTTAGTCCGGCGTTCAACGATTTTCAAGAAATTAATGGCAGTCTATTTTGCATTTTAGAACGTGGTGGACAATACCATTCTCCTGAAACTCTTTGTAAAATAGTCGATGTTGATTTTGACGTTACCCTAACTTCATCCTCCAAATCAGAGGCCGGAGGCAAGATTGGAATTTCGGTCTTAGGCATAGGTGCATCTACTGGAGGCGAAAATGCCGCCACCAACCACGTTAAATTCACTCTCCCGGTTCTTTTCCCATGCGTTAAACAACCCCACAAATAGTATGCGCTATCTTCTTTCCGCCATTCTTTCGATTTGTGCTTTGTCAGCTTCAGCTCAATTTGTGCCCACTTCCTACGAGGCTCCTGCTCGAATGAATATCGCCCAAATTGACAACCGCGAATTTAGCACACTCGTATTCTTCGACTATACAGTCCCCGAAGATTCAACATGGATGTCAGGCCACCAATGGATGAACTTCGGAGACAAAACCTATATCACAATACCCAGCTCATCTAAAAAATATAATATGCTATCTACCGTCAATATGCCTATTGACAGCGAAGCCGAGCACAAGATGATGCTTTTTGACAGGGCAGGTCAGCGCCACCAGTTCGTTCTCGAATTTGAACGAATCCCTGATGGCACTTCCGCTTTTGATATTGTCGAAGATATTTCAAACCCGGAGGCTTTCAATATCCGAAATTATTACTGTCCGCTAAAGTTTTGTGAGCAGTTGAAAAATTAGGGCTGGCACCTATTGCAGGAGTCAGCCCTAAATGGTTATTTTGGTGTCGCCAAACAATCCATGAATAACCATGAGTAAAAGTAGTAATTTCTTCGGACAGCCGATATATGGTCAGCTGATAAAATCACTCAATCGTGAAAAAATTGTTGAATTCAGCCGCAAACATGGCGGCGAGAAGTATGTAAAGAGTTTTGACGGCTATACTCATCTGCTTACGATGCTCTACGCCGTGATCCAGCGATTCGACTCGCTGCGTGAGATAGAGACATCTATGACAGCGGAGGTTCGCAAACTGCACCATGTAGGCATAAACAGTGTGCCCAGACGTAGCACCCTGTCGGATGCAAATGCCAGACGGTCAGAGAAGTTCTTCGAAGAAGTATATCGCGACCTATATGCTGCCAATAAGGACATTCTTTCCTCGGACAGCCGACGCAATGGTACGGAAGAATGGATAAAGCAGCTTCGAATCATTGATTCCACGACCATTTCGCTGTTCTCCAATGCCATTTTCAAGGGTGTCGGCCGACATCCCAAGACCGGAAAGAAGAAGGGTGGCATCAAAGTACACTCGGTCATACACGCCAACGAAGGCGTTCCCTGCGACATGCGGTTCACTTCGGCGGCGACCAATGACTCTTTCATGCTCGCTCCGAGCCATTACAGCCACAACGAGATTGTGGCACTTGACCGTGCATATATCAACTATGCCAAATTCGAGGAACTGACAGACCGTGGCGTCGTATATGTCACCAAAATGAAGAGCAATCTCAATTATGAGGTGCTTGTTGACTGTATGCATCAGAATCCACAGGGGCTTATGGAATATCGTGAGCAGGTCGTGGTTTTCCGTAAAGACGGTATAAACCACATAGCCAGAATAATAACATACGTCGATATCAAGAAAGGCAAGAAGCCAAAACTCATATCGCTTCTGACCAATGATTTCGACATGCCGCTGGAGACAATCGTGGCGATATACCGCCGCCGCTGGCAGATAGAGTCTCTTTTCAAGCAGATCAAGCAGAACTTCCCTCTGAGATATTTCTACGGAGAAAGTGCCAACGCCATCAAAATCCAGATATGGGTCACGCTCATCGCCAATCTGTTACTCTCGGTCTTGCAAAGCACCTTGAACAGGCATTGGAGCTTCTCGGGACTGGCTACAATCGTGAGAATCGTTCTGATGTATTACCTTAATCTCGAAAAGTTCCTCAATCAGCCCGATGCAGACCTGAAAATCATGCTCGCCGAAGCTTCGGAATCGCCCCCCGAAGTCCTTGAAAACTACTGAGGGGGCTTATCATATACAAAAAGTAAGCCCAACTTCTGCCGTTCAAGAAGTTGGACTCACTATTTTATGGTTTAGCGGACAGTAATAATCCGAAATATCACCTTTAATCCTTCCGACTCTGTGGAGTTTGTCAATGTCGATAACTACATTGCTGATTTCCCTCTTAAAGAGTACGGTCAGTATTATGTGAACGGTACAGTCGTTTCATACGTCAAGTATGACGGCATTATTGTTAATGCCGTGCCTCAGTTCCTCGACCAATATGGCAAATATGTGTGCGTTAATATTAGTGTTCAGAATTTCCGCAACCGCTCAATTCTGTTCAATCCTTCTAATCTTTCTGCTATCGGCTTTCGCCATCCGAAAAAGAAAGGCAATAAGAAATCATCTACAAAGCCGAAAGATTATGAAGATGACATTTACGCCGAACACTCCGTGCGCCGTACAAAGGATAACCAGGAATATGACGAAACCATTTCTATCCCGTTCGACGTCGAACTTCTTTCTTACGAAGAATACGACCGTATCGTTCGTAAAAAACAGAAATGGGAGTCATTTTGGGCTGCCCTTGGAGAGGGCTTAGCCGCATACGGCGCCGGGTATTCTTCCTCGTCAACTTCATATTACGGCAATGCTTATACCACTGCCAATGTTAATGCTTATGGCAATGTCGGCAATGTGTATGGCTACGCTAATGCCAACGGCTCATCATACACTACTGCTTACGGCCAAACTCATACTACTTCCTATAATGGATTGGCTCAATACGCAGCCAATCAACAGGCCGCCGCGAATATGGCTGACCTCGCTTATTCGCAGGGACAAATCAGACAGCAAATCGGCGACGGATATGTTAAGATGCACACTATCCCCGCTGAAACCGAATACTCCGGCTTCTTCAACGTAAAATACAATAAGAAGATGGCTGGCCTCAATTTTACGCTAACAATCGACGGAAACCCTTACACCTTCTATTTCTGAAATGAACCTTTCTATTCCTGCTTCAACTTGGCTTTGGCTCGCGGCAATTATAACCGTGTTTGTCATTTGCTTGGTGCTTGTCATCAAGTTTAAGAAATCCGACAAACTACTCGCCAATCGTCGAATCGTTGAGTATTTCCCGACCTTCGTATCTACACTCGGTGTACTCGGCACATTCTACGGTATCACTGTCGGACTTCTCGCTTTCGACACCGCCGACCTCGATAAGTCTATCCCTGGACTTCTCGACGGCTTAAAGACCGCCTTATTTACATCACTCGCCGGTATGATCGGCTCGATGATATTGTCGGCGTTCATCAGCCGCAAGCAAGACCAAAACGATGGCGGAGTCTCAGATATTAACCAGGCCGCAGGTACTATATGCCAAGCCGTTCAGCAAATGAGCGAGCTTAACAAGGCAACCATCGAAAGACTTTCTGAACAGATGGCCGAGCAGGAAAAAGACCGTAAGGCTTTTTACCGCTCAATGGGCGATGTCATGGACAAAGTCAAAGAATCGCAGTCAGCTATTGCCGAAACCCTTCAAAGTATAAATACTTCTCAGGGATCGGCTGCCTCCGCTCTTGACTCTATTGTTATCCTGCAACGCAGCCAAGAGGGGGCACTCGACTCCATCAAGGAGACCGCTACTTCTATGGTTAACTCCATCGGATCGCTTGAAGAAGTTACTTCTGCGCAAACCGAATCGCTCGATGCAATGCGCAAATATTCCGAAGAAGTCTCGGAGTTCACTCACCATGTGCCTGAAATCCTCGATGTCGTTGGTGGCATCAGCACTACCCAGGACGAGATTAACGAACAAGTTCAGAAGCTCAAAGATATTCTTGATGCGGAAGTCGACCAAATCGAGCGCAGCATGGATAAGACCAACAGTCTTCTTGAGCGTAAATTCGATGAATTTACTGAATTGCTCAAAAAGAGCAATACCGAAGCCCTCGTAGAGGTAATGAAGACTGTTACTGCCGAGTTCCAGAAGCAGATGGACGCTCTCATTAGCAAGCTGATTCAAGAGAATTTCGACCAACTCAACCAGTCAGTTGAGCGTCTTAACCAGTGGCAGCAGGAAAACAAGGAAATGATTGCCTCGCTTACTCGCCAATATAAGGAAATGGCCGATAACTTCGAGGCGACTTCTACTTCTCTTGACCGCGTTAAGGACGACACCGAATCCCTTGTTTCCGAAGGTGGAAAACTCCGTCAGATTGTCGATGCACTCAATGAAGTTATCGTCAATGATGAAAAGTTCATCAAGACTGCCGACCACCTTCAAAAGACCGCAGAGCTTTCTCAGTCCAACATGGAAGCCTTCGAAGCTTCCACAAAAGCCCTCAATGAATGGGTACGCAAACAGCGCAACTTCGTTGATGGAGTTACCCTGCTCATCGAAAAGCTCGAAGAACTGGCTAAAATCAAAGACTATAACGAGCAATTCTGGGCTGGCACCAAACGCAGTTTGGAGGAGGGCGTTGGTATTCTGAACAAAGGCTCGCAGACCCTTCGTTCATCACTCACTGATATTGACCGTCAGTTCTATGCTCGTCTCAATACGACCCTCGCAGAACTTGATACCTGTATTCAGGCAATGATTAAAGGCAGATAACTATGGCGAAACCAAACGTTTGGCTTTCCGTATCCGACCTTATGACAGGTCTAATGGTTATCTTCCTTTTCGTAGCCATTGCCTACATCAGTCGGGTGCAGAAAAACCAGTCAGTCCTTACCGACTATGTCGAAACCAAAAATGAAATGCACGACAAACTCGTCAACGAGTTTGCCGGTGATACTCTCAAATGGCAAATGGCTATCGGCAAAGACCTGACTATGAAATTCAAAGAACCGACAGTCTTATTCGCCACCGGCTCATACGAACTGACTCCTCGCTTCAAAGAAATTCTCGACGAATTTCTTCCGCGATATTTCAATATTCTTCTCAACGATTCCCTCTCTAACCGTATACAGGAAATCCGCATCGAGGGCCATACCGACGATGTTCCCATTCCTCGTTATGACCTCGACCCATATATCGCCAACGCCATGCTTTCGCAACAGCGAGCTTTGAGCGTTGTTCGATATTTCCGCAGTATGCCCGCCTTCAAAAACTACACTCCTGAGCAGCAGCATCAGATTGAATTTTGGCTTACTGCAAACGGCCTTTCCTACGGCAAGGCTCTCGACTCAAACGGCACATACACCCAACAATCGGGCAAGCCCATTGACAAAGACTTATCACGCCGTGTTGAATTTCGCATCGTAACCAGTGGCGATGAAGTCCTCGAAAACTTCGTTAAAAAGAATCAGTAATGTCGTGGTCTGAACTTGACATACCCGATCCCGAATGGGAGCAATATTGTGATGATTGCGCCGCCAGTGCTCCAATCCATACTTTTGATGGATTGAAGCGGCTTCTCTCATCAATGGGATACCAAATCAAAAAGGCTGAGGGTTATAAAGCCATCGACGTTGCCGATGTTACCCTTGAAGAACTCCGCAGCGGTGCTTTGGAGTTTGCCGACGACGGCATTTTTGTTAATACCGACGGAGTTAGACGGCAAATCTTCCTTTACAAGCGAGATTACCACCTCGAACTTTATGGAAAGCCTCGCTTCCATATTCGTAAATGCCAGACAATACAGGCATTTATGAATACCGCAGGTTCTATCCCACAGTATCGTCGTGCCAACACCGACACCGTCTGGGTGCATGATATGGACGATGGTATGGAGGATAAAGAGGTTAACTCGCTTCCGCTTTGTCGATATTGTCTCAAAATGGCGCAGGAGGCATTTTCTTCTATGACAACTGCCGACTTTGTGGAAATACTTAAAAATGCCGAGGACGCAGAACCCGAAACCGATGTAGAAGTTGACTTATTCGGTTACACCAAAGACTGGGAGAATATTAGCCGTGCCGTCAGAGAACAGCATGACTACACTTGTGAATGTTGCGGGTTGCACATTACCGACCCATACGACCAATACTTCATACACGTTCACCATAAAAACGGACGTAAAATTGACAATCGAGTTTCAAATCTCCAATGCCTATGTCTTAGATGTCATGCCAACGTAGATGAAAACCATCGCCACCGCTTAACTGAATCTGGCGCCAACAGGGTAGTCTACCAAGAATTTTTACGAAAATATCCGGCACCTCCTGCTCCTGCTGATGATGAAATAGTCGAGAGATTCACAAACAGCATTACAGAATACGAATAAAGATATGGACGAATACGAAGATATAAATCTTCAATAGTTATTACTGATATTTTATTACCGCAGCTGTCAAGACTAAGCTGAATGGCTTCCTCCTCTTCATTTCGTGCAGAGCATCCAGACAATGGTGTATCAATATTTTCTTTGTCATAAGTCTGTCTTTATGTTGTCGTTTATCGCCTCTACCATTTCGGGGGCATTCTTACAGCCGAGCATGTATCTGCGGCCGTCTTTGAGGGTTACGAGGAAACAGTCGGAGGCTTTGCCATAATAGGCGAAATACTTGCCAAGGTCTTTCTCCGAGAACCAGCCATACCATCCGAACCATCCGCCGCTGCCGCAGATTCGTTTTGCACCCATAGTAGGAGCGCAAAGCTTGACATTCGCAATCTCTGTCAATGGAATTGATTTGATTTTCAGAGACCTGTTGATGTTCAGACTTTTATTATCCAGTGAAATGGATAATGGCATATAACAAAGTGTGAACAAGAACAGCAATCCAATCGCTCCTCCCAGAATGCACACCGCCCATTCATTGTCAAGGTGTTTCAGAGCATATACAAACACACCACACATCAAAGCTGTCGAAAGTGCTGATATTATCCAGCAATATGTGCTGAGTTCCACTCGCTTTTTGATTGTAGTTCGTTTCATATTCAGTCAATTTTTCTTCCAAAATAGTAGGTATTCCAAGTATCTTTAGCATAGCCGTCACGAAGCACCTTGAAACTGTCAGGGGAAGCCCCTTCAATCTTAACTGCGTCGAAATACACGTTCCATGTATCCTTGGCATAGCCGTCACGAAGCACCTTGAAACTCTCAGGTGAAGCCCCATTGATTTTCTTGCCGTCGAAATATACATTCCAAGTGTCCTTGGCATACCAATCTGAAAGAACATCAAAGCTATCGGAGGATGCCCCCTCTATCTTGCCACCGTCATAATAGACGTTCCATGTGTCTTTAGCGTAGCCATAGCCCAATACCTTGAATGAGTTGCTTGAAGCCCCGTCCATTTTTGCGCCACAATAATAGACGCTCCATGTATCCTTGGCATAACCGTCGCGCAGTATGAAGAACCCCGAAGCCGAAGCGCCCTTGATTTCTCTGCCATCAAAAAAGACCTTGTTTTCGCTGACGAAGTATGGCGAACGATGATGTCG
>Ga0209064_1001946_pt1 | contig 26820 bp, 22 predicted proteins | sample Inofromicrocosms_FD_187498 | JGI IMG/M metagenome (GOLD analysis project Ga0209064, IMG submission 187498) | Mouse cecum microbial communities from Vienna, Austria - Inoculum for glucosamine and mucus D2O microcosms (SPAdes) (version 2) | ecosystem: Host-associated > Mammals > Digestive system >... | reverse complement strand
TGGTCAATAGGACAGAAAAAAACGTGCCGTAATATACAGCACGTTAGGAGAGACAATATATGGGAGATGCCGAATTTGATTTGCGGTAAAGCTGCCGTAGGTGGGAACTATAATTCGACGCATGACACTGTTGTTTCTAGAGTTAGTAAAATATCAATAGCCTTAGATAAAATAGGCGTGTTAATTGAAAAAGCCGAAAAAGGTAAAAGTATAGATGGAATTAAACTCATAGAGTATTTGATAAGAATACTTACAAGTTTAGAGGAAGGGGCTACAGTTTCGAGTCAGAAAATATCTGATATGAGAAATTACTTTGATAAAATAAGAAATTTAGAAACTAGAGCTAGCGGTTTAAGTGATACATCTATTGACCGCATGAAAAAGGTTGAAAATATGTGGTCAAAGTCTAGAATAATAAATTTGTATATATATTGGTTTGAGCCATTATATAAGGATGAAAATAATTTTATTAATGATTTTGGTGTTTTTTTAAATAATAAATTAACATCGAATAAAGAATCAAATAAAATGTCGAATGAGATACAAACGATATACGCTGTTAAAGACTTTTTACAAGATCAAGACAAAGACATAGATTGTAATTGTTTTTGGCAATTATTTAAAAGAATGAGAATGGAAATAGGAGAAGCACCGATTACGGCAGAGACTAGTGATGTGTTGGAATATATTGTCGATGAAATTAAAAATGCATTTAATAATAATACTCCAGAATCAGTAGGGCTATGCGAAGATGAAGTTGAAAAGATTATTAGTGATTTAGTGATAAAGTTAAAGGACGATCTTACTGTATACTGTAAGAAAGATAAAAATCATATTAAAATAGTTAAAAAAGAAAATTTCAGGGCTTTAATACGTTATAGATTATGTAATAAATTGTATTATTACATTAATGATGGACAAATATATAGAATGCTTGCATTTCGTATTTTTCAGGAAGAGTTCCCAGGTAATATTTGTATACATCCAGCAGCGAAAGTTGATGGCAAAGTATTTATTTCAAGTTATGTCATGATAGGGAAACAATGCCATATACATAGTGAATCGTATTTGAATGATCATGTATGTCTATTTCCTTTTAAATCGTACGAAAAAGAGATGGAAGATGCTTACATAATTATTGGAGAGGGAAGTATTTTGGAAAAATATACCCAAATCATAGGAGCTGTAGAGGTTGGAAAGTGTTGTTATATTAATTTTAATGGGATAATATCTAAAGATATTGAGGAATTTTCAAAGGTAGGGCCCCAAAATGAAGTTTGTAAAATGAATGAAAGTGATTATTTAGAAATTTTAAGCCGTGTGAAAGGGGAAATATATGAATAATATTGTGATTTTTGGACCTATACATTCAGGAAAGACAACTCTGGCAGGATATATTTATTCTTATTATATGCCCGATGCAGAATTTGAACGAAAAGAAGATGAAATAAAAAAAGAACTGGAAGAAAAAAATATTTTGTATAAATTATCTAATCGTTTTACATACTTTATCAGTTTAGATGAAGATGAGTTAGTAAAGAATAAGAAAGACAATGGAATTGGCACAACTAAAAGAATACACATGAAGCATATTCCACATAAGGAAGAAGAATCATTAATTGATATTACATATATAGAGACTCCGGGAGTAAATACTAAAAAAATATGGGAACAGCAATATGAAGGAATTTTTGTGGGGGAAATTGGTATTTTTGTTATTGATATTAATGAGTTAATAAAGTTAAGTAATATAGATGAGAACAGTCAAAAATATAAAACAAAGATACAAGATCTTTTTGCCTCTCTTTTTTTGTGGTGTTCTTCAAAAGATAAAAATAAAGCAGTTATAGCAATATCAAAAACAGAAAAAAGTTATACTGCTGATATAAGGTGTGCAGTGGATATGATTCAATCTATAAAAGCATTTAAAGGCATGAGAATTGTTCCTATTGGAATAAATATTCCAACTCGTGAAGATTATAATATTTTCAGTAATAGAAATTGTTCAAAGAGAATACAAGAACGGTATAATACGTTAATGAAAGAACTCATTGATATAATATATAAAAGTCGGGAAAAGAAACTAAAGGATATTAAATTTGCATATATAAATAATGATATTAGTGATGGCTTGGTAATAAAGGTATTAAGTGGGACATTTTTTTTGGGCGATCAGGTAAAAATGTATCCAACTAAAGATAGTGACTATGGAGAAAGTGCAGAAACTTTTTTTAAAATTGAATCGGCGCAGAGCGTGGATGGCAACCTAAAATATAATAAAGAAATTGATGCAGGCAATATTGTAAAATTGTGTATTAAGAATATTAGGTTTTTAGGGGAAAAAGTAAGCTTAAAAGATATAATTTTTACGAACACAAGTTTGTTGCTGGGCAAGGACACTAATTATATAGAAGGAAATTATGTTTTGCTTAGTACTAAAGTTTCCCAAAATAGTGTTTTTCGCGAAAGATATAAAGCGATTAAATTAATGCAGAAAGTAAACATAGTATGGTTTGGAAAAATAGTAACATTAGAAGTGATTTGCAGATATCGGGAAGAAAATCATTACTATATAGGTGCAATGGTAGTTGAAGGTAATGTGATTATGCCAGTAGATAAAAATTCTAATGAATACTTTTTTCCATATAAACAATTTACCTTAGAAATTGAAGATCGATATTTTTTTGATGCTAATCTGAGGTATATAAAAAGTATAAATAAAGATTTAAAAATAAATTGCTTTTTCCAAACTAAAGTTAATAACAAGCATAAATTCATAGACGATATGAGGAAATTAACTATATTTGGGAAGAATTACTTTGAGGAAGAAGATTTGTTTTATATTTGGTATGAAAATACCTACAAAGAAATAAAAAATAATTTAGTTACTCTTATGAAGATTTTAAGTAAACACAAAGTAAATGAATATGAGCATAGACTATATAGTTGTAATAATGGTAATCCAATGTATATACTAGAGTAAAAATATGAAGGTTAAGAAAATAGACAGATTTATGAACTATATCAATAGGATAATAATTACTGGTATTTTTCATATAATGTTAATTGTAGATTTATGCTATATAGGCAGCAAAATAAGGGAAGTAAGGAAGAAAAAGAATCTGACTCGGGCACAGCTTGCGGAAATGGTGGGCAGAAGCACAACACATATAGGTTTGATTAAGCGTGGAAAACGGATATCGGGACTTGAAGTATTCATGGATATTTTGGAAAACGTGGGGAAGTAACAGCTGATTGTACCTTGTGTGATGAGGCCAGCTAAAATTACAAAATAAGAATATGCATTGAAGTTTATAAAGAAAGGGCAAGATGCACATAAAAAGAATAGGCTTTGGGCGGCAAAATGTAAAACTGTATTTACATATAATACCCCAAATTCCAAAATTAGACAAATGCATATATTTCTAACATTCTTTTGCACATTCTTGTGTATTTTAATTTAATGTCTGCTTAATGGCAATAAATACTGGCGGAACACCTTGAAAGGACTGAGGTGTATCCAATCCAATGTTAAAGTACTTATAAATACAATACGGATTAAAATTAATTAAGGAGAAATATGTTTAAAATCATTTGTGAATTAGCAATGGATCCACTGGGATTACCTATAGAATTTTATTGGGAATGGTTAATATTAGTAGCCATTAATCAAATATCATATAGAATTGCGTTTGATAAAGTTGGTGGTATGTATAATAGTGGAATGATATCGGGTTCTATTGCAGGTTCATTTTTTAATAAGAAGTATATATTTTGTTGGGATTTGGGCAGTAATCTATGCAATCATATGGATTGGTAAATTTGCAATAGTTCACAAAACTATAATGCTAAATATTTTAATAGGACTTGCAGTCATAGTTGTAGTTGCAATAATAGTTTTGTGCATATTCAAACACTTTAAGTAAAATGATTAATCACAATTTATTCTAAGAAATGAGGATTATCTATGTATATTTCAGAATTGACAATAAATGGTTACAAAAATTGTAGTGAAAAATCAAAATTATCCTTTAATCCTGGATTGAATATTTTAGTGGGAGAAAATGCTTCAGGGAAATCTACAATTATTGATGCAATCCGGATGGTTTTAAGAGATCCGGAACAGTCTTATATTACAGAAGATGACTTCTTCAAATCCTTTACGAAAGATGTTCAAAAAAGAAACATACAAATTGATATGAAGTTGGAAAATCTAAGTAAAGAGGAACAAGTTACTTTCCTGTCGTGGTGCAATGCAGAGTTCGAAGCAGAATTGCATATGGAAGTGGAGAGCAAACCAAATCTAAAAGGTTATTTCAAGAAAAATATCTGGGGTGGAAAGGCAAAAGCAAGTGCCTTTGAAGAAGATACTTTTGATTTTATTAATGTAATTTATTTACCTGCATTAAGAAATGCGGAAGAAAAACTGACCAACGGAAAGAAATCCCGGCTTGCTCTTTTATTGAAACATCAATATAAAGATGATAAAAGAAAAGATGAACTTATAAAGCGGTTTAATGATTTTAATAAATCTATTATTAAAAATGAACAAAATGAATTTATTGAGATCGCAAAAGCAAAGCAGGATATTAATATGGCAATGGTAGATTCTATGGGAAATGTATTTGGACAGAGTGTTAATCTGCAGTTCTCGGAAAACACATTTTCATCAATTCTACAAAGTATCAAAATGGTTTTCTTTCCTCATGTCGGAGAAATGGATGAAGAAAAATTTAGAGATGTGGCGATAAATAGCCTTGGATATAATAATTTGCTATATATTGCCACGGTATTTGCAGAATTGGAGGCTATAGATGAAAAGTTGTTTACGGTTTTGGCAATAGAAGAGCCGGAGGCACATCTGCATCCACAGATACAATCAAAATTGATTAAGTATCTTCAGAGACTGGCAGATAATAAGAGCAATTTGCAAATTGTATTAACTACACATTCTGCTGTACTGGCTTCTTCTGTTAGCGTAGATTCTATTATACATATAACAGGAAATGAAACCGGTATTAAAGGAATAAAGTTGGCTGACTTCAATTTGGAGGACAGTACTAAAAAATATCTGAATAGATGGATGGATATAACAAAGTCTACTTTGCTTTTTTCTAAAGGTGTAATTCTGGTAGAAGGAATTTGTGAAGCAATGTTATTACCGGCTTTTGCCCCTATCGTGTTGAATGAATATAATGAAAAGCATAAAGCGAGAATAGCAAATACTTTGGAAGAAGCAGGGGTTGTGGTAATCAATATAAATGGAATAAATTTCAAGCATTTTTTTCCATTATTTTGTGATTCGAATAAAAATGAGGACAGGCTGCCAATCAGATGTAGTGGAATAACGGACAGGGATCCGCTACCAAAGGATGTAATAATAGAAGGCGAAAAAATAGTTAAGGAAGACTTCCATCCTGTTAAAGGCGAAAAAATCATCAGTGGAAATGAAGTAGTTGAATTGGAGGAGAAAATAAACTGTACTCAAATGGCAAGGTTATATATTTCTCCGTTAAAGACTTTTGAATATGATTTGGCAATGGAGGGAAATGTTTCTTTAATGGCGGAGGTTCTGGAAGAGGAGTGGCCAAAAGACGGGGGAGAAAATGGAGTAAAAGCACAATGTAGGCAGATAAAAGATAAAAAGGGTAATTACAACAATGTTGAAGAAATGCGACAGGATGATATTTTCATTTATAAGCATATAGAAGAATTAGGGAAAGGTGTTTTTTCACAGGCACTTTTAGAAAAAGTAGGAAATAATAGAGATTTAGCCGTTCCGGAATATATCAAGAAGGCAATTATCTGGGCATGTGGAGGAAATTGTGACTAAGGAAGAATGTCAGGAGAAGATAGCAAAAGTTATATGTAATAAGCCAAAACAAATTACTTGTGATGAATGTTATTTGTTATCAAAAGGGAAAATATGTGATAATTTTGAGCATTGTAGAATATCAGAAAAAACTAAGGAGCAATTAGAGTATGTGATGATGCCCCAAAATGAGCATGTTTTTTTAAAAGCATGTGCAGGAAGTGGAAAGACAGAAGTTGTAGGGCTAAAGACGGCTTATGAGATGAAACAGTGGAAATCATATAATCGGGGAATTGCTGTGCTTACTTTTACCAATGATGCTACCGATGTTATTACTGAGCGTGTTAAACAATTTACAGGAAAAGGAAGAACATATCCCCATTATATTGGCACGTTAAGCAGCTTTATCCATAGCTATATTGTCCAGCCGTTTTCTTATAAGCATTGGGGCTTTGAGGGAAGGAATGATGATTTCTCATATCACATTGTGGATCGTAATTTATCGATTTATTCAAATCAATGGTTGGAAGCGTATAAATGTAAAATAGGTTATCTTACGAATAAAAACAAATGGATGCCTATTTTTTCACATAAAATAGGATATGACATGGAAAAAAAAGATTTCTATTTTTATGTTGGAGAATATGAGATGTTATGGCTTTGTGAGTATTATAGAAGTCAATCTTTGCAAAAGCATATACAAAAAGTAAGAGAAGAAAAAGGTAATGGATGTTGGAAATTTGAATATGTTAAAAAATGTTTTGAAGATTGTAAAAAGGAATTTTGGAAAGCTGGTTTTGTGACCTTTGACGATCTAAATTGTCTTGCTGAAAAAGTGTTGGCAACAAATGCCGGAGCAAGAATTGCAAAGCGTTTTCCTGTTATTTTTATTGACGAGTGTCAGGATTTGTCAGGAAATGAATTAAAGGTAGTGGACGCATTAAAAAAATGGGGATGCACCATACATTGCATTGGAGATTTGAATCAAAGCATTTATGAATTTAAGCGTGTAGATCCAAAAGAAATTGAAACGTATATACAGAATTATAAACATAAAGAGTTAAATACTAATTTCAGAAGCTGTAAAGAAATTGTAGATTTTACAGGTAAACTGATTAGTAATGTAGATATTCAGAGTATAAGACCACAGAGTAAATTTGGACCAAATGCATTGATCTATATTGAGTATGATGAGCCCGCAGATGCTGTCAGGACGTATACAACACTATTAAAAACATTTAACTTTTTAGAAAAAGAAAATCGAATTTTGGTAAGGCAAAGTCTGTTGCGCCGGGAACTTGAAAACTTGACATGTGATGGGTTTGATAAGAAGGAACAACTCATTGTAGCGTTACAGCTTTGGCAGAAAGGGTTACCAGAGCAGATGAGCAGAGCATTAGAGTTAGCTGGCTGGCAGATTTCAAAGTGGATGGGTGGAAGTAGCGAGAAACGTAATTACTATTGTCCAAAAGAAATTACATCTGTTTTTTTGTGGCGGATCTTTCTTATGAATGTACTGAATGAAATGGTGCATTCTGATAATTTATCTGACTTCAAAAAGACATATGGTCAATGGCATACTCAGGCCAGAAATGAATTGGGAACAATTTTAAAAAACAATTATCCCCTGATTTTGGAGTATGATGAAATTAAACATAGAGATTTTGATAATATGGTCAATGGAAAAAATTTTAAAGTTAGCCCAAGAAACGGGAAAGTAATGATTGCGGAATTTGAAGAGGGACTGACTAATACAATTCCAGTTATGACGATTCATAGTAGTAAAGGATGCACATTTGATACGACCTTGGTAATTTCCAGTATGAATGCTCACAGCCAAGGTGGTCATTGGAAAAATCATTGGATCAATGGTTCGGGCGAGGTAAAAAGGATAGGCTATGTTGCCAGTACAAGGGCCAAAGAACTGTTGGTCTGGGGCGTTCCAAAATTGATCAAAGAAGATAAAGAACTATTAGAATCATATGGATTTGTAGATGCAAAAAAATTGCTGGGGAATAAATAAAGCGGCATTTTATGGTTTTAAAATATTGGAGGCAAGTAAAGCTATAATGAACTTAGGATATGGATTTGTCAGGGGAATAAATAGAATTTCAAAACAAAGAGTACAATATTGGCGTCATAGGGAGGAAAGTATAAATTGGTACGCTTTTCTTTGGTATATGGCACGGTATACTACTATAATTGATTATGATGATAATAGTTTTGATGTAGAGATAGTTTCGGTAAAGCAAAGGGAGTTTTTTTATAGAAAGGTCTTAGATTACATAGATGAAATTGAATCTGCTAATTATGCTATTGATAAAACAAATGTTTTGTATAAGGAAAACGATGAGTATGAGAGAAATAAAGCCATAATAGATAGGTTATTTAAGGAATAAAACTTCCTTGTATTGTGGGGCAATGCTTTAAATATACGATATGGAGCAAAAGAAATAAATTATGATTGATAAAGAAACAGATAATATTTCAAAAGAAATGATATTAAAAAAATCTATTCAGTTACAAAAGAAAATGTGGCATTAATAGCTATTGCAATTCCAATTATAATAGCTATATTTGGATATGCTGTAGATTGGTATTTTTATTTATATAATCTCGGGTATTATAAATGTTTTGGAATAGATGGAAGTTTGATGTTGCCTTATAATAGAACCAGTATACAAGCTGATCATATTTTGCGTGATGCGGCCAGCTGGCATTGATATTGTCCCGCATATAGGGAAAACTACATTTGAAGAGAGGGTGTACTATGCAATATCCAATAATTGATAAAAAGCAGACTGCAAAACATATTCGTTTTTTTATGAATTGCAGGGGTTTAAAACCGACAGATATACAAAATTACCTGGGATTAACTTGTGTACAGACTGTATATCGATGGCTAGACGGGACAAATATCCCGAGTATAGATAATTTATATGCATTAAGCAGACTTTTCGGCATCAAGGTAGATGATATGCTGGCAGAGGAAGGGGAAACCGCGTCGATGCTGCCCTATAAAAGATACATGCATTTGCTTATGTATTATGAAAAATTAAACAGGACAGCATAAAAGTTTTGAAATATTGAATTTTGAATTCAATGACAGGTCCTGAAATTATGTCCTATAATTTGAGTAATACAAATTAAGTTAGGGAGGAAAGGATATGAAAATTAGGACTGATTTTGTGACAAATTCAAGCAGCAGCAGCTTTATTCTTGCGAGGAAAGAAGAAATTTCTGAAAAATTGAAAAACACAATCATTGATTTTGTAACAGAGGAAATGTTGGGAGAAAAACTTCTTACACCGGACAGTACAGAGGAAGAAATTCAGCATGCATTTGAAGAAGAGTACATTGACGAAGAAAAACAGGATATGGTGCGGAAGGCTTTAAAGGAGGGAAAAACGGTTTATAGCGGCTATGTTGTATTTGAAGAGTGTGAATATAATTATGGCGCTATGTTTGAGGAACTATGGAGAAAATTGGAGGATGCTTCAGGTAATGAGTTTGTAAGAATAGATGGAAATCTTGATTATTGAGGCAGACTATGAAGACAAGAAGAGAAAAAGATTACATTTCTTTTTTTGATGAAATTTCCGGACTGTATTTTCGCACTGGAATTATAGAAAATGGAAAAGATTCAGGAAGAGATCCTTTTATGACATCATTCCCCGAATTATTGGATATCGGGATTATGGGACATTGTGTACATGGACAAAAGGGGCTATGCTTGCAGGCAGGGGTGGAATGCTATCAGGATGGATTACATAGAAACGATGCTAATATGAGTATAGAAGATTTCGCATCTATTGTACGGCAGTGCAGCGGTCGGACATATCAGTTTGCATTAGGAGGCTGTGGCGATCCGGATCAGCATGAGGATTTTGCTGATATTCTGAAGATATGCAGGAAAGAGGGGATTGTCCCCAATTTTACAACTTCAGGTATGGGATTGACAGAAAAGATTGTTGATTTGTGTAAAGAATATTGTGGGGCAGTTGCGGTAAGTTGGTATCGTAGTGAGTACACAAAACGTGCCATTAGGATGCTTATAGAAGCGGGCGTTAAAACAAATATACATTATGTTTTGAGCAAAGATACCATTGAGGAAGCAATAGAGCGTATGGCAACGCACACTTTTCCTGAAAATATCAATGCCATAATTTTTCTTCTGCATAAGCCTGTTGGATTGGGAAAAACCGAAAATATTATTACGATGAAGCATGAATTATTACCTGCTCTGATTCATATGGTTGACTCTGGCAAAAGCGGATATAAGATAGGCTTTGATTCCTGCACGGTACCAGCTCTTATTAATGGAACATGCAATATTAATCCTGCCAGCATGGATACATGTGAAGGGGCGAGGTGGTCAGCATATATCTCGCCGGATATGAAGATGATGCCATGCAGTTTTGACAATCAGGATATGCGCTGGGCGGTCGATATCAGGAAATACACAATTGAGGAAGCGTGGAATAGCAGAGAGTTTGAGGCTTTTCGCACACGATTAAAAATGGCCTGTCCTGATTGTGAGTTGCATGATTCTTGTATGGGAGGATGCCCTGTCCGACCTGAAATAGTTCTTTGTGATAGAAAAGAACACTTTCAAAACGACATTTATGTTACCTGAATGATTTTCATACAATGTAAAAATTTATAGTAGGGCAGCATTTTATTCGGTAGGCAGGTATGATGTAAAAGGAAAACAATTTTTAAAAATCCTCTGGAAAAATTACATCATTGATATGGGGTTTCGCAATATGGTCCCCTTATCGGTAAGGAGGTGTTTTAGCTTATTGTAAAATGGCAATGACATTGTTCCGATGTGCAAGAAATATTGTTCCGCTAACATTGATATCATTCCGCATATAGGGTATACTACCTTTGAAAAGAGGTGTGGGTAAATGTATATGACAGTAAGGCAGGCGGCAGAAAAGTGGGGCATTTCGGATAGAAGAGTACGTGTATTATGTTCAGAAGGTAAAATTCCGGGAGTTACCCGTGAGGGGCGCAGCTGGATAATTCCGGTAGATGTGAAAAAACCGGAGGATGGCCGGTTTAAAACACTTGACAGTATATTGAATATCATAGATAGAAAGAAAATGGAGTTAGACTCCCTGCGCCCTTTAACGGAGGGAGAAGTAGAAAGACTGACAGAAGAGTTTGTAATAGAATATACTTATAATTCCAATGCAATAGAAGGAAATACTTTAACTTTACGTGAAACAGATATGGTACTGCGGGGATTAACGGTTGACAGGAAACCATTGAAGGATCATATGGAGGCAGTTGGACATAAAGAGGCATTTGAGTTTGTACAGGAATTGGTAAAAGACAGGACGCCAATATCGGAGAGTATCATCAAACAGATTCATTATTTGGTACTGGCCGATAAAAAGGAGGATCGTGGCGTTTACAGAAAAATTCCGGTAAAAATTATGGGAGCTAAGCATGAGCCTGTGCAACCGTACCTGATTCAACCTAAGATGGAGCAATTGTTGGAATTTTATAATAATAGTACAGAGCATATGATTCCCCGGCTTGCACGGTTTCATATAGAATTTGAGGGAATTCATCCTTTTATTGATGGAAATGGCCGGACAGGACGGCTGCTTGTAAATCTGGAATTAATGAAAGCAGGGTATCCGCCCATCGACATTAAGTTTTCAGACCGGTTTTCTTATTATAATGCGTTTGATGAGTACTATGTAAAGCATAACCTTGGTGCAACGGAGAAACTATTTGCCGGTTATGTGAATGCAAGATTGGACAATTATCTGGCAATGTTGGGAGATTAGATGGGAAGACACATTCGTGGATACTTTTTGAAAAAATAGTGCGATAATTAATTTTTTATATTTATCAGTTTATATATAGCGCAAAATCCCACATCTTGTGTCTATCCCCCAAAAACTGTACTTAATACAATATTAAGAACAGCTTGTCAACACTAAATTTGAAAAAAGAAAAGTGCAAATTCGGCAGAAATTGGCATTTTTCTTTTTTTATGTAAAAAAATATACAAAAAACGGATATTTTTACCATATATGGAAATAAAAACTATACATAATATTGTATTATGAATACAGGTTCTCAAAGACGTCAGAGAAAGCCAAATAATATAGAACAAAGAAGGAGAAATGAACTATGTCAAGTTACAGATTAAACATCAATTTTACAGAAGAAGCGTTAAAGATTATCTATGCTGCACATCAGAAGCTGGCCCTTACAAAGGCGGTTGTAGGAAACATGGGAAAAGCGGTTATCTGGGTGGCAACCCTGCCTTTTGAGCGTAATGCAATCGAGTGGAAACAAAATTACATGCTTTATTCTTCCAGGGAAGAGGTTCAGAATGGCGCCAACATTAAAAAGCTGTCCGATACTACGGCAATTGATAATGTTGTTTACGATTTTTCTTCCGCCATTTTTCAGAATGCAAAGCCTTCCGAATGTGTCGGCGTCAATGAGTATGCCGTACATAACGCAATGGATCATTATGAAAGCCTTACCTTCGGACTGGCACAGGAAGTAACCGTAAACGGTCAGACAAGAGAGGGTAATCCTATCAACGCCCTGACTCTTCCTTACAACCATACGGCAGTTATGGCGCCGGTTGAAAAGGTTAGGATATTCCTTGCTAATTCTGTTGATGATGGAATTGTAATGTCGAAACAGTTCAGCAATGCAATCGAAGTGGAATTCCGCGGCAATGAAACAGAGAAAACCATTACTTATGATTGGGAAAAGGGTATGTTTATTCCGGCTGACAATGCTTAATAAGCAGCAATGTAAAGGGCGGGCGACGTAAAAGGAAACCCGCCTTTTACTATTGACATCATAAGGGAAACAGGCTGACGGGAGGAATGAGGAATATGTCAAACCGGTTGTTTCGTCCGGACTATGGCGGTTACTATTTTGCCAAAGGGGATTTGGCATGTTTAGAAAGCAGGGAATGGGCGCTTCATCATGTGTTTGGGGAAATTCTTGCGCTGACGGAAGAGGAAAAAGAACTGGAAGACTTCATGGAAGAAAAGCGGCAGCTTATGGCCGGCTGCAGTGTCTGCTGTCCTCATCATATATGTGCTTATCCGCCGGCGGAAGCATTTGGAGTAGGGAAAGAATTTATCAGGCAGAACGATTTATTTTCAAAGGTTTTCAGGAGAATGCCCAAGGGAGGGCTTTTACACGTGCATGGCGCAGCCGCATTATCGGCGGAAGGACTGATAAAACTGATGCTGGACTGGAATGAGAAAAACGGGGACAGAAGCAGCAGGATCAGGATTTTAAACGCCGTCATACCGGCGATTTCGGAAAAATATGTAAAGGGCACGTTATTTTATGAATACCAGTGCCGGAAAATTATGGGAAATACGCTGCCCTTAGAGGATTATCTGAAGAAGCCCGGTAATTGGAAAAGACTTTACAAAATGCTTTCCTTTAAAGGAAGGAAATTACTAAAAAAGAGTACGAAAACCGCAAAAATGTGGGAGAGATATAACATCATTCTGTCCAGAACAGTAGAATTGTTTCAAAACAGGGAGTTTTATACGGATTACTATGAAGCGTTTTTTGAAGAGTGCGTTGAAGACGGGATTCGTTATGTGGAGCTGCGCTGCGGGTTTGAACGATTCCGGGATGCGAAAACAGGAGTAAGCCGTGAGCAAAGCGGGGAGTATTGTGCAAAAAAGGCACTGTATTTTAAAGATAGATTGACAGAGGTAAATCCTGTATGCCCGGACCATGCATTTATAGACGCTATACTGGACGCAGGGGAGCGGATAAGACAAAAATACGGAAAGGATGCTTTAGGAGTTAAGCTTATTCTGACTGCCCAGAGGAGTTTGAATCCTTATATCGGGAAAGAGCGGGAGTGCCTCTGTAAAAGAATTGACGGAGCTGCGGCGCTTAAGGAGCATTATCTGAAGCAGGGGAAGGAAGTTGTAATAGGATTTGATCTGGAAGGACCGGAGGACGGCTGCTGCAAAATAGATGATTATGCGAAAAAAATCATCTACAAGCCTGTGGGGGATGGATATGAAAGTATGGGAAAAAACAGCGAACAGATCCATGACATGAAAGGAAGCAGTGGACAGACAATGATTGAAAAGCAAAAACTCCGAATCGAGCGGATTGATTTCTTTCTTCATGCAGGTTCAAGCAACTGGTTTTTCAACGATAATCTCAAAACAGCAGTCATTATTTCCAAGCATAGAATCGGTCATGGGTTTAATTTAAACAGAATTCCCGGCGTTATGCATGGCATCGCCAGAGGACCTAAAGTAGTTATTGCGGAGCCGGTTTTTGAGATTTGTCCCATATATGACCAGACCTTTGGCTATTGCAGGGATTTTCAAAGCCATCCCCTTTACGAGTATATAAAGAGCGGCATTTTATGTGTCATTGGAAACGACAGTCCACAGCTATTGGGAAATCCGGGAATTTCTTTTGACATGTGGGAGGCGTATATGGGAATGGGCTTGACCCTTCCTATGCTCAAACTGATGATTTTTACGACTTACCTGTATGAGTTTATGGATTATAATGCGGGGAGCATTGAAATAGAGAAGGCAAAGCTTAAGTTTTTGCGGGATTGGGATAATTTTATAGATGAAGTGCAGGAATGTATTTAAGAAGAATCCGGAAAAGATTTGGAAAGGAGTATCAGAATTATGAATATGGATTTTCATTATTATGCAACCTATCTTGCGGCAAGGGTAGCGGGATATGAAAAGGAGGAGGCAAAGACGATAGCCTGTGCGGCGCAGTATGTGGATGAGTCCGATGCGGGCATGATAGACAAAAAACTGCTGCCGGGAATGGCGGAGACGACGCCGACCATTGAAAGCATGGGGACACTTCTTGGGCGGAATGTGGATTTGGTTCGTGAAGAAAAAGAAATCAGGGATAGTGAATGCATCTGGCGGAGCTTTCACTTCCTTCCGGGAAACATTCATGAAGAGGATGACAGGCAGGTATATATGGGAGAACGAAAATACACTAAAACGTTTTTAAAGATGCACGTTTTGGGGACTCCCGAATACGGAAAGGAAGAGGCCCGGGCTTTTTCTCTCATGTGCCAGCCCAACAGTGTTCTCAGTGAAAAAATGGTAAATGATGTTAGAAAGCATATGGAACAGCCTTATTTCCTGGAGCTTTTGGGCATTCGGATGCATGTGCTGGCGGATACATGGGCACACCGCTATTTTGCGGGAACACCTTCCTGGTGGGTAAATGAAGCCCCGCGGGACGTTTATTATGCGTCTGGGGGAGAGAAAATGGAATATTCTATCCTGAAGGATTTCAGTATAAAGGATTTCAATAAATATATGGCGGACAATTACTTTTTGGCAACGCCCCCTATGCCTTCTTTCCGGTCTTTCAGCTACTTGGGCCACGGAAGAATGGGAGCCGTACCGGATGTTCCTTTTATGCATTACCGATATAAGCCAAAGTGGAGCAATGAAGACGTTGAGAAAAATAATCCGGAGGAGTTCCTTCTTGCGTTCCGCCAGCTGGTGTATGCCATGAATTGTGTAAAGGAGCGGTTCTATTATGAAAGAAATGTCTATGCGGATATCAGCGGGGTACTGGAAACGGAATTGAGAACGGTTTTTGGAAATGAGGACTACAAGGCCAGTGAAGCGGCAGAACTTTGGAAACCGTTGATTGATAAATTTTATCCGGGAGAATCTGCGTTTTTGTCAGACTTTGATAAAGAGGCGTGGAAAACGGAAGCGGGAAACGCAACGGATAAAAAGGAAACGCACTATTATCGTTTTAATTATTCCGCCCTTAAACACCGGAGATATGTGACAGCATATTTGGAGGAATTGTGGAATTTCCCCGCACAACCGGCCGGAAGAAGAAAGGGAATTGATAAGACGGATGTGGTAATGCTGAAAAGAATGGCAGGAAGTGATATGTGGCAGTGGGCGTCCAGCGAAATCCAATACCTTGGTCATGACCACAGCAGATGGGCGGCACAATACAAAGAGGGGCAGTTCTTTCTATATTATAAAGGGGACAGGGAGCACTGTCATACCGCCGGTTGTCTTGATTATTTAGGAGAAGACGGTCATAGATGCAGAGCGGTTATAGAGGCCTGTCAGGATGAAGAGGGACAAAAGAGATGGAAACTGAAAATCCGGGATCTGAACGGATTGGAAGAGCTTAAGGAAGCGGAAGGAAACCGGGAAGGGGTACGGCAAGAAGGGCAGGATGAACGCCATGAGGATTGGCAGGAAGTATCAAAAATGCGTTATATGGCTTGGGACAGAAATTTGTATGAAATGATTCCTGCAGCGTGGGAAAATGCGGATGATACCTATTTAAACGGCGGTGTTTTGAAAGAGAATATGACATTATTTGTCTGTGAATGCAATGACCGACTTACGATTTCCCCGAGAATTCATTATTTATATAGGAAGGATAACAAACAGGTACATGGTATTTTTGAAAGTCTTTTCAGGGCAGATTTAAAGCCCCAAAATGTTTTCAGATTGAATACAGAGCAAAACAGGGGGCAGAATCTGATGACGCCTTTCCTGCGTTTTTCGACCGACGGTATAAACAATCGGTTAATGGAAATACATCAAAAGGAGTTTCTGATAGACGGAAAAGAGGAATGGGATGACATTACCATCAGGGATTGGGCTGGCAATCTGGTCAGACTGTATATGATTCAATGGGCTGATGCCTGAAATCGGCATAAAAGCTTCAAAACCTTTGGTATAGCAGCTTTTGCCATGCCAAACAGTGTCGGATATAGTCGTATTTTAGCAGTGGAGAAGCCTGTTGTGGCAACAGGCTTCGGGGCGATACTGAATAGTTGGCAGTTCACTTCCCATGGCAGGGTTGTGGGGCCTTGGAGACTGTGGATTGAAACGGAAACAGAGAGATAAATAGTGAAATGGCTAATTACATTGTATGGTAATTAGCCATTTGCTGTAGGCTTTTGTTCTATCTGTGGGAAGCTGTCAAAAGAGACTGTCTGATAAAGAAGCAGGATGCAATGATACGAGGGTAAGGAACAGTCCCCACAGCCGGACGATGCAGAAATTTACATCCGTTTATGGATGATGATATAAATATTAAAAATATATCGGAAGATATATTGACAAATTTTGAGGTAGGAGGGCAAAGTACGTGAAGCATAAGACGGATATTTTATTATCAGAGTTTCAGCAGTATTTACATGAAAAGAATTTAAGCAAGAATACAATTTCTCTATATGTGTATGCTGCAGCCTGCTTTTTAAAGTATCAGAAAGAAGCGCTAATTACAAAGCAGGCAGTACAGGCTTATGGGGCGAAGCTGGAAAAGGAGTATCAGCCGGCTTCGGTAAATCTGTATCTGGTGGCATTAAATCAATTTCTGCTCTGGTCGGGGCGTGAGGATTGCTGTATTAAAATAAGAAGCAGTTCCAGAAAGAAAAGAGTGGAAAATGTTTTGGACAGGGAAGAATATGAAAAACTGCTGAAATATTTACAAAAGAGAGATGATGAAAAATACTATGCTATCTTACGGACTTTAGCAGGAACCGGAATCAGGATTGGCGAATTGAGTTACATTACCGTGGAGACTCTTCAGGACGGAATTGCGGAGGTCCACAATAAGGGGAAAACAAGAGAGATTTATATGAGTGAATCTTTGCGGAGGGAATTGATACGGTATTGTAAAAGGCGAAAAATCATATCGGGTCCTATTTTCCTGGGAAGCAGAAAAAAACCTATTACAAGAGGCGCAATAAACCAGAAGCTTTTAAAAATTGCGGAAGCCGCAGGGGTGGAAAAAAGTAAGGTGCATCCCCACGCTTTCAGACACTTATTTGCAAAAGAGTACATGAAAACATACCGCAATATTGCGGAACTGTCCTGTGTTCTCGGTCATGAAAGCGTTGAAACCACCATGATCTATCTGGCTAACAGCAGCAGGGAGTACATTGAAAGGGTCAGCGGTCTGGACCTCTGACAAAAATAAACAAAGGAAAAAGTGCTATAATATAAGGAAATATATTATCGTAATCAATACAGGCAGATAAACAAAGAATACATAAAAATTCCCAATGTCAGGTATGACTTATGCCGCATTGGGAATTTTATATTATAATGATTATTCCGGATTAAAGGAGTCTGCCATGGGTATCGAAAAGAAAAAAGATGAAAGAATAGAAGAAAAGAAAAAGCCCGATGAAACAAAAAAGGCAGGTAAAGGTGCTCTTATTATAAAAGCAGCCGTTGCCTTAGCCGCAGTTTTTATTGCAATCGTTCTCATATGGTATCTGACCATTCACAATTATTACAGCAAAATGAATATTGTCGACGGGCGCACCAAAGGAACGGGAAATTACGGAGCCATTGACGAAGACTGGGAACTGATTGAGAACGAAATTGAAAACAGCCTTTCAGAAGACAATCTGCCGGATGAAAACCTGCAGGATTCCACGGAGGACGAAATCGACGCCTTAGAGAAATCCATCCGCACCAACATGGAGAACCAGGCGGAAGAACTCATGGAAAACAAAAAGGTCTTCAATATTCTTTTAATCGGCTGTGACGCCAGGGAAGAAGGCGGAAGGGGAAGATCCGATTCCATCATTCTGCTTTCTATAAATAAGGAAAGCGAACAACTCATAGCCACCTCCATTATGCGGGACATCTATGTGGAAATCCCCGGCCATGGCAACAACCGCATTAATGCTGCATATGCCTATGGCGGCGCAGACCTTTTGGTGGAAACCGTGGAGAAAAACTTCAAAATCCAGATTGACAGATATGCATCCGTAGATTTTTTTGTATTTATGGACATTGTGGACCAGATGGGCGGCGTGGAGCTGGAAATCAGCGACGAAGAATTCCTGGTAGCCAACGCATATATCAACGAACTGAATGAGCTCTTGGATGAACCCTACGGAACCGACTGGCTCCCCGGCGGCGGACTCCACCATCTAAACGGCAAACAGGCCTTAGGCTATTCCCGCATCCGCTACGTCGGGGATGCCGACTTTGAAAGAACCGGGCGCCAGAGAGCCGTCCTGGAACAAATCTTCAACAAAGTCAAGAATTATAATTTAATAGAGTTGAACAACCTATTGAATATCATTCTCCCCGAAGTAACCACCGACCTGACCGAAGGCGAAACCATTACTCTTGCCCTGGGCATGAACGCCTACAAAAAATACGACTTAAAGCAATACCGTCTCCCTTATGACGGTACCTGGCGGGACATGCGTATCAAAGGAATGGCCGTTCTGGGTATTGACTTCGAAGAAAACGTCCGCAGCCTAAAAAGAGACTTATACGCCGGCATTTAAAAAATCGACAGGGACAGGAAAAAGCTTTTATGACATACCCCGCACATTTTCCCCACCCAAAACGTCAAACAAACAGAAGGGAGGTTTTACCGTTGCCATACCACAGAAAAGGTCCGGACCTGGACGACGCCTATGACAAAATATACCGATACTGCTACTTTAAAATAGGTCACAGGGAAAGCGCCGAAGACATAACCCAGCAGACATTTTTAAATCTGTTTGAATATGAGAAAAGAGAAACCATTAAAAATCCTCTGGCGTTTTTATATACCGTAGCAGGAAATCTGTGTATGGATGAATTTCGCCGGCGAAAGAGAGAAGCTCCGGAAGAAAATGAGACTTTAACATGGAAAGAAGCGGAAGCGGCACAGGGATGGGAGGATGAAGAAAAAAGGACTGTTTTATCCATGGATGTGAGAAGTGCTTTAAAGAAGCTTAATGGGGAAGAACAGGAATTGCTGCTTCTTCGCTATGCCAATGACCTTCCCGTGCAGGAAATAGGCAGACTTTTCCATTTATCCCGCTTTGCAGTCCGAAGACGGCTGTTAAAAGCCCTTCAGAATTTAAGAAAGGAGTTAGATTATGCGAAAAGAAATGAAACAGGCTCTGGAGAATGCTTTTGAAGCCCCGAAGCCTTTGGGAAAACAGCATTTTTTAAAGGAGCATAAGGGAAAGCGCTATTACATAAGAATGGATGAATTTATTCTGCTGCAGACAGGTTATATCCGGAAAAGCACCTGGATGATTTCGGCAGTTGTATTTTTAATAGGAATAGCAGCCTCCCGTCTCATGAAGCCGGAGATAATCTGGGGATTGTCTGCCGTTATGCCCTTTCTGGCTCTGACGCTCGTTTCTGAATGGATGCGCTCTATAGCCTATAGAATGTTTGAGTTAGAGCAGGCTGCCAGATTTTCTTTCAAAAGCGTGGCTCTGGCAAGGTTGGGAATTTTGGGCGTTGTGAATTTTTTGCTGTTTCTTTTTTGCCTGCTGTTAGGAAGAATGCAGACAGATATGAAGTTTTTTATGGCGGCGGTTTATCTGGCAGTCCCTTATCTGGTAACCGTATTTTTAGGGTTGTGGATTGTCCGGAAAACGGGATTTCGGGAAAGTGAATATATCTGTCTGGGAATTGCGGCCGCAGTCAGCGCTTTGAGCGTTTTGCTCAGGCTGTCGGCAAAGATCCTTTTAACCGCGGAAGCGGTAAAATGGTGGGGACTTCTGGCGCTGGTTTTATTGGCGCTGGTAATTGGGGAATTTTACAAAGGTTTGGAAAAGACGGAGGCATATATATGGAATTGATGATAGAACAATTGGAAAGAAAATATGGAGAGAAGACAGCGGTGGCTAACGTATCTTTAACGCTGCATCAGGGAATATACGGGCTTTTGGGAGCAAACGGTGCGGGCAAGACCACGCTTATGCGGATGCTCTGCGGGATTTTAAAGCCCACATCCGGCAGAATTACCTTTGACCACATGGATGTAAATTCCGAGGAGTACAGAGCAAGACTTGGCTATCTGCCACAGGATTTCGGATATTATCCGGAATTTTCGGGACAGGATTTTCTGATGTATCTCGCGGCTTTAAAGGGATTATATAAGAAAACGGCACAGAGAAAGGTAAAAGAACTTTTAGAGCTGGTATCGCTTACAGAGGTATCGAAGAAAAAAATCAAAACTTATTCCGGCGGTATGAAGCAGCGTCTGGGGATTGCCCAGGCATTATTAAATGAACCGGAAATCATTGTGTTGGATGAACCCACGGCAGGGCTTGACCCCAAGGAGAGGGTGCGATTTCGCAATCTTATAGAGGATTTGGGGAAAGAAAGTATTGTGCTTTTGTCCACTCATATTGTGTCGGATATTGAGCATATTGCGGATTATGTCCTGTTAATGAAAGATGGGAGACTGATTTATAACGGTTCCATGGACAAAATCGGCAAGGACTTAGAAGAATTTTATCTGGAGCAGTTCGGGGAGGAAAAAGACAATGTTTAAAGCGTTATATTTTTATGAAATGAAGAAAATCTGGGGTAGGAAGCTCATATGGATTGTGCTGGTTATTATGGCCGCAGTAGTGGTGGTTTCTGCTTATTCGCCTATGACGGGAAATGCCTATACCAACGGTAAAGTGTCCTATTCCCATAAGGAAATTCAGGAAAGGAAGATGACAAACAGCAGGGCGCTTTCGGGAAGAATCCTTGGAAATGTGCTGCTGAATGAAATTCATGAAGCCTATGAAAAGCAGCCGGTTGGTGTGGAGCAGTTTACGCTTACAGAGGAGTATGAGAAGTATTTGATTCCTTTGGAACCGGTTATCAATTATGTATGGGATATTATGGATGCTTATCAGGGGAGCGCTAGGTTGTTTCCTTTGGATATCAGTGAAGAAGAACTTTATGAGGCGCGCCTTTTTTGTGTAGAAGAGCGCTGGACTTCCAACTTTTTAACAGCAGGGGAGCGGGAATATTGGGAGAAAAAAGAGGCGCGGCTGGATAAGCCCTTTATCTGGCAGTATGCAGGAGGCTATGAGCGGATAATGGAGAATATCTACACATGGATTGTGATGGCTGTTCTGATGATTGCCATATGCTTTTCCAAAATCTTTTCCATAGAGCACAGCCAGAAGACGAGTCCTTTGATTTTAAGCAGTAGATTGGGACGGGGCATCCTTTATTATGCAAAGATTGCTGCCGGTATTACTTCATCCCTGATACTGGGAATGGTAGTGTTTGGCTTAGGTGCGTCGGTTATTTTTGGTATTTGGGGCTTTGACGGGGGAAATGGAGCAGTTCAGATGTTTATTCCTTTCTGTTCAGAGAGTCTGTCCATGGGAGAAGCAGTGCTGATTTGTCTATGGGTGCTTTTTATGGGCATAGTTTTAAGCACGGTATTTACTATGGTTTTATCCGAAAAGTGTAAAAACGGTGTGGGGACTATGTCGATTGTTGTGGGGATTCTGATTCTGTCGGGATTTCTTTATATTCCGGAGCAGTATCGGGTTGTTTCGCAGCTTTGGAACATGATTCCCAGTAACATGACGGCAGTCTGGAGTATTTTTGATGTATGGTTGCTTCCTGTTTTCGGGAATTACTTTACCATGTGGCAGATTGTTCCTTTTATATGGCTGTTTTTATCTGTTGCACTGGTGTTATACGGAAAGCGGATTTATGGGAAAATTTTGTAAAATTGGAAGGTTTTTGTAAAAAGAGCACAAAAACAGGCGTAAAATTTCTACACCCTTTAGATGAATTTTACATATTTTTTGTATACGAAAAGGCGCCACAAATGTTATACTTATCGTAGTGGTTTACACAAATTTATATAAGGGGGTTAGATGATGTCTAACAAATGGGTCTACTTATTTGAAGAGGGAAACGCCGACATGCGTAATCTGCTTGGCGGAAAAGGCGCCAATCTTGCAGAGATGACAAACTTAGGACTTCCTATTCCGCAGGGATTTACCGTTACAACAGAAGCTTGTACGGAATATTATAACAGCGGAAAGACAATTCCAGAGGAAATTCAGGGACAGATTTTTGATGCACTTTCCAAGCTGGAGGAGAAACAGAATAAGAAATTCGGAGATACGGAAAATCCGCTCTTGGTTTCAGTACGTTCCGGCGCAAGGGCATCTATGCCCGGTATGATGGATACCATTCTGAATCTGGGGTTAAACGATGTAGCTGTAGAGGGCTTTGCCAAAAAGACAGGCAATGAGAGATTTGCCTATGATTCCTACAGAAGATTTATCCAGATGTTCTCGGATGTAGTTATGGAAGTGCCCAAATCACATTTTGAAAGAGTTTTGGATGATGTAAAGGATAAGAAGAGAGCAGCTCTTGGCAGAGGAGAAAATGAGCCGGTGTTCGATACGGATCTGACTGCCGAGGATTTAAGAGGCGTTATCGATACCTTTAAGGGTATTTATAAAGATGCCATGGGTTCTGATTTCCCTCAGGATCCCAAGGTACAGTTAATGGAAGCGGTAAAAGCCGTATTCCGTTCCTGGGACAATGAACGTGCCATTGTTTACAGACGTATGAACGACATTCCCGGCGACTGGGGAACAGCCGTAAATGTACAGGCTATGGTATTCGGCAATATGGGAGAGACATCCGGTACGGGTGTTGCCTTTACAAGAAATCCTTCCACCGGTGCAAAGGGTATTTACGGAGAATATCTGATCAATGCACAGGGCGAAGACGTTGTGGCGGGCGTCCGCACACCCCAGCCTATTACCAGACTGGAAGAGGACATGCCTGAATGTTACAAACAGTTTATGGAGATTGCCAATAAACTGGAAGAGCATTACCGCGATATGCAGGATATGGAATTTACCATTGAAGATAAGAAGCTGTATTTCCTTCAGACACGTAACGGTAAGCGTACCGCACAGGCTGCATTGCAGATTGCCTGCGATTTGGTGGATGAGGGCAAGATCACACCCAAGGAAGCGGTGCTTCGTATTGAAGCCAAATCCTTAGACCAGTTATTACATCCTACTTTTAATGCGGAAGCGTTAAAGAACGGCAAGGTTATCGGAAAAGGTCTTCCTGCATCTCCGGGAGCGGCGGCAGGTAAGGTTTACTTTACCGCAGAGGCGGCAAAAGACGTTCACGAAAAGACAGGCGACAGGGTTGTACTGGTTCGTTTAGAGACATCCCCCGAGGATATTGAAGGCATGCATGCGGCAGAAGGTATCTTAACTGTCCGCGGCGGTATGACAAGCCATGCAGCCGTTGTAGCCAGAGGCATGGGAACGGCATGTGTTTCCGGCTGCGGCGAGATTGCTATTAATGAAGAGGATAAAGTATTTGAGTTAGGCGGCAATGTAATTCGGGAAGGCGATTATATTTCCTTGGACGGCTCTACCGGCAACATTTATTTAGGAGATATTCAGACCGAGGAAGCCGGCGTTACCGGTAACTTCGGCAGGATTATGGAATGGGCGGATGAGTACCGCAAGCTTCAGGTACGCACCAATGCGGATACACCTGCAGATGCTGCAAACGCTATTAAATACGGCGCAGAAGGCATTGGTCTTTGCCGTACGGAGCATATGTTCTTCCAGCCCGACAGAATTCCCAAAATCCGTCAGATGATTCTGGCAAGGACCCTGGAACAGAGAGAAAAAGCATTAAACGCTTTGATTCCTTATCAGAAGGGAGACTTCAAGGCATTATATGAGGTTATGGAAGGAAGACCGGTTACCATCCGTTTCTTAGACCCGCCGCTTCATGAGTTTGTGCCTACAGATCAAGGAGATATTGATGACCTGGCAGTAGAAATGCTGATGACTGCAGAGGATGTACAAGAAATCTGCGATTCTCTTCATGAATTCAACCCCATGATGGGACACAGGGGATGCCGTTTGGCGGTTACCTATCCGGAAATTGCCAAGATGCAGACCAGAGCGGTTATGGAAGCTGCGATTGAAGTAAAGAATGAAAAGGGTTACGATGTAGTTCCCGAGATCATGATTCCTCTTGTAGGAGAAAAGAAAGAACTGAAATTTGTTAAGGACATTGTTGTGCAGGTGGCTGAGGAAGTTAAGAAAGAGAAAAATTCCGACATCAAGTATCATATCGGTACGATGATTGAGATTCCCCGTGCAGCCCTTTTGGCAAATGAGATTGCAGAGGAAGCAGAGTTCTTCTCCTTCGGAACCAACGATTTGACCCAGATGACCTTTGGATTCTCCAGAGATGATGCGGGCAAATTCTTAAATGATTACTACCGCAACAAGATTTACGAATCCGATCCCTTCGCAAGACTGGATCAGAGCGGTGTAGGACAGCTGGTACAGATGGCTGCCGAAAAGGGACGTTCCACCAGACCGGATATCAAAATGGGTATCTGTGGCGAGCATGGCGGAGATCCCAGCAGTATTGAGTTCTGCCATAAGGTTGGACTGACTTATGTGTCCTGTTCGCCTTATCGTGTGCCTATTGCAAAATTGGCGGCGGCACAGGCGGCTATCTTAAATTGATGCCATGGGAATTTGGGTACGAACAGGCAAAAGTATGGAAGAATGGCTTAAAATCAAGGGTTTTTAGGATTGGTGGGGTTCACTGGAATGGTTGGTGAACCCCTATTTTTGTTTTTTTTGATGCCGCTGATAGGATGGCGATAGGGGAAAAATTATACTATCACGCAAAAGTCGGCAGTTTCCGTGATAGTACACATAAAAATGATAAAAATATATTGTAAAATTGTTTTTTCTTAAAAACATTTTTATTCAGCGCAAAGCTCTACCAATACAATCTCCGGACGGTTATTGAAGCGGAACGGTATGATGCTGTTGCCAATGCCGCGGCTGACGACCATGTCCGTGCTGCCATCCGTATACAGCCCTGCATCAAATTTGGGGAACAGTCCCTGATTGGGTGCAATCAGCCCGCCGATGAGGGGCAGGCGGAACTGGCCGCCATGTGCATGGCCGCTTAAGACTAAACCAATACCGCAGTCTGCATAAGTTTCAAACAGCTCCGGGCGGTGGGAGAGCAGGATTGTGTAGCTGCTTTCGCTGCCGGCCAGGGATTCTAATTTTGTACCGACCATAGAAGGCACTTCCCCGAACATATCACCCTTAACTGTAAAATCGGGATCGGAAAGCCCGATAAGCATAATCTTTCCACCATCCCGTTCCAGCCATACTGTTTTATCCTCAAGAACAGTCACGCCAGCCGTTTCAAGGCTGGTTCTGAGCCGCCCATACTCTGTCAGACGGGCTTCGTGGTTGCCTGTCACATAGTAGACGGGTGCGATCTGGACGGCCTCTTTTGCAAAGGAAAGGGCTGTGTCTATGTCTGTATGTGTAGAATCTACAAGGTCCCCGGTTATCACAATAATGTCCGGCCCGCTCTCGGACAGCATCCGCAGCAGCGTGGAGCTATCCTTTCCAAATTCGGCATTATGAAGGTCGGATACCTGTGCGATACGGAACCCGGAAAAGGCAGGAGGGATCCGGCTGCTGGAAATGGCAACGGTGCTTACCATCAGCGCAGTGTTCCCCCATACTGTCCATATGATCAGAGCCAGCAGCACGGATACCGTGCAGAATGCGGCTGTCTTTTTTGGAGAAAATCTTTTTTTCATTTCTTTTTTCACCCCATTTCCACTGTTATGCCCCTGGACAGGCAGGGACTTCCCGGCATCACATTAAATGCGTGTCGCTCCATTTTTTCATGTCTCTCAAAATAGGGATGAAACTTTTTCCAAGATCAGTCAGGGAATACTCCACCTTCGGAGGCACTTCCTGATAGATATAGCGGGAGATAAAGCCGTCCTGTTCCAGTTCGCGGAGCTGCTTGGTAAGGGTGGACTGCGTGATGTCCCCAAGCCTTCGACTCAGTTCCCCGAACCTCTGCACTTCATATTCCGCAATGTACCATAATATCGTTATCTTCCATTTCCCGCTCAGGATGTTCTGTACCCTGACCATAGCCGCACATTGGGGCAGCGGCGCTTTCATATTGCTCATGTGGTTCCCTCCTTTTGCCAGCATTATACTATATCCGCCCTTTCAGTTCAAGGTACTATGCTTTTTGATACCGGTATCATTTTTCGCACTATAAACGAAAAAAGACAGTACTTTTCTTTTTCCTGCCAGTTGTTATAATGTGATTCAAGAAAGGAGGCGGACGGGATAAACACATCAGTGGATATAGCGGGCATCACATTGAAGA
>Ga0209064_1001937_pt1 | contig 27021 bp, 29 predicted proteins | sample Inofromicrocosms_FD_187498 | JGI IMG/M metagenome (GOLD analysis project Ga0209064, IMG submission 187498) | Mouse cecum microbial communities from Vienna, Austria - Inoculum for glucosamine and mucus D2O microcosms (SPAdes) (version 2) | ecosystem: Host-associated > Mammals > Digestive system >... | reverse complement strand
ATTCAGAAAAAGAGCAAAGTCAAAGAATAAAATACTATAGTCCGTAACAGAGAAAAGAATCGCTGTAGTGTCCATGTTTGCTGGACTTACAGCGATTTTATCTTCGGTAAACTGTCAAAGACAGGATTGTACCCTAATTAAAAAGGAAAATCAAGGGATATCCCTTCTTTTGAGATTCGTTATCAGGTATGTTGAAGGTGTACAGACAGTCCATAGTGAGCAAACTCCCACGGACGCATGCACATAAGTTTTTGCATGGCTTGCTGTGTTACAGATTTTTAATCTTAAACTCTCTCTCGTGTTCTCTTCGCATGTCTTTTTTGGCTATGTCTTCTCTTTTATCGTAGAGTTTTTTACCTCTGGCAAGGCCGATTTCCACTTTTGCCCTTCCATCCTTAAAATACACCTGCAAAGGTACAAGAGTAAATCCTTTTTCAGCCATTTTTCCTGCCAGTCTGTTGATTTCAGCTTTGTGAAGCAGAAGTTTTTTGATACGGAGCGGATCCTTGTTAAAAATATTGCCTTTTTCGTAAGGGCTGATATTCATGCCATAAACAAATGCCTCTCCGTTTTCAATGCGCACAAAGGATTCCTTGATGCTGCATTTTCCCATACGCAGGGACTTTACTTCTGTTCCGTGAAGTTCAATGCCCGCTTCATATTTTTCATCTATAAAATAGTCATGGTATGCCTTTTTGTTACCTGCAACCATTTTCATGGCTTCCTTTGCCATGGCTGACACCTCTCTTTTCATCAGGGAAATAACCGTTTTCCCCATGTTATATATCGTCTTCCTCCAATAGAAAATCAATGGAGCCGGAAGATAAATCCACATCATTAACCTTTACCGAAACCTTTTGTCCCAGTTTAAAGGTTCTCCCGGTAGTCTCCCCACAAATCTCATAAGCGGCTTCATCATATATATAGTAATCCCCTGGAATCTTGGAAATGTGCACAAGTCCTTCTACCGTATTGGGAAGCTCTACATAGATTCCCCAGCCCGTTACACCGGAAATAACCCCTTGGAAAACTTCTCCTAGCTTTCTTTCCATATACTGGGCCTTTTTCCGCTTCTCAGTCTCCCGTTCCGCTTCCTCGGCCCTTCTTTCCAAATCAGACGTCTGCTTGCACACGCCGCTTAAAATGTCGTTGTAATGGGTCATTCTGTCTTCATTCAGCCTGCCCCTGACGTATTCCTTGATGATTCTGTGAATCTGCAAATCAGGATATCTTCTGATAGGAGACGTAAAATGACAGTAATATGAACATGCAAGACCGAAATGCCCTGTGCACTCCGGTGTATAACGGGCCTGCTTCATGCTTCTTAATGTAAGGCGGCTGATTAAGTTTTCCTCCTCCGTCCCTTCGATTTTTCCTAAAAGCTTTTGCAGTTCCTTGGGATGAATTTCATCTTTGGAAGCCTTTAAATAGTATCCGAAATTGTTGACAAACAACCCCAGCTTTTTGATTTTTTCCGGATCCGGCGCCTCATGGGTACGGTAGACGAAGGGAACCTCCAGCCAGAAAAAGTGTCCTGCAACCGTTTCATTGGCAATCAGCATAAAATCCTCTATCAGTCTGGTGGCGGTATTTCTGTCATAGGGCTTAATATCTACTGGAACTCCTTCTTCATTCAGAATCATTTTACTTTCCTGAAAGTCGAAATCAATGGAGCCTCTTGCTTTTCTTTTCTTCCTTAAAATCCCTGCAAGCTCCGCCATCTGTCTGAACATGGGAACCTGTTCCTTATATTTCTCCATAAGCTTTTGATCTTTATCCTCCAAAATAGCGGCAACCTCTGTATAAGACATTCGTTTATCCACACGGATAACAGACTCCACAATCCGGTAATCCACCACTTCTCCCGCTTTATCAATATCCATGACACAGCTTAAAGCAAGTCTGTCCTCCCCTGCATTTAAGGAACAGATCCCGTTTGAAAGGGTATGGGGAAGCATAGGAATGACCCTGTCCACCAGATATACACTTGTGCCGCGTTTCAACGCTTCTCTATCCAGGGCGGAATTCTCCTGCACATAATTGGTCACATCCGCAATATGCACGCCTAAACGGTATAACTCATGTTCCATTGTCAGGCTGACGGCATCATCTAAATCCTTGGCGTCTTCCCCGTCAATGGTAACCATCATCACATTCCTGAAATCCTCTCTGCCGGCCCTGTCCCCGTCGGACACGGGGGAAGCTACCCGCTCTGCCTGGTTTAATACCTTTTCCGGAAATTCCATGGGCAGGTCAAAGCCTTTTATAATAGACAGGATATCAACGCCGGGATCGTTGGCATGTCCTAATATTTCTATGATTTTTCCTTCCGGCTTTTTGCCGTCCTTTCCATAATCGGTTATTTCCACAACTACCTTATGTCCGGTTACCGCATGCTTTGCAGATTCCTTGGAAACAAAAATATCCTGTGCTATTTTACTGTTATCGGGAACCACAAATCCGAAGTTCCGGCTTTTTTCAAAGATCCCTACCACCTGTGTGATACCATGGCTTATAATCTTGACGATCTCCGCCTCCTGTCTTTTTCCTCTTTGTCCCGGCAGAAGAACAATCTGCACCATATCCTGATGAAATGCGCCGTGTACTTTTGTCTCGGGAACATAATAATCCTCTTTTTCCCCTTCCACTTCTACAAAGCCAAAACCTTTTCCGTTGCTGATAAAGGTTCCTGTATATATTTTTTCCTCCGGCTTCACATAGCGCCCTCTTTTGGTAATCTGAAGACGGTTTTCCAAAAGCAGTTCCTCTAAAGCCTTCTTAAAAACAGGCCTGTCCTCCGGCTCCACCTGCATCATAATTGCCAGTTCTTTTTCCTTCATGGGAACATAAAATTCACTGTCAACCAGATTTACAATAGATTTTTTTCTCTCCTCAAATGATTTCATAATTCTCCTTTTGTTCGAATAAAACTATAAGACTTCAAAGCAGGCATTTTACAATAAGTGCTTCCGTATTTGAAATGCTGATACTCTTTAGATAATCTGTGTTCTTTAGAGTACTCGTACCCTTTAGGGTACTTGTGCCCTTTAGGGTACTTGTGCCCTTTAGGGTACTTGTGCCCTTTAGGGTACTAAAAAAGCACTCCCTTGCAAGAGTGCCTGTCAGTTAAAACTTGTTGATGTTCAAAACAGCGGATAATACCAGGAACAGAATTGCCGATACCTTTGTAATGGTTACCAGCTTCCCTTCCATGGAACGTCCCTTATTTTTGCCCCAATAGCTTTCAGCGGCTCCGCCTATGGAACCTAAGCCTGCAGACTTGCCTTCCTGCATTAATACAACGACCGCAAGAAAAACGCAGTCGATAATATATATAATTGTTAATATCAATCTTAATGTACCCATTTATGACCCTCCTAATGTCAAACAATGCCTATTCTATCATAAAGAAATCGCTTTTTCAACCACTAATTTAAATTTTATTCTTTCCGATTTTGTTCTTTTGAGTTTCATTCTTTCATTTTTATACTTTTTGTATATATTTTTTCACAATGATTTTATCATGAATTTCAATAACAACAAAGCATGCCAAAATGTCTTTACCTGATATTCCTGTCTGTCCCTAATTCATAACCCGGTTTTTAAATTTCTCCCACTCCATGAGGGTTCCCTTGCAGGTAATATGAAACCAATAGGTCGTGCTTTCATCCAAATCAATTCCGATCTGGTATTCATACCGGTCCACCTCCTCTTTTACCCTGATTATGTCAAAAAGAAGTACGTCCCTGCACTGCTTTAACAAGTTTTCATATTGCGCCGCCGGGACTTTTTCATCAGGCACCTCTTCTATAAGCCTGTCCATGGCGTCATAATATTTGTATCCTTCTTTATAAGCTTCTGTAATTATCCCTTCTTTAAAACACAGGTTTGCCGTATCCGCAAAGCGGTCTATACATTCTTCATTGGCAGGATTGTTGCCTTTTACGATTAAAGCATCCATTACCATGGTAACAGAATCCTTTCCCATGTGGAATTCCTTTAAGGTTACTTCTTCAAAATTAAACAAATGCAACGCATTTATGGTCTGAAAACGCATAGTACTTTCTCCTTCTGCTATATGTACATACAAGGGTTATTCTTTGGGTATCCAGACAGATATGGAACCGCCTTCCACCCGAAAGTTTCCCGTTCCGTCTGCTCCGATTACCACTTCTCCCGGACAGTTGCCCAAAGCGTCAATATAAGTCTGTCCTTTATGGGCATTTCCTGCAAACATAGTCTTACTTCCTCCCGGGCCGTCGCTGACAAGAAGGGCCAGACCGTCTGCAGCTTCCTTTCCTTCTCTGGTAAATCCCACTATATCCCAGTGGTCATAATAGTCATGCTCCATACCGTAAGCATGGGAAGCCCTTAATCTCATAAGCGTCTGCAGATGCTTAACCGGCGCAATCTGATTGTGTGGAATGCCGTAATAATCCCCGTAAAACACACAGGGAATTCCCTTTTCCTGCAGTAAAATGATTCCGTAGGCAAGAGGCTTAAACCATTCACTTACAAAGGTTTCCAAAGCCTGTCCCGGTTGCGTGTCATGATTATCCACAAAGGTTACCGCATGCCATGAATCGGTTCCTGTCAGAGTGTTCTCAAAAAGCTTTGCCATATCAAAAGCGGCATTTCCATGGGAAATCCGGTAGAATTTAAAATGCAGGGGCACATCAAAAAGGCTCATAACTCCTTCTGTCCGGCTGATATATTCCCGAAGCTTATTTAAATCCGGACTCCAGTATTCCCCTACGGCAAACAATTCCTTTTCCTTATATGTACGCATGGCTTTTATCCAGTCCCTGTAAAAAGAAGCGTTCATATGCTTTACAGCATCCAGTCTGAAGCCGTCCACCTTTGTAGTATCCAGATACCATTTACCAAACCTGTCAAGTTCCGCTTTTACCTCTTCGTCATCCAGATCCAGGTCTGCTCCCATGAGATAATATCATAATTTGCATTTTCCCCGTCAACGCCTTTGTCCCACTGTTTATCCTTAAAACGGAAAACACCTTTTCTTTTCCCTTTATCATCCCAGTCCACTCCGTCAAAATGAGAAGCGTTCCATATAAAATCCGAATATCTGCCGCTTCTTCCGGGAAAGGTAAATTTGGTCCATGCTTCTATTTCCACGGGACCCGAAAGCTCCTGATATCTGTTATTTCCCCCTACCTCTACCGCCTCCGTCCTTTCCTTTTCATCAGCGCCCATACGGTGGTTTAAAACAATGTCTCCGAGAACTTCTATTCCCGCCTTCTGCAAATCGGAAACAGCTTTTAGATATTCTTCTTTCGTTCCGTATTTTGTGGGAATGCTGCCCTTCTGGTCAAATTCTCCCAAATCATAAGTATCATAGACACCATATCCCACATCATATTTCCCCGATGCTCCTTTATATGCCGGCGGCAGCCATATCATATTTATGCCATCCTCTGCAAGCTTTTCCGCCTCAAGGGAAGCTCGCTTCCAATGAGCGCAATCCTCCGGCAGATACCACTCAAAAAACTGCATCATCGTTCTGTTTTTCATTTTGTCACTTTCTTTCTCTTGTGTTTAATATATAAATTCTGGTAAATTCAAATCCCTGACTATTTTAGCACAGTTTTTATTCATATACCATATGCAGCTGTAAGGCATCGCGATTTTACTATTCATTACGGGACAAAAACAGTTTTTACTCTTGCGCCATATGCAGCATGGTTTCCGCAAATATTCCGTAGCCTTTTGTAGGATCATTGACAAAAACATGGGTTACAGCCCCTATAAATTTCCCGTCCTGCACAATGGGAGAACCGCTCATTCCCTGGACAATCCCTCCTGTCTGGGATAACAAAACAGGATCGGTTATCTGAATCACAAGTCCTCTGTTTCCCTTGCTCTGACTGTAGTCAATATCTGTTATCTGCACATCATAGGCGTTTGTTTCCCCGTTGATGGTGCAAAGGATCTGGGCGTCCCCTAAGCGGATATTCTGTTTTAAAGCAACGGGATAAAGCTCTTCTTCCGAAACCCCTGCTTCTTTGGGGCTTTTATCCATCACGCCATATATCCCGTTCACTGTATTTAATTTGATGATTCCTTCTCTGGCGTCCTCCACAAACCGGATCACGCCGGATATTTCCCCCGGTTCCCCGCTTTCGCCTTTTTTAATGCTGATAATCTGGGTTTCGTAAAGACCTCCGTAATTGATTTCCATTAAGTCCGTTGTATCAATATCATTAATGCCATGTCCTAAAGCACCGAATTCATTTTCTTCATCTATATAAGTCAGGGTTCCGATTCCCTGGGCAGAATCCCTGATCCAGACCCCGATCTGGTAATTTCCTTCATTATTCAAAACCGGCAGGACTTTTACGCTGCTGACCTGTCCGTTTCTTCGGATGGTCATAATAACGGATTCTCCTTCACAGGCTTTGATTTTGTCTATGACCTCCCCCTTTAAAGAAACGCTTTCCCCGTTAATGGAAAGAATATAATCTCCCACCTGAAGAATGTTGCTGCAGGGGCATACCTCCCTGCCGTCCGCCATACGGATATTTCCAAGGCCCGCAACCAGCACGCCGTCTGTTTTTACATAAATACCGATGGGAACGCCGATGGGATAAACGCTTTCTTCATCAATGACTTCTACATTGACCTCTTTTAAGGGAATGACTCCGAAAAGCCGCAGCTTCCATATATAATGATCTCCAGCGACACTCCCGGATGCCTTGATTCCCGTCTGCCCGCTTTCCCATGTTTCTATATAAGAGGCTTCTTTTGAGGTAAGCTCTCCCGTTACCGGAAGGGCAAATTCCAATTCCTCCCGCTCTCCCTTCTGCAGATAAATGGTATCGGGAATCTGCCTGTAAAATGTGTATTCATAAATAGTAATTCCCAAAATAACGGAACAGAAAAGGGCAATATATAAACTGATTTTATACTTTTTCATCTTGAACCTCCACACAATAAAAGAAGGACCTTTACGTCCTTCTTATTATGTGTCTATAATTCAATTTTACTTTGGGATTGTTTTGTCTGTTCTGCCAAATCTTTCATTTCAGACGCATTTTTTAAAACCGCATCGGTCAGCTGGTCCGTTCCTAAAAGCCTGCCGATTTCCTGTATGCTTTCCTGCCTTTCCAAGAGCCGGATTCCTGTCTTGGTTTTCTCTCCTTCTACCGTTTTTTCAATGCAAAAATGCGCGTCCGCCATTGCTGCAATCTGGGGAAGATGGGTAATGCATAAAACCTGATGTCTTTTTCTTAATACTGCCAGCTTTTCCGAAACCTTCCATGCAGTCTTTCCGCTGATTCCCGCGTCGATTTCATCAAAGACCAAAGTCCCCGTATTATCTTTATCCGCAAAAACGCTTTTTAAAGCCAGCATGATACGGGATAATTCGCCTCCGCTGGCAACTGCGGACAAATCCTTTAAGGGTTCCCCCGGATTGAGGGAAATCCGGAAAACAACTTTGGTACAGCCTTTTTTCGAAAGCACGCTTTCGTCATATTCCGTTTTTACAGAAAAAGCACATTGTTCAAAATTCAACTCTAAAAGAGCCCGCTCCATTTCTTCCTTTAATTTTTCTCCCTCTTCGGTCCGGATTTTGTGAATTCTGGATGCCAGTTTAAAATATCCGGCTTTTGTTTTTTCATGCTTATTCTTTAATTCTTCATTATATTGCTCAAAATTTTCTAATTTATTAATTTTTTCGGAAAGGCCCTGTCCGTATTCCAGAATATCAGAAATCTCTCTTCCAAACCTGTCCTTCAAATGATTGATCAGATTCAGGCGTTCCTCTACCGAGCCCAAATCCCCTTCTTCCATAGAAAAGCTGTCCAGATACCGGTCCAGACTGTGGCTGCATTCCTGTAAAATCGTTTCTGCATCGGAAAGCTGCAGCATTTCGTCCTTTAAAGCTTCATCTAACTGCTGCGCTTCCTTTAACTGCCTGATCGCCATGGAAATTCCGTTTAAAATTCCGCTTCCGTTTTCATTTTGCAGAATGCTTTCCACACTTCCCACAGCTTCCTGTATTTTTTTTGCATTGGACAAGCGTTCATAACGCTCTTCCAAAATTTCGTCTTCGCCCTCCTGTAAGCCTGCTTTTTCGATTTCGTCCAGTTCATATCTTGCAAGCTCCAATTCCTTCAAATGGCTGCCGTCTGATTTTGACGCTTCCTTTAATAATGCCTCTTCTTCCCTGTAAGCTTTGTATAATTCTCCCAGTTCTTCCAATAAATCAAAAATCCGGCCTTTGCAGTAATCATCCAGAATTTCCTCCTGCTTTGCCGCTTTTAAAACAGACTGGTGCTCCCTTTGTCCGTGAACATCCATGAGAAGCTCCGCCGCACTCTGCATAGTTTTCAAGGTAACGGTATCTCCGTTCATTTTACAAATGCTTTTGGACGGATAAACTTTTCTCTGTAAAATGAGAATATCCTCATCTAGCGGAATATCAAATTCCGAAAGTGCCTTTTTGTGTTCTTCATCCAGAGTAAAGACCAGCTCCACAAAGGCATATTCCTCTCCCTGACGAATCAGGCTTTTATCCGCCTTTGCTCCCAATGCCAGCTGCACCGAACCCAATAAGATGGATTTTCCGGCTCCGGTTTCGCCGGTCAGGATATTTAATCCCTTATGGAATTCCACTTCCGCTTCATCAATGAGCGCCACATTTTTAACGCGAATACTTTCTAACATTTTTATCTCCTTATGTCTGCATCTTCTCTCCAGACACATTTATTTCGCAGATAATATTTCACGAAATCTTTTTTGTACCGTCTTTGCTTCCTCCGCCGTCCTGACTGCCACCATAACGGTATCGTCTCCCGCAATAGTCCCCAGAATTTCTTCAAAGGCAAGGGCGTCCACTGCCGCCGCCACTGCCATCGCCATGCCGGGATGGCTTTTTAATACAAGAAGGTTCATTGCCGCCTCTACCGAAACAAGGCTTTCCTTTAGAACATTGCCGTAGGCACCCTTTAAAGGCACCTCCTCTTTTGCCATGGCATAATAGGATTTTCCGCCGGCTTCAGAATTTTTTTTCAAATTCATCTGCCTGATATCTCTCGATACCGTAGCCTGGGTCACTTCAAAACCGGCTTCCTTTAACTTTTCGGCAAGCTCCTCCTGGGTGCGGATTTTGTATTTTTCTATTAATGAGGCAATGGCCTGATGTCTTTTATTCTTCATTGCTTCCGCTCCCGTTACTCGCTGAGTTTTTTGTGCAGAATTTCCAAAAAGCTTACCTTACTGAGCCTGATAAATTTTGTGACCCGCATAGACCTGCATATCCGGATACTGTCTCCCGTGGACAGATGTCTGGTAAAAGAACCGTCAAAATTGACCTCCATTTCCTGGGTCTGCCCGTTTCTTCCGGATTTTACTTTAATTTCAACCAGATCATCCGGCGATAACACAATGCTTCTTGCACTAAGGGTATGGGGACAAATCGGCGTCAGCAAAAGAATTTTCGCCTTTGGCTCCACAATAGGTCCCCCCGCCGACATATTGTAGCCCGTCGCTCCCGTGGGGGTGGATAGAATGACCCCGTCCGCCTGATAGCTGTTTAAAAACTGCCCGTTTACATAGATGTCATAGGCCACGATTTTTAACGATCCCCTTCTTGTGAGGACAATATCGTTTAAGGCATGAAGCTCTTTTACCATTTCTCCCTCATGGTAAATCTGCCCGTCCAACATCATCCGCTCCTCTACCTCAAAGCGGTCTTCAATCAGTGCCTTTAAGGCATTCTCAATATTGGTTCTTTCCACCTCTGCCATAAAACCCAGCGTCCCTAAATTAATGCCCAGCAGCGGAATATCCTCGTCCATGGTATCCACGGCTGCCTGCAAAAGCGTGCCGTCTCCTCCTAAAACAAGAATGCAATCCGTACCCTTTGGCACATTGACCTCTTTCCTTGCGGCATCCGTATCCTTGCGGTATTCCTCCGCATCCTTATCCCTGACGCAGACGCTGCATTTTTTTCCATGACCTTCCAAAAAAGCCACAATTTCCCCGGTAATCTGTAATTGTTGGTCTTTGGGTTTGTTGGTTATAATGTAAAAGTGCTCCATACTGTCTCCATTTATTCCCTCGAACAATGCTCTAAAGAGCACAAGCGAGCCAAGTGCCGGCCTGCATGAGCATTGGCAAGTGCCGCGAGGTTCAATGCCCCGTTGCTTGCAGCGGAATTGTTACTAAAAAAATCATTTATCCGTACCCTTATGGTATAATGCGGCTTTGGATGCGGCTACAACCTGTGCAATCTGCTCTATGGGGGCTTTTGTCGGCTCCTCTCCCGCATTCTGTATGTATAATAGATATTCTATATTGCCTTCCGGTCCTTTGATTGGGGAAAAATCCAGCCCCGCAATCAAAAATCCAATGGAAGCCGCAAAGCTTTCTATTTTTTCAACGACTTCTTCATGTACCTTAAAATCGGAAACAACGCCCTTTTTACCCACCTTTTCCCTGCCTGCCTCAAACTGGGGCTTAATCAGGCAGACCATATAAGACGAGGGCTTCAAAAGAGCCTTTGCAGCCGGAAGGATTTTGGTCAGGGAAATAAAGGATACATCCGTTGCCGCAAAGTCAATGGCTTCCGGTATCTGCTCTACTGTCACATAACGGAAATTGGTTTTTTCCATACAGATTACCCGGGAATCCTGCCGGAGTTTCCAGTCAAGCTGTCCATGTCCCACATCCACCGCATAGACCTTTGCCGCTCCCTTTTGCAGCATACAGTCCGTAAACCCGCCTGTGGAAGCGCCGATATCCAGACAGATCATTCCCTTGACAGAAATGGGAAAAACTGAAAAAGCCTTCTCTAACTTTAATCCGCCCCTGCTGACAAAGGGAAGGGTATTCCCTCTTACTTCTATGGTTACCGCATCCTCTTCAAAGGCCGCTCCCGCCTTATCTTCCTTTTGTCCGTCCACATAAACAATGCCCGACATGATAACGGCTTTTGCCTTTTCCCTTGAAGGAGCCAGTTTCTTTTTTACAAGAAGAACATCCAGCCTTTCTTTCATAATCTCTGTTTCTCTCTCTGAATTCTTTCAAAAACGGACTGTGCGTCGATTCCCGTTTCTTTTTTTAGTATTTCCACATTTCCATGCTCTATATATGTATCCGGAAGGGCAATATTGATAACACGCTTATGGGGATGCTCCATGGTGAGATAAGAAAGTACCTTTTCCCCATATCCGCCGCTTAAAACATTTTCTTCCATAGTAACAAACAGGTCGTGCTCTTTTATCAGGGTTTCTATGATTTCCGTATCCACCGGCTTAATAAATCTGGCGTTGACAACGGTGGCGTCTATGCCTTCCCTCTTTAGCATTTCCCTTACTTCCAGAGCCGTTTTTACCATGCTCCCTACTGCTAAAAGCGCAACCTTACCGCCTTTATATAATAATTCGCTTTTTCCGTAAATAACGGGTTCCCTCTGCTCCTTTAATTTGTCATAAGCAACGCCTCTGGGATAGCGAATTGCGATGGGACAGCCAAAATCCAAAGCAAAGGCCATCATATCGGCCAGCTCCCATTTGTTTTTGGGCGCCATGATATGCATGTTGGGAATAGATGATAAATAAGACAAATCAAAAATTCCCTGATGGGTTTCCCCGTCGCTTCCCACAAGTCCCGCCCTGTCAATGGCAAAAATAACGGGGAGATTCTGAATGCACACATCATGCAGAATCTGGTCATAAGCCCTTTGCAGAAAAGAAGAATAAACCGCTACAACAGGTTTTAACCCTCCCGCCGCCAATCCCGCCGCAAAGGTAACCGCATGCTCCTCCGCAATTCCCACATCAAAGAACCTGTCAGGATACCGGTTTTTGAAACGCTTAAGACCCGTTCCGTCCGGCATTGCCGCGGTAATGGCCACCAGCTTATCCTCCTTTTCCGCCATTTTATTCATAACGGTGGCAAATACATCCGTATAATTTGCCTTCTCCTTGGAATTTTTGGGTACTCCCGTTTCCACTTCAAAGGGCTCCGCCCCGTGGAACCTTGCAGGATGCTTTTCCGCCGGCTCATATCCTTTTCCCTTTTTGGTCATGACATGGACAACCACGGCATTTTTTACCTTCTTGGCTTCTTTTAATACCTTTGTCAGCGCTTTGATATCGTGTCCGTCTACAGGCCCTAAATAAGTAACGCCCATATCCTCAAAAAACATACCCGGAATGACCAACTGCTTCAAACCGTTTTTCACGTTCTGAATCTTTTTAACAACTTTTTGACCGAATCTGGGCATATCCAGCAGTCCGTAGTAAATGCTGTCCTTTAAATCCAGATATTTGGCGCTGGTTCTGATGCCGTTTAAATACTGGGAAACCCCGCCGATATTCTCGGAAATGGACATATTGTTATCATTGAGCACAATAATGAAATTGGAACCCATTCTTGACGCATTATTCAACGCTTCATAAGCCATGCCTCCCGTCAGGGAGCCGTCGCCGATTACAGAGACTACCGTGTGCTTCTGCCCCAGCAGATCTCTTGCTTTTACAAGTCCCAGCCCTGCCGAAATGGATGTGGAGCTGTGCCCCGTGTCAAATGCGTCGCAATTGCTTTCTTTCCTTTTGGGGAAACCGCTCATGCCGCCGTATTTGCGCAAGGAATCAAAGCCGTCCCGCCTGCCCGTTAAGAGCTTGTGGGTATATGCCTGATGCCCCACATCCCATATGATTTTATCTTCCGGCATATGCAGAACAAGATGCAGCGCCATGGTAAGCTCTACCGCTCCTAAATTGGAGCCTAAATGCCCGCCGGTCTCACTGATTTTTTCTATTAAGAAGCTCCTGATCTCAGATGCCAGCAAATCATAATCCTTAGGCGATATTTTCTGAATGTCATTTTCTTTTTGAATCTGTTCCAGAATCATAGATGATACCTCATACTATCAGTTTTTGCGGGAAATCAGGGAAAGCACCAGTTCCTCCAAAAACTCGTTTCTTTCATTCATGCCCTGAAAAAGGGATACCGCATCATCCGACAGGCGTTTTACTTCTTCCTTGGAACGCTCCATCCCCATCATAGACAAATAAGTTGCTTTTTGGTTTTTTTCATCGCTGCCGATAGGTTTTCCCAGTTCTTCAAAGGTACTGGTCACATCCAGAATATCATCCTGAATCTGGAATGCAAGACCGATAGACGAGCCTGCCTTTTCCATCATGGCCGCCTGCTTTTCATCAGCCCCCGCTAACAATGCCCCGCACATTAAGGCACACTGGATCAGAGCGGCAGTTTTATTTTCATGAATAAACAGAATTTCCTCCATGGTAAGGGGTTCCTTCCTGTTTTCATTCATCACATCCACGCATTGACCGCCCACCATGCCGAATATTCCGGCTTTTTTTGCAAAAACGGAAAACGCCTTAACATAGGCTTCGTTTCCCGGATGCTCCACAAGGGCTTTCGCCACCGTTTCATAGGCATAATTCAAAAGAGCGTCTCCCGCTAAAATTGCAAGATCTTCTCCGTAAACCACATGGGTCGTCTTGCGGCCTCTGCGGTATTCATCATTGTCCATAGCGGGCAGGTCGTCATGAATCAGGGAATAAGTATGGACAAATTCCAACGCAGCCATAAAGGCGTTGGCACCGTCTCCCTTTCCGCCAAATAAAAGATAGGCTTCCTTTAAAAGCATGGGGCGCAGTCTCTTTCCCCCTGCCATTACGCTGTAATGCATGGCTTCGATTACTTTTTTCTGATGTCCCTCCGGTTTGGGAAGATAGGCATACAGGATTTTTTCTATTTCCTGAACCTTTTCGTCTCTGATTGTCTCAAAATTCATCCAGTTCTCCATTCTCCCTGATTACCAGAACCTTTTTTTCCGCTCTGTCAATGGCCTCATTGCAGGAATGAATATACTTCATACCTTCCTCATAGGCTTTTAAGGAATCCTCCAGGGAAATATCCTCCGATTCCAGCCTTGCAATGGTTTCGTCCAGCTTTAGAAAAGCTTCTTCTATGGTAATGTCAGGTTGCTTTTTTTCCTTCTTAGTATTTTCCTTTTTTTCTGCCGCTATTTCTTTTTTTGCCATATTTGTCAATTTCCTTTTCTATGACTTTCTACAATTCCCGCCACTTTAAAGTGCTTTGTACTTCCTGCTATTTTGGCTTTTTTATGACTTCCGCCACTTTTGCCTTTGCCCTGCCGTCTATGAAATGAAGGGAAACCTCCATTCCGCATTGAAGGGATTCCACGCTTTTTATGCTTTTCTTCTCTTCATCCTGAACGAAGGCATAGCCTCCTCCCAGCTTTTTTAGGGGCGATGCGCCGTCCATACGTCCGGCGTACAGCGCCAGCTTGTGGCGCGTTCTCTCTATTCTGTTCTCTATCGCCCGCTCCAGCCGCTCTTCTATGTGTAAAAGCCGCATTCTCTGTTCCTTTAATCTGGCTTCGGGAGAAAGCGCTTTTAATCTTGCCTCTCTGGTGTGAAGCAGCATTCTTTCCCTTTCTATACGCATACGAATCAGGGAATTCAGTTTCTCTTTATAACCAAGAAGCTGTTCCTCCACTCTGTCCGCTTCATAGACCGCCAGCTCTGCCGCCGCGGAAGGCGTCGGCGCCCGCAAATCCGCCACAAAATCCGTAATGGTGGTATCCGTCTCATGACCCACTGCTGAAATAACCGGCACTTCACAGTCAAAAACGGCCCTGGCCACCACTTCTTCATTAAACGCCCATAAATCCTCAATGGAACCGCCGCCTCTGCCTACAATCATTACATCCACAGACAGCCTTTCCAAAGCGCGGATTCCGTTAATAATGCTTGCCGGGGCCTCATCTCCCTGAACGATTGCCGGATAGAGAATGATTTCCACTGCCGGATTCCGCCTTTTTGTTATGGAAATGATATCCCTGACAGCCGCGCCCGTAGGAGCGGTAACAACGCCAAGCCTTTTAATGAAACGTGGAATTTCCTTTTTGTAAATAGGGTCGAACATCCCCATTTCTTCCAGTTCCCGTTTTAACTTTTCAAATTTTTCATACAAATATCCTGTTCCCTCATGGGTAATCTCCCTGGCGTAAAGCTGGTATCTTCCGTCTCTTTCATAGACGTCCACATTGCCGAAGACCACAATCCGGTCGCCTTCCTCCAGACGGAATTTAAGCCCGCTGCGGTTGCCGGCAAACATAACGCATGCCATGGCCCCCTGTCCGTCCTTTAATGTAAAATAAAGGTGACCCGAGGAATGGTATTTCACATTGCTCGCTTCACCCTTTACATACAAGGACTGTAACATGAAATCCTGGGAAATCATATTTCGCACATATGCATTAACCCATGATACGGAATAAACATTCTGCATCCTAAAAGCCCCTATTTTACAAATTTTGCAAGTACGCCGTTTACAAATCCCGGCGAATCCGTCTGCCCGAATTTTTTAGCCAGCTCCACCGCCTCGTTAATGGCAACGGAAACCGGTATTTTGTCATCGTGCAGCATTTCAAAAAGAGCAAGTCTCAAAATCGTAAGATCCACCTTTCCCATGCGGGATACGTTCCAGCCCGTAGCCTTTTCGTCCAACATAGCGTCCAGTTCTTCCCTTTTTTCAAGAATACGGGCATATTTGTCCTCAATCTCTTCTTTTTCCGATTCCGTTACCGGCTTTTCTTCCTGATCAAAAAACATTATTACCTGTTGCGGCATTTCCGTTTTATCGTTAAATTCTATACGAAACAACAGTTTAAAAATCTGTTCCCTCAGTTCTCTTCTGCTCATTATCTGTCCTCTGTCGGCTAATCTTTCATATTAATGCCTGCAATGCGGATATTTACAATCTCCACTTCCAGTCCTGTCATGTTTTCAATGGCGTTCTTAACCTTCTTCTGGACATTCTGGCAGGTTTCGGGAATATTGTGACCATAGTCAATGGTAATTGCCAGATCCGCATTGACCTTACCGTCCTCTACCATAACCTTCACGCCCTTTGTCAGCTTCTTCATGCCGACCCGGCTCATAAGCTCATTGGTAATATTTCCTACCATGGCTCCCACGCCCTCTACCTCTGTTGCCGCTAAAGATGCAATCATAGCAACCACGTCATCCGCTATGGATACTGCGCCGGAATTGTCGTCTCCCTTTAACGTATATGCGTCACGTTCCATTTCCTTTTCCATAAAAACGCTCCTTCCTTTGGTCTACACTTTTTTTATTATAGCAAATATCCGTCAATTTGCAAAGAACAAAACCTACAGCCAGAAACAAAAAGTATCCGTCTCGGGATTGTCATAATAAGGAACGGCGTCCAAAGTATTTACAAAGTCGAAAATATGCTGTTCCTCCAATAAATAACCCGCCACCTGCTCAAATACCGCCTCATTGGCGCATTGAAACTGTACTACCGTATCTCCCCGTTCATATGCCCTTGTAAAAATATCGTGGAGAACGGCCGTATCCAGTCCTGTCAGATAAAGTCCTTCATGGATATAATAATTATCCGCCGTGGCAACGCAATCGGGAAGCGGCACTAATTTCCCCGGCGTATGGGTTTCATACAATCTGTCCGAGTTGATCAGAAAATAGTCGTAATTAATGGGCATGACCGTCTTTTCCACAGCGTCTTCCTGCTGGGACTGGTAATCCACATCCCCCCAGGTCGTGTCCAGATAATACCATGCGCCGTCTGACATTACAAGGTTCCATGCATGAGAGCCTCCCGAAACGCTGCCGCTTACCAAAGTGGTATAAATCCCCGCCTTATTTAAAAGATACTGGGTAGCCTTTGCATAGCCCTGGCAGGTAGACTCATGTCCCAAAAATACGGAACAGATATTTTGGTTGTCCTCGGCATCCATATTGTATTCCGTCTCATTTACCAGCACATCAAAAATGTACTTTATTTTTTCAAAGTCTCCTGCTCCAGCAGGAATTCCCTCTAAAATCCGCTTTGCCTCTTCTTCTATCCGGGAAATCCTGCTTTCGCATTCCTCTTCGTCATAAATATACTGCCCCAAAAATGACAGTTTTACCGTAGTGCCGTTTCTGCTGTGAGTCGTGCAGATATAGCTGTCCGTATAAAAAATTTCCGGATGGTCATTTAAAACGCAGGTATAAATCTTGTCCAGTTCTTCCGGCAAAAGCGTTCCTACGGATACTTCGTTTCGCTCTAACAGGGAACGATAGACCTGTTGATAAATCTCCTTCTGGCTTTCCGACAGCTGTTCATAATAATAACAGTTCTCAAACATCGCCCTTTCGTCTTCCGGTTCCTGCTCCACTGTCATCATTTCATTGGCTGAAACGATGTTTTCAACCTTTGCCTCCGGCGCCCTTGTTTCCTCGCTGTCGGTAATTTCCGTTTTTGCCTCTTCACGGTAAAGGCCGTCTATGTCCCCGAAAGCGCACCCCTGAAGGAACAATAATAGAAAGCACATAAGGAAGCTCAAAATATTTACGTTTTTCCTCATTCACGAAAACCTCTCGAATTATTCGTTCGTACCAAATTCGGCCAATTCTAATCCTTTGTTCCTGTCCAGAGTCATACCGATGCTCCATTCATGGGCGAATAAAAGCAGCGGATTGCCCTTTAAATCCTTTATCTTTTTCATATCCGACGTACCGGAAATCGTGTTTAGATCAATATCCTTGTTGGTAATCCACCTGATATATTCATACGGCAGATTTTCCAGCCTGATTTCCACATTGTATTCATTTTCCAGACGGTATTTTAATACGTCAAACTGCAAAACGCCTACTACCCCTACAATGATTTCTTCCATTCCCGTATTAAATTCCTGGAAAATCTGGATAGCGCCCTCCTGGGCAATCTGGGTAATGCCCTTGACAAACTGTTTTCTCTTCATGGTATCGAGCTGTTTTACCCTTGCAAAATGCTCCGGTGCAAAGGTAGGAATGCCCTCATAGCGGAAATTATCCTTGGGCATACAGATAGTATCGCCAATGGAAAATATGCCCGGGTCAAATACGCCGATAATGTCCCCGCCGTATGCCTCCTCCAGAATTTTCCTGTCATTTGCCATAAGCTGCTGGGGCTGGGATAATCTCATGACCTTATTCCCCTGTACATGCTTGACCTCTTTTGATGCGTCAAATCTTCCAGAACAGATCCTCATAAAAGCAATTCTGTCCCGATGAGCCTTGTTCATATTGGCCTGAATTTTGAAAACAAACGCTGAAAATTCATGCTCCGCAGGCTCAATCAGACCCATATCCGACTTTCTCGGAAGAGGCGCCCGGGTCATTTCCAGAAAGTGCTTTAAGAAAATCTCCACGCCGAAATTGGTCAGGGCGGAACCGAAAAATACCGGGGTCAAATCCCCGCTTTGAACCAATTCCAGATCAAATTCCGCACTGGCGCCGTCCAAAAGCTCTATTTCCTCAAGCAGCTTGTCCTCTGCCTCTTGCCCGATATGGGAAAGCAAGACATCTCTGTCCGATGCGGGAATGATCCGGGTTTCCCCTTCTTTTGTACCTTTCTGGGTATCGGAATAGGTAATGACGCTTTTGCTCTTTCTGTCATAGACGCCTTTAAATTCCTTTCCCGAACCAATGGGCCAGTTTACGGGACAGGTAGCGATTCCCAGCTCCTTTTCTATTTCATCCAGCAAATCAAAGGTATCATTGGCATCTCTGTCCATCTTATTGATAAAAGTAAAAATCGGAATATGGCGCATAACGCATACCTTAAAAAGCTTCCTTGTCTGCGCCTCTACGCCCTTTGACCCGTCGATTACCATAACCGCGGAATCCGCTGCCATTAAGGTACGATAGGTATCCTCGGAAAAGTCCTGATGTCCGGGCGTATCCAGAATATTAATGCAATAATTGTCATATTCAAACTGCAAAACAGAGGACGTAACAGAAATCCCCCTCTCTTTTTCTATTTCCATCCAGTCGGAAACCGCATGTCTTGCCGTCGCCTTCCCCTTTACGCTTCCCGCCAGATTGATCGCCCCTCCGTAAAGCAGAAACTTTTCCGTCAGGGTGGTTTTTCCTGCATCGGGATGGGAAATAATCGCAAAGGTTCTTCTTCTGTTAATCTCTGTCTTAATGTCGTTCACTGTAGTTCCTCCAAAATTTCATGTCTTTCCCATAGAGTATAACATGAATTCATTGGTATTTCACTATTTTTCTCCCACAGGGGAAATGATGATGTTTTCCGCGGGAATTCCTGTTTTTCTTTTTACAATATCTTCTATCTGGGCAATCTGCGCCTGGGTTAACTGATCCATCCCGATACAGACATCCACACAATCCCCGTTTATGCTGACAACCGCTTCAGGAAATCCTTTTGCCTCTAACATTACCAAAGTCTCGCATTCCTTCTGGGCAATATCCGTGAGAGCGATCATACTGCTTATGGCTTCCTGTTTTGCCGCATCGGAAATATTTTCGTTATTGATAATGTCCATCAATGCCGCTTTGTTCTGTGCCCTGGTCTGCTCCTTCAGCAAATTAGCCTCTGCTAATGAAGTAACCGATACATTGTTTGTAAATACCGCCTCTCCCGGAATGTCTTCTCCTTCCGGCTGTACAGACGTTTCCAGAGCCGCCTCTTCCATAACGGGCGCCGCCGCCATTTCATCCATAGCAGGATCTGTTACCATTTCATCCACAAGCGCAAGGTTTTCCGCCGCTTCATCCGTACCTGCCGCATCCGAAAGACTGATATCTTCATCCAGACTTTCTATCTCCGTATAGTATTCCGTATCTCCATCCGAAATATCAAATGCCGCATTTTCATCATATACAGACTGAACGTCGGGCAGAGTATCCTCCACTACGCTGGCATCCGCCTCTTCAAACTGCGCCGAGGTGGTAAAGAGAATTTCATCGTCAATCTGTTTTCCCGTAAAGTTCAAATAGCCTGCAATGGCAATCATCAGTGCCAGTGCGGTAATCATGATCTGATTCCGCTTCCACAGCTTTTTTACATCAAATTTTCCTTTCATCTTTCTTCACCTTTCATCTTTACTACTTTTATTTTATGTTCCTCAATTCCGAATAATGCCATAATTGCTTCTTTCATTTCCTGCTGTATAGTCTCATTTCCTCCTCCCTGTGCCACCACTAAAACTCCCGATACCTTAGGCGCTGTTATTTTGTTCACAAAAGGAACTTCATTTCCTGATTCATCCGTGGTATAAATGGTTTCTTCGGAATTTTCCGTATTCAGGACGGAAGTATTCTGGGTATCGTCTCCGCTTCTTTCCTCGTTATTCCTTATATAAGAAACATCCTTCTCCACCACGCTCATGCCGAAATCGGAAAAGGATAAAAACACCTGTACCTTCCCCGCCCCGTTTATATTGGACAAAATGCCCGCAAGGCGCGCTTCCATTTTCTCCGTATAGTCATTTTTCGTGTCCGTCTTTAAAGAGCCGGTTCCCGATGAAGCATCCATGGCCTTTGTCACTCCTGTATTTCCGCCGTTTCCGGCTCCGCCGCTTTCCTTCTTGGATGAGGACGGAAGAGGATAGGTAATAACCAGAATTAAAAGACCTCCGATAATCAGTATGAGGAACCGGTCCTTTCCGATTTTACCGCACAGCTGTTTCCACTTTTCCATCATCGCTTTCCTCCATTTCATACCCGTACCGTTCCAGTTCTTCTTTCATCTCCTCATCTGTAAAGCTTTCCATATAGGCATCCAATACTTTCTCTGATTCTTTACTGACTTCATCCATATTTTCTGTATACCAAAGCTCATTTTGCTTCAGGATTCTTTCCCGGAAGCTCTCCCCGACGCCCCCTTCCCCAATATTTATGAACTCTGACATTTCCTGGCCCAGAGGGTTTACGATCAGCAATAAAATCAATGCCCCCGCAACATAACGGTACAGCTTTGCAAATTTTTGAGAAGGCAGAAAATTTGCCAGCAAATCCCCCAGACAGATAAAAATACATAACCTCTCTAAATAAGTTCCCACAAATCCACCTCCCATACAGTGTATAGCTGCCGCTTCCATGATATAGTATTCATTTCCGTCTGCGCGCCGCTATTCCTCATAAAAAATCCTCATGGTCGTCTCTGCCCATACGCCGCAAATACTATTTTCGGGCAAACGCCACCACCGCCACCGCAATGGATACAAAAAAAATGCCCCCGCCAAAAAATTGTATTCTGGCAAGCAGAAAAAAGCTATCTGCCATTTTCCAGATATGGCCGGTAAATTTCTTTTCCCCCGATATTTGTAAGAGCGCTGAAGCCAGTCGTATCATGCAGCCGTACATAAGGGTAATCAATACAGGCCGTATGCACATAAGAAGTAAAACAAAAATACCTATAATGCCCACGCTGTTTTTTATCAGCGCCGCTCCCTGCAGCACCATTTCCCCGATTGCATCGGCATAATCCCCCAGTCCCGGAAAAAGCGAAACGGTTTTTAAAAACACCTTGTTTCTCAAACTGTCAATAGCAGGCATAAGAGCCGCCTGAAACAGACTGCCTCCGATAGATACAAACAGGCTTCCCTTTGTTACGTACATAATCATTTTTCTTATTAGAGATAAAATTCCTCCAAACCGGTTACCCTCGGGTAACTGATTCATAACATGAAGAATGCAGTAAACCTGTACAAGAGGGAGTAAAATGGTAATCAACACTTTTTCCACCAGAAATAACAATAAAAACTGCAATTCATAGTGAGCCGCCGCTGTTATGGTGCCGTTAGCCATCCCTAATGCAATACAGAAAACCGGCATCAGCACTCCGATAAAATCCTCCATCTCCCCCAAAAGCAGCTTTGCGGATTCATAAGAATTCACAAAGCATTTTAACAGCAGAAGGGAAACAAACATAAAAACAAAATATCTGGAAAACATAGCTATCTGGCTGCTTTTAAACAAATCCGACATGCTGCCCAAAACAATGGCAAAAATCCCTAACAGCATAATTCCCAAAAACAATTCCCTGCACTGCTCTAAGTTGCCGAAAAAGACTTCATGTACATATTTTCCCAGCAAGTCAGTAAAAGAAGAAAAGTCTCCTGTAATAAGCTCCTGCAATAAATCCTCAATGCCGATATGCTCTCTGTTTAAAATCCCGTTTAAAAAACTGTTCAGTTCATCAAAATTAAAAAACGCCAAAAGTTTTTCTTCCATAACTAAAAGTACTCCCTGATGGTGTCTATCAGCATCAGAAAGACGGGAAGCCCGGTTAAGAGCACGCAGAATTTACCGGCGATTTCCACCTGTTTTCCCAAGGTCTGGTAACCTGCATCCTGACACATTCCGCTGCTAAATTCACTGATGTAAGATATGCCCACGATTTTTAGCAGCAATTGCACATATTTATCATAACTCCCGATGCTTTCCCCGATTTGCTTTGTCATATCCGCCACTGCCATAAAGGTATCAAAGCACAGATAAAACAAAAACAATCCGGCGCACAAAATAAAAAGATATGCCAGTTCCGGCCGCAGTTGTTTTATAAATAGTGCGATCCCTACTGAAACCAGCCCTAACAGTCCGATCTTCACAATATCCATAGGCCATTCCTCCACTTGCTTTTTTACATGGAAAAGAGACTTTCCATGTTCTCAAACAGTTCCACAATAAAGGGGAGAACCCATGTGAGCACTATGATAAATCCGCAAAGACTGACAAGATAAGCATGCTCTTCCTTTCCACTGTGCTTAAGCACCTGATTTAATAAAGTTACTAATATTCCTACCGCTGCAATTTTAAAAAGTATCCCAATGCTCATGGACCTATCTCCTACCAAAGTAAAATAATAACAAATATCCCCACCATCAGCCCCATGGACTGGTATAAACGGCACCTGTTTTCCCTCTGGGACTCCCGTGCCTGTATTTCTTCCGAAAATATTTCCAGATTCATCTTAAGGCGCTGAAGCTGGGTTTTTGTATCATAGAACCCGGTTTCGTCAAACATATGGATCAGAAGCCCCATATCTTTTGGTGTGAAATATTCTTCCAAACCGGTCATTTCCTCCTGCCAGATCTCAAATAACGGTTTTCCGTCATTTTTATTGTTCCTTTCCCGGATATTTTGCAGAACTTCCCCGATAAACCCGTCCATTCTGAAAGAAACCTTGCAAATACTTTCCGGCAGGGAAGCATTTTCTATTTCAATTTGTGAAATCAGATACCTCATCATATCCGCCGCCTGCCTCAGTGCGCCAATCCCTCTGTCGTAGGATAAGGATTGAAACAATCCCATGCCTACAGACCCCAAAAGAAAAATAATTCCGCCCAAAATCCTCATGGCCTTTCCTCCTCCGATTCATCTTGTCCGTTCCCTTTTCTCCGTCCCTTTTTCCGCTATTTTTATGTTTTTCCATATTCTTCTGTTTTTCGCCCGTTTCTACATTTTACCAAGTACTTTTCCGTCCCCGTCCGAAATCTCCCACCTCTGTTTAACATTTCTTCCGTTCCTTTCCCAGCTTAAGACAATAAATCTTTGGAATACTTCCTGTAATACGTCCCTTTCAACCCCGTGCTTTTTCCACACATCCCCCAGGTCATTTCCGTGAATGGATGCCAAAAGCTTAATGCCGCAGCCAGACGCACAGACTAAAGCTTCATAGTCTTCCTTAAGTCCCAGCTCATCCACTACAATCAGCTGGGGACCCATGGCCCGGATTGCCATAAGCATTCCTATGGCTTTTGGACAGCCGTCCAACACATCGCTTCTGATCCCCACATGGTTCTGGGGAACTCCCATAAAGCTGCCTGCGATTTCCGAGCGCTCGTCAATGATGCAGACCTGCAAGCCCGGATGAAAGGAGCTGCCGTCAGAAGCCATTCTGGCAATATCCCGCAGCATCGTGGTCTTTCCCGCCCCGGGAGGAGAAATAATCAGGGTATTTAAGATTTGTCCGCCTTCGTACAAAAAGGGAAGAATTTCCTTTGCCACCCCTTTTACCTCATGGACAATCCTGATATGTAAAAACTGCACCTGCTTCATCAGGACCACTGTATTTCCTTCCATGACCGTCTGTCCGAAAATGCCCACCCGATGCCCTCCCGCCACGGTAAGATATCCCTGTCTTAGCTGGCTTTCGTAAGCATAAGGAGAATAATTGCAGATATGGTTAAAAACCGCTGCAATGTTGTCCTTATTCATAATAACCGCATTTTCCCATGAATCAGATAATTTCCCATCCCCGGAAGGATATCGCTCCCTCCGATTCACAATAAAAATGCAGGGACAATTGACTCTTAAGCGTATTTCCTGCAAGTCCTCCACTATATCCGGAAGGCTTTTTAGCATCCCGTGAAATTCCCTTGGAAATAAATTTCTGATGGTTTCCGTCTTGTCCATATGATTTTCCGCCTTTTAGTCTGTCCTTAAAAAAATATATGTGAACGGGACAGGTTTATGACAGGTTTTGAACTACAATAGAATAAAAAAATATCCCCGGCACATTCTTAAGTGCCGAAGATATTTGATTTTATTATATTTGCAATTGTTTAAAGTATTGCCGTATCTATACATCCAATCGTTTAAAACGCCGCCACAATACTGCCTGCAATATTCCATACTGGCTTATAGCCGCTGCTGCAATGCAGATTATAGTGGGAAAATACTTCTTAATATTCCTTCTTTCTAAAAATTGCCACACACAAGGGGTAAGATACGGCAAATACTGCTGCCGAACTGACAATCAGAATGCACGCCCCCAATATAATTTCTTCTACGGTCATCTTCGGTCCAAAAAAACGGTTTAAGAGGGAAATGATCCCCATCACGATACCTATAGCCGAAAACAGGCTGATTACAAGAAAGGCCGCTTCCACGATTTCATCCCCTCCAAGATAAAATAAAGGGAAAAAGACTGCACCCATAAACAGACTGATGCTGATTCCTACCGAAAACAGATTCAGGACATCCGTACTTCTGTCAAAGGGAAACCCGTGGATGGAAACGGAAAGATAAGTAAATATGCCTGCAAAGATAATGCCGGTTAAAAGGCACAAAAGCAGATTGATAAAATAGCTTCCCACAATTTGCTTCCGACTTACAGGCGCAGTCATCTTATATTTCCTCCATCTGGAAGCATTTTCCTTGTCTAAGGCAAAAACGCCATTGGCTGAAAACCCCATGATGACTGAGAGTATATAGCCGATTAAAAGACTTGGAATCACATTATCCATAGCCGCTACAAAAATTCCCAAAAGAAGCATAATAGCGGAAAATACCCTTGCGGAAGACAATGCCGCATAAAAATTGTTCTTCATAAGCCCTTTCATATTCTCTCCCCCTTTACAAGCATTACCATAATCTCATCTATGGAAACCCGGTCTATCACAACATCCCTATATTTACTTCGGGCTCTTTTTGTATCCGCAGTCAGTACATCCGTTTGGAAATCTCTTTTCCGGAAAGCCACAACATCCTCCTTATCCATTTCTTTAAACTGGCTTTCCCTGCAGCGCATAATCCCGTACTCATAAGCCAGTTCATTTTTGGAAGCGGTCAGAATGATCCTGCCCTCATGGATAAAGGTAATATAATCCGCAATCTTTTCCAGATCACTGGTAATATGGGAAGAAAGAAGAATGGAATGCTCTTCCTCCTGCACAAATTCCAGAAACACCTCCAAAATTTCATCCCGCATAACAGGGTCCAGTCCGCTTGTTGCCTCATCCAAAATGAGAAGCTTCGGACGATGCGCCAAAGCCGCCGCAATTGCCAGCTTCATGGTCATTCCGCGGGAGAAGGTTTTAATTTTCTTTTTCCCGGGCAGATTGAATCTTTTCAGATAATCAAGAAATAATCCGTTATCCCACTGTTTATAAAGTCCTCCCATAATATCCGAAAGCCGCATGGGATTCAAATAGTCGGGAAAGTTATCTCCGTCGTAGACAATGCCGATATTTTCTTTCATCGCCTTATCCTCATCCGTCATTTCTTTTCCAAAGAGCAAAATATCTCCTCCATCCTTCCTGATCGTATTTAAAATACAGTCTATGGTGGTAGTCTTACCCGCCCCGTTTTCTCCTACAAATCCCATGATTGCCCCGTAAGGCAGTCTAAAGGATACCTTATCCAGCTTAAAATCCGACTTGCGGTAGGCTTTGGAAACCTCCTTCAGTTCTAAAATATGTTCCATCGTCATTCGTCCTCTTCATAAAACATAGTCAACAGTTCCTTAAGCTTTTCAAGAGAAATATTGCTCACTCTGGCAATCTCCGCCGCCTTTTGCAAATGCTCTTCCGCCCTGCGCTGCTGTTCCTCCTGATAAAGCTCCTTATTGGCTGCAGCAACAAAACTCCCCCTGCCTACGGTGGTTTCAATAAACCCGTCTCTCTGCAAATCCTCATATGCCTTCTGTACCGTTATGACGCTGACCCGGATGGACTTTGCCAGAGCGCGCATGGAAGGAAGGGACTCTCCCTCTTTCAGCTCTCCGCTCATGATCATCTCCTTTATCTGGGATGTAATCTGCTCATAAATAGGCTTATTGGCATTGTTACTGATAATAATTTCCATGGTGCACCTCTGTTTTTCAAATTGTACTCAATGTACTTATTGAACAGGTACATTATTGCACTTGTAGTTTTATTTGTCAAGTGGTTTGAAATAATTTTGCAATTATTACACCGGAAGTTTTTACTGTAAGCTACAGCTGCTATTGTTACCCTGTATAGCGGGAGTATTAAAAGACTGTTACACAAACAGATAGAGCGCATAGATTTTTCTATACGCTCTGACGCTGTGTTTCTTATTCGGTTGTGATCGTGGTAATAGTTATTTAAACAAGCCGGAATTTAATATTTTTAGTTTGTTGGTCTGTTAATACTTCCATTTTACCTTTTAGCATAACTCCTGCATATTTTATTAATCCTTTATGACAAAAGTAGATACTGGCATTCGGATTATCGTTATATTGTTTCACTCTCATAGATGAAGTATTTGTAGAAAAGTAAAATTCTTTTAAACCTTTTCTTTTTCTAGGGAACCGCTGATTAATTAGTTTTATTTTCAGCATTATCCCGTTTTGTCAAGTTTTTTAGAAAGCCAGCGGAAATATCATTGGATATTTCCAGGTTATAACCCTTTATTTGGGTTGCTTTCTTTA
>Ga0209064_1001936_pt1 | contig 27025 bp, 31 predicted proteins | sample Inofromicrocosms_FD_187498 | JGI IMG/M metagenome (GOLD analysis project Ga0209064, IMG submission 187498) | Mouse cecum microbial communities from Vienna, Austria - Inoculum for glucosamine and mucus D2O microcosms (SPAdes) (version 2) | ecosystem: Host-associated > Mammals > Digestive system >... | reverse complement strand
CCATTGTAGGATTAAGTCATACTTTAAATGTAGGAGTAGATAACAAAGTAAGGATTGCAAAGAAGAGTAGTGAATATGTAGGAGAGGATAAGGAGGTGGAGATAGGGGGGAATCTCAATACAAGTATCAAACAAGATGAGAGTAGGAATGTAGGGGGGAATAAGAGAGAGGTGGTGGAGGGGGACAGCGATATAAGCATTGAGAAAAAGTTTAATATTCAAACACAAGGTGAAATTGCTATTCATTCTAATGAGAATATTCATTTGTCATCTCCTCAATCTTTGAGTTTAGAATCTGATAGAGCTGCTGTAATGGTTGCAGACAATATAACAATGATTGCAGATTCTAATTATCTCCTTAATGCTAATAATGAAGCAACAATTCAAGTGAGCGATACTTCTATTGTAGCCAAAAGTGATTCTATCGTTATTAAAGCTGGTGGAGTAGAAGTAGTCATAGATTCTAAAGGATTAGTCGTTAAAGGTGGGGAGGTAAAGGCAGAGTGAGGGGTAAAATGGAGCAAAAAATAATCATATTGTTACTATGCAGCCTTATGGGTTATGCTTGGAGTATGCCAATAAAAGAAAATACAAAATCTACAACGCAAACTATTGTATCACTAGATTCTGTATTGGAAAATCTTATCAATAAAGCCACATTAGATTCTGTAAACAACTTGACACAAGAGGAATGCGAAAAGTTGCAATATACCTATAATGCAAATTCGCAAGATTCGCAAAATGATAAGGATTATAGTGAGGAGCAAAGCTGCTACTATGTCGCAATACAGAATCTTAAAACCACTACTGCGGAACTTATAGCTAAAAAACACATAGCCACTGATACAAATTCGCTAAATTCTATTCTGCATTACAAAATCATTGCTTTTTTAAGCACCACAAATTTACAAACCTTGCGTGATACACTAGGCTTTGAAGTAACTTATCATTTACAAAATGTGATAAATATTTGCCATCGTCTTGATGGTTTAGAGTTTGAAGCAAGCTGTAATTTGTATATGCAGATTTTTGATGATTTAGCACGATATGTAGCACAAAAACAAAATCTACCACAAAAAGCAATGCAAGACTATCAAAACAATTTTGAGCAAATCACACAAGACGCACTTGATAGCATAGAGCAAGAATTGCCTGATATGCCGTAGCATAAGGAATATAATGCTCCTAGCAGATAATTTTAGAAATGTTATTACAATGATGTTATTTGGTAATAAAAATAAGAATCAAGAAATATCCATACCAAAAGATTCGCAAGGTAAAGTATTAGGGAATGGCTATCTCTATACAGATATATTAGAATCTAAGAGAGATAATCCAACAATCAAACCATTTCAAAAAGACACTCAATATAGAATTACAAGCACTTTTGGCAGGAGAACTGATTTAAAAAATAGAGAGCCACATTCTGGCATAGATATATGCTTTTCACAAAGCTTTTCAATGGGAGAATTTACTTACAAAAAACCCCCATTATTTTCACCAATAGATGGGCAAATTATTTTTAATGAAAAATCTTCTTTAAACTCTGTGTATATCATTGATAAAGATAAAAATAAGCACGGATTGTTGCATATGGATGTTGTATTCGTGCAAAATGGACAAACAATCAAGCAAGGAGATTTGGTCGGTATTATTGGCGGAATTGGTAAATCTTTATTAAGCATAGATAATCAACAAGTTAATACTATTTATGATAATGTATTAAAACTTCAAGAAGTGAATTATTTTCAAGCATTTATTGATTTTTTAAAAAATGATTTTACGATATTAGAAAATATCACGGATAATATGCAAATGCAAAAAGCCCAAGAGTTTATTAATAAAAAGTGGCACGAAAGCATTGCAAAACAACATAAAGCATATATAGATATATTGGATAAAAATGGTATTCAAGCTATACATCTTAATACATTATTAAAGCTTATGGAACGCAAAGATTTAGAAAAAGAAAAAGAGCGAATAATAAAAAATGAAATTATTAGGCATCTAAGAAATAAATTTGCCATACATTTGCATTATCAAATACAGGATTCTAAAGATAAGTTACTCAATCCAGCAGTATTTTGGAATACTACTTATAAGATAAAAGAAACGCATTATGACGAGCAAGATACTATTATTCAAGTAAATGATTTGCATAAAATCTATGAATATAGTTATGATAAAAACTCTAATTTATTAGAGATAAAAACACCAAAAGGCAGACGCTTTTTTCCATATTACACCTCTGAAAAATATTATACACTCCACAATCCAAGCACAATAAAGGAAAATTTAGGCTTGTATTATAATATTAGAGCCGTTGATTCTAAGAAGTTTAGAATCTGTGAATATTTTTTGCAAGAAAAAGAAAGACTTAAACAACAAATTTTGCTATATAGGAGATATAAAAATGGGAAAATAGATTCTAAGAATAAAGACCAACAAGATTCATACAATAATTGGTTTCAAGTTATTTCAGGAACTGCGAATTTTAGAAAGATAGACATAGAATTAGAGCCATTGTATTATCAATGGTATAAAAGAGATGGTATATTAGGCACAGCACCAGAACAAAAAACAGAGAATCCAAATGGCACAGTAACCATTAATCTCACTCTTAGTAATCAACAAGGATTTTTGCAAAACACTCCTATTTATATTTATTCATATTTTCATCATAGGCTCTATGAGAGCAAAACTGATGAATATGGAATATTGCGTTTTTGCCTATCATTTGAAGAGAGTAATAAAAGTTTTACTCTTGCCTTATACTGCCACAAAGAACTCTTCAATATGGATACTTCTAGTATGGTAGGCAATATAACCAAAATAACTCTTGCTCCTAGCCATATACAAAATAAAGAATATATTGGAAATAAAACAATGCAATATATCTCCAAACAAGAATTGCAATCAAATATCAAAGTTGAAATGATACAAAATATGCCTTATGAATATTATTTTAAGAGGAGGAAGTAATTAGAGGTAGCTTTTCTAACAAAACAGAAACTGCAGATTCTAAATATAGTGAGATTCAAACCAATTTCTCCACTTAATAGTTTTAGCACTGAAGCATTGACTGAGATTTTTAAACATATTAAAAGTCCCATAAATGTGGATATTGCTCAATCTTGTGAGGAATTAAGCGATGAAATGCTCTTACAACACTATTATTATCTCAACCCATTCACAAAAGAATCTAAGGAGGAACAAATAAAATCCACTTTAGCATTTTTGCGTGAGGAGCGATGTTCTATTTATCCCTTTGAAAAAAGTGTAAATGGAACAAAGCAGAGATATTGGCTAGTAATGCAGCCGTGGGTGCAGTAAAATTTTGTTGGATTTGAAAAAAAGGATTTAAATATGGTAGAATGTCACAAACGCTCCAAAAAAGGAGAAAGAATGCAGATTGATTATATCATTGCAGAGCATTGGCAAAAAGAGCTTCAAAAGCATTTTAGCCCTGAAGCTTCTCAAGCAATAGTTAATCTTGAATGTAAGGCAATAGATGAGGAGCATTTTAAAAAGATATTCGAGGAAAAACAAGAATATCTCATTGCTACAATCATTAGCAAAATGCACTCTATCTTTGCCACAAAAGAGGATTTAGATAACGCTATCCAAATCTTGAGACTAGAGCTAAAGCAAGAAATAGCTGATGTTAGGCAAGACATAACAAAATTAGAAGGCAAGTTTGAAATACTCCGTAGAGAAGTTCGATACTATGCAATAGGTATCATCGTTTTGATGTTCTTGTTGCAACCAAAAGTGTTTGACTTTATTACAAATATTTTCAAATAGCTTCTACTCCTTGAGGATTAAGTCTTTTTGACTTTTTCCTCTGCTTCTTTCCCATATTTTTATTCCTTAACTTTTTTGAATATTCCAACAGGGATTCTATTTGCTTATCCCTTTTGGGATACTGCTATAAATCTCTTTTGGAGTATTTTACTCTTTAAATTACTTTCAAAGGATTTTGTATGAAAATCATCAAGCGAGACACTGCTATACAAGCAAATTTTAGAAGGGAAATTTCTTTACAAACAAGAATTGTCCGTGATAAAACAAAATATAGCAGAAAACAAAAGCACAAAGTTCGCTATGTGTAATAGTCTTAAGGCTTGCTATTAATTTTTAATAGCTCATTGTTTCCATAAGGGAATTTTTTATTTTCCCTTGTGGAAGTGAAATTTTCCTTGTGTGATTTATTTACATTAGGAGATTTCAAATGACCTACACACACATCAATACGCAAGATTTAATTTCTTGTGTAGCTACCAAAATTGCTAGAACCTTAGCAAAAAAAGAATCCAAGAAAACAAAAAAATCAGAAACATCACTTTTTGCTCTATTCTTTGGGCAAGTTCAAAGAGGAATCTCAACTTCATCTCACTTTATTCAAAGAGTTCAACAACGCTTTGAAGCAAATCAAAGTGAGGAGCTTTCAGGAGCAATCGCTCGTGCTATTAGAAACACTCAAGTAATTGAGCGTGGAGGTATGCACATTACACAATCACAAAAGTTTTTTGATACTGCTACAAACATTGTAGTAGTTTTAGAAAAACGCGGTGTGAGTGGAGCGGCTCTTGTTACTGCTTATAGAAGTGGAGAGGAAAATTTGATAAGTGATGATGAATACCAAGAGCTTGTTTCAAGAGGTATTCTATGATTTGTTTTATTGGCTATTGTGCTTTGATTTATCTGTGTTTGGCTCTCATACTAAGTGCTTTTAGCATAAAGTATGTCCTACACAATTTTAAAGGCAAGATAGGCTTTATTAGATTCTTAAGCTTTGTGATAAATCAACCATTAATTTGGCTTGAGGAAATCATAAGTGGCTTTAGCAAACCACCCAAAAAATAACTATCCTAGATAGTGTTTTTATTTGTTCCACAGAGGACTTTTTTATTTTTGTCCTCTAGGACAAATTCACAAAAAGTGCTTGATGGAGTAAATACTTTTTACTTCAGTGTCAGTTTTTTGTTCTGCGAGGAATATCATCTTTGTTCCTTGTGGGACAAATATCCAAGCAGCGTTGTTCCATAGCTTTTGCTATGAGTTCCCATAAAAATTAGGGAGAAAGGTTTTATTATGATTCAGTTATCACTTTTTGAGGAAGCTTATGCAGAGGAAATGATAAGAGCAACAGAGTATGGCTCACTCGTTAAAATCCACCAAGACAAAGTTTCAGGTTTATACCTTGTGACAGAAATCGAGGAAGGACAAGAGGACTATACGCTATCTTTTGAAACTTACGATGAAGCACTCGTTTATTTTAGACACTTTATTGTTGATATTAACAGCAATATAGAGCTAAAAGAGGACGGAAGTATTGGATATTATCCTGAAGCTACCCAAGCTGAGGATTATTCTAATCAGCCAACATTGTTTGATTTTACCTACTAAACAGAATCTACAAAAATTCCTAGAGGGAACATTCTTTTATTCCCTCTAGGGATAAATGTTCCTTCAATGGAGTTTTTTAACTTCATATTTAGCTTAAATTTTAAAATCCCAAGAGCTAAGTAGTATGGGTAAAAGGAGCATATTATGCTACAAAGAGTAAATGTAACAAACGAAAAAGCTTTAGAGGCACTACAACAAGTTGATGGAATTATGACGCAAGTTGAGGACGGCAGATGGTTTCTAGTCGAACACGATGTATGTGGGAGTGACCCATTAGAGGGACTTGGTGTAGGATTCTTAAGCACTTCGCGAAGGCATTTTACCGATGACATCTACAAAAGCATTGACAACAAAGAGGGTGAAACTTTTTGGGTGCCTGATGATTTTGCAGATTGCGATGAGATAGAGGATTTTCTTGCAAGAAATGACTATATCTATATCAAGGTATATTGTTATGACCACGGCGGACTTAGTCTATCACGAGGTTCTGTTTGTTCTTGGGACAGTTACCCCTTTGGGTATCTGTATCTTGACAAGAGACAAGTGCGTGAGATTTTTCAAGTAAAAAGACTAAGTAAAAAGACTCTTGAGAGAGCTGAGAAACTTTTAGATAGCGTATTGAAAGAATTTGACGACTATATCAATGGAGCGCAATACAATGTCCGAATATTCAGCTCACCTGATATGAAAGACTTTATCGATAGCCATTTTGTAAGTGGATATTCTGATTTGTGCGATTTTCTTGAAAAAGAATTGAGCCAAAATAGAGAAATCGCATAAAGGAGACCTTATGCAAGATTCAGTAACAAAAGCGGTGATTGAGGATTTGAATCGATATTATGGAAAAGATTTCATAACCTTTGATAAAAAGGGTATGACTCTCCATTATCGAGGAAGCCTTAAAGAGTTTTTTCAACAAGAACACCCAACAGACATCACAAAAAAACAACTCATTGAAAATGAAATCGATTTTGAGATGAGATTTGGAGATTTTAGAGATGATGTCTTAGGTGGTTCGGGAAGTATGGAGTATTGTGGAGATAATGATAAGTTATATCCCAATCATTTTGGTTTAACAAATGCCCCCTTATTTTCATTTGGTGGCTTTTTATATGAACAAGATGAACTTCCCATTAAGTATGTGTTTATGTATTTGGACCAATATCAATTAAAAGATTGGGTAGTTGAATTAAGGAAAGAAGGAAAAGTTACCTTTGAAACCTTTATTGACAATAGCAAAATACACGAATCACGGCTTAAAGAATACAATCAATAGTTTTTGTTCTCAATATTTCTTTGGAATCCTTTTTGAAGGAATATTGAGTTCTTTTTTCTTAAAAAATAATTCTTTTTATAAAAGGCTTTTATGAAGTTTTTTATAGAGAGAATACAGAATCTACTAGATTTGGGGAAAATAAGCATATTTGAGAGGATTTTAAAAAGCTAGAATCTAGTGGTTTTGTATGCTCAAACATACATTAAAGAACTCTTTGTATCTCTTAGTCATTGTTTCATTGTTTTTTGTTTTATCTGTAATATTGCGCCCTAAAAACAAAAATTCATCAATCCTTATTTTGCGATAATTTTGCCATAAATTCTCTGTCATTGTTTCCCTTATTGCAGGTATCATAAAGCGTAGTAACATTTTGTAGTTATCCAAAATTGCGCGGTAGATATGATTTTTGGCTTTTTTGATATTGCCACTTTTATCCTTAACTTCATCATTTGAATAAAATGTATTGCTTATATGGGCTAAGGCGTTATTAAACTCTAAAATAGATTGAACAAGAATATTGCCCTCTTTATTTATATGAAATTGCTTTAAGACCTCATTTGATAATCCTAAACGAGGGAGATATTGCAAAAAATCCTTATAAGCAACTTGATACTCTTTAATCAAGTCTATAAATTCCTTATCACCTAGAAGTATGCTAAAGTCTTTTGAATTAAGCGGTTTTAGAGTTTTTATTTGATTGTCGTAAGCTTCATTAATATACGCATTAGCAACATCTTGCGAGTTTTCTAATAATTCTTGTATCTCATTATCCTTTAGATTCTTGGTTAGCAAAAGGCAAAAGGTATCTTGAAAAACAACAAGCGCATCAATATTTCTCCCCACAATAGAATCTTCAAACATAGAGGAATATAATTCAACTTCAAGATATGAAAGATAAATATTTAAAAAATGCGTAAGGTATTCATTGATATTTCTCATAAAGATTATCCAATGCTTTATTTGCTTTTTTAAGTGCAACTTGCAAGGATTTTGAATTATTTTTGCCATAAACACTTTTAGACACGCTTCCTGTGTTTAAAGAGGGAACATTAATATATCCTATCTTTCCAAAACTAGCCCTTGTGAGTATCTTTTGTTTTGTTTTCATCACGCACTCCTTACAAGATTATTTACATCTTTTGCCATTTCCTTAACCACTTGCTCCATTATTTTGGAGTCATTGAGTGAATCTATGAAATCCGCATTTTTGCTTTTGATGCCATTATGAGAGGTAGATTCTTTTGTTTGCGTGAGACATACTTGCTGTTTTTGTTTGTTTTTCATTAAAACTTCATCTAGCAATTTTTTAGCTCTTTTTGTATCCATCATCTCCATCTCCTTCTTGTAAAAATATACATTACCCTTATACAAAAATTATATAAATAATTTTATTAAATTTCCTTTTAATTCCTTTCAATATTCTTTTAAGGGAAATTATTGCTTTGCAAAATGTATGCTTGGCAAAACATTAAGTATTTCCTATCAAAAGAGAAAATTTCACTTCCGCGCTGCCACTTAATGCCACATCGCAGCAAAATTGCGAGATATTGCAATCTCCACATTTGCGTGGCTAGGTATAAGCTACCAAAAGAGAAACTCCACCAAGGCTACCAAGGCAAAATCTCCCCGCACCACACTTTAGCATTTAGATTCTACACGCCAATTAATCACACCACGCTTTGATACTAGCACACGAGCTGTAAGCACACACTAGCGCACCAATCACACCATAATGCACCAATCACATTTAGATTCTACACCACACACCCCTCCATTCCTTTGATAGCAGAGTTAAACTCTAAAACATTGAAAGCTTTAAATATTCTTTTAGTTTTTGGAGTATAATCATAAGCGAAATTCGAAGGGCATACGAGTTGCCCACCTCTTCTTGAAACTTCGCTAAATACTATTTGTATCTTTAAATCTCGCAATATTTTGTTAATTTTGTATTGAAACTTTCTAATATATCTTTGAGAAATATCTCTGTTTGCGTTGGGGATATGCCTATGAGTGTGTCTTTTATTTTTGTAGTGAGCCTTGGAAAACGAGCATTATTTTCATAATGCCATTTTTTAATATTTTCCCAATGATAGCAACGATTTCTAAGGTTATGCAAAAGACTTAAAACAATATCAACCTTATCAATATTGCTAAAGCGCACTTTCTTACCCGCATTATAAAAGTATTCCCTATTGCTTGTATCATACTTTTTAAATTTTAACTTTTTGAGGTTCATTATACGATTTTGTAATTTTTCTTTTCTAAATGGTATGGATAATAATGCCAAAAGAAAGCCTAGATAAGAGAAAGTTTTTTAGCGCAATCACTCACATAAACATAATTATGCAAAATACCTAATCATCTTTATTTGTTTATCATCATTACTTGCAGGAAGCCTAACGAACTTATGGCGTTCATAAAACTCTATTACCTTTAGCACATTCACAGCATCTAAAAGAACAAATCTTGTGCCTAAGTAATTATGAATCTCTAGCAATATTGATAAAGCAATCTCCATTATTTCATCTCCCTTAATAACCGAATCATCACTTTTGCCAAGTTGCCCTATGATAAAGCAGGGGATATATTGCGTGTTAGCATTATGGTTGCTACTTAGTTTTTTAATAAGCGTTTTACTCAAGGTGCTTGTCTCTAGGAGATTGACTGCTAAAGCAAAGAATGCTTGGATAGTATTCCCTTTCAAAATAAGATATGTGCGTGTGTGGTGTTGTTTTTCAAGTTGGATAGCTTTTTCTCTAATAAAAGTTTCTAACTCTTTATTTTTTGAGCAAGAAAAAGCACAAAGAGCTTGAGAGAGTTGTGCTTCATTGTCATATTTAAGTATGTCTGTAAGCTGAATGATACTTAGTTCTGTTGAGCCCATAATGCAATAGAATCCTCTTTTGTGAGCCTTGTTACCTTATAGTTCTTTTTAAGTAATTCTTTGTCTTGAATGCTAATAGCAGATAATTGCTCTTTTGAAGTAGCTTTTTGAATGGCAGATTCTAAAGACTTGAGATGTTCCTTGCTTCCATCAGTAATCTTTATTGGATTAAGCATTGATTCTGTCATATCATACTCCTTATACTTTTAAAGATTATATCGCATTTTGTTTAGCGCAACTTTAATCTATTTGAAAAGTATATGCAATTTTATATATAATACTCCCATTGAAATTCACTTAAAAGGAGTAACCTATGGCAAATGCAGCAGAAGCAATGATGTGGGCAGCAGTATTTGCACCAAGTGCAGATGAGATTGCAGAATCTATTGTAAGAAAAGAGGAATTAAGACGAAGTGAGGAGGAATTAAGAAGGAGTGAGGAGAAGTTGGCGGAGGGAAATAGGGACTACAAGAGAAAAACTATTGGTTGGTTGAGAGATGGGACTACTGACGGGCTTTTAAGACGATTAAGAGCCATTGACCCTGAAAGACCACCTATTTACCCCCATATTTCAGCAGAAAAAGAAGCCGATATGTTAGAAAGCGGGGAGCTTAAACTAGGGCTTTTGTATGCACCGATGAAAAATGGTAAGTTTATAGATAACACAAAAGATTCCCAAAAATTATTATCTGAACTTATTTGGGCTGATGAAACAAGAGAGGAAGCACAACACCCTTGGTATATTGAACGCAGAAAGGATACAGAGGAATTGATTGCGGAAGGTTGGAGTTTTTATATCGTCTAAAGACGAACTGTCTCTTGTTGAATGCTAAATGAGTCCTGCTCTTGAAGCAGGAGCATAATGTTTAGCATTTAAAGTTACTTTCTCCTATTATGTCGTAGTATCGTTAGTGTGTTCCATTCCCCATAATTTCATTTCTTACATTATCCTTTACCCCATTCCCCATACTCGTAGCTTGATTCTCTCCAATACTTTTCTTTTCTCTCATTGCTTCTTTAAACTTACCAACACCCTGAGCATACATACTATTTGGATTAATAAGTCCTGTATTTGCACCAAGTTTAGCTATACCACCAGCAGGAGCAAACATACCTACATTGCTCACAGTATTACTTATAAAGCTCATACCTGTATTTGCCATACCTATTGCTCTCATACCTGATACACCACCTATTCCATATCCTGTTGCTGCACTTACACTACCCATATCTACATTATATCCACCTCGAACATTTAAGCTACTATCAAAGCTTCCGTGATAGCCCCCATCAATACCCGCAGCAAGATTGAAGCTTCTCCCATTAATTGTTCCACTAAGTGTAGAACTTCGTGTAAGGGCTGCAAATCTATTTGCTCTTTCAGCAGGACTAGAAGCACTTGCAATAGAGGCGATACCCACTTCACTCATACCTGCTTCTCTTAATGATTGAGTAAGCTGTGTGAGATTGCTATTACCAAATCTATCACCTAGAGCCAATGTATTATGATGTCTCATTGTAGAATCTGCAATCATTGATTGCATACCTGTATGTGTTACTATGCCATTACTCATCATTCCTGAAGCCTGTGCTCCTTGAACATTAGCAGACATAGAGGAGTAATTCATTACACCTGCTGAAGCCATTGTTGAAACTTGTTCTGCCATAATAGATTGTTTTAATCCATCATTGCCGAGTGCATTCATAGCATTATTTACATACGATTCTTGAGCTGCTGCTCTCTCATTAGCAAGATGTGTGTGAGATTTTTTTGCTGCTTCTCCAAGTGATATTACTTCATTACCTATATCACCTGTTGCCCCCATAGAGCTAGAATGTCCATCATAAACTTGTTTCAGTGCTTGGGAGTGGCTTTTATTTATGTCTTCTGCTTTTTTATCAAATGTTTGTCCTTCTGTTGCATTGAAAGTATTTCCAAATGAGTCTTTAATGCCTTGTCCTATTTGTTTTTCGGTTTGACTTTGCGTCATTCCTTGAGCATATGTTTGAATCTCTGCTGCTCTTTGAAATACTTTGCCATCACTTCCATTTGCCACATCAAACCCAACACCTCCATCATAACCTTTTGCAGTTCCTATGGTGCTATCGTGTCTCAAATCTGCATTAGATTTTGTTATACTTGAGAAACTATCCTCACCTTTGCCACCACTAATACCATTAAAATGCTCCCTTGCACTTGCAGCAGTTTCTCTTGCAGTAATATTTTGTATATCAGCACTTGTTTCAGCCATAGCATCAAAACTCCTTTGGAATCCTGCTCCGTGTCCATAAGTCCTTTGCAAACTTCTACCCTGTGCTATTTGATTAAGGACTTGAGCTTCAGCACCATATTGAACAGCATTCATTTGTTCTCTAGTAGTTTCTCCAAGCTTTCCTACACCTGCGGCTTGATTAGCAGCTATACGAGCATTAGTTTCTAAGCCTTGTGCGTAGAAACTACCTTCTCTACCGCCCGAGAGGTCTCCCTCTCGTGTATAGAAATCACCACTCATAAGTCCTCTAGCAGAAGCGATTGTTTTTACAGCAGAGTCATTACCTAGTCCTCTAGCAAGGGCATTACCCGAGATACCTGTTCTGTCTCTAAAGTCGTGTGTATCAGTATAGGCTTCACCAAGTCCCTTTGCCGTAGCTGCTGATTGAACGCCTTGGAATTTACCGCCATCTGAAACTTTTGCGAATCCATCTGCGCCTCTAAACATCGTTTCTTTGCCATATCCTGCCGTAGAGCCAATTTGATTCATTTGTTGTGCTACTTGTCCTGCGTTGAACTCATTATAATTATCCATTTTGTGAAGTGCAGCGATAGCAGCATTGTTTTCCTCAATGCCCTTCATAACAGAAGCAGACACTATGCCTCGTGATACCGTTTCTAAATCTCTATTGTTTGCGTCATTGGCTTTTGCCATTGCTGCCCCTGATGATTCAATACCACCCATTTGAGGAGCGGCAGAGGCTTGTTGTGCGAGTGCAGCAAGGAGTTTGGCTTGTCCTGTGGCAACAACAATGGGGATAATAAATATTGCCCCTGCTGCTATTGTAGAAGCAATTTCTGATTGTGTAGCCATATATTCATAATATGCAGTGCCGTGAATCACATCATTCATATTAATTGCTCCCGCAGTCATTCCGTGCAATGTCTCAGCCGCATTCCTTGAAGTATATTCAGTAATAAGTCCGTGTGTAAGAGCACAAGACATTTTAACAAGTTCAAATGAGAATAAGCTACCCACGAAATAGTAGAGCACTTTTAATCCACTAGGATAGCCTTGAATGGCAATCCACGCAAGCATAAATGGAAATGCTGCATATAATAGTGCTAAAAGAAAGTGCAAGGCTTGCGGAACGCTTTTGAGAGAGAATATAAACTTAGATTGACTGCTTATATCTGTAAGCTTAGCTCTAGCGTCTTTGACTGATTGATTAACATACTGCCCATAAGCACCTTGAATCCCTAAGCTATCTGCATACACTGCCTCGCCTACAATCTTATCAAGCGAAGCTCTTAGTTTAAACTGCACAAAAGGATTCATATTATCGCCCTGTGCAGATACATTATTAGGAGCAGCTACCATAGCATTTGCCATAGCATTGAGCGCAGGGGCTGCAGTAGCAGGATTAAGCCCCATAGCTTTGATAGTTCTATTTTCCCATTGTTTTTCAATCTTATTAAATTCAGCCATCATTTTATCGTAATATTCCTCACAGGAATATCCATTAACATAGAGTGTTGCCTCTAATTGAGGTTGCCAAATCCTTGGATTAAGATTCTGCAAAGAAGTTTTCCCTACCTCAACGGCTTCAATGGCAGCACCTGATATACCTTGATAACGCAAGGCACATTTTTGAACAAAAGTGCGGAAATATTCTACAAAATCTTTTTCTGTCTTTGCAAATTTTGGTGCTGCCCTGTCCTCACGCAACTGAGCAAAGTTTTCAAGGAATCCTATATCTGAGAATCTTGCTCCTTGTATGCTACCAAATGCAGAATCTACCGTTTGAACAAGCCCTTTCCCAAAAGTTGATGTAAGTGAAGCACCAAAGGCGAGAATTACGGGGACATTATCTACACGAACTTTACTCGCAGTGCCGCCTGTTTGTGCTGCATAATAAAATCGCTCGTCCTCTATAGTAACTGTTGCTTTAAATGCAGGATTAAGAAAAACAAACATTATAATGCAAAGAAATATGAATTGCTTAAGGAACATCTCCCAAGAGGGTGTTGCTGCTTCTCCGCCCTTAAAGGTTACATTGTCTGTGGAATGATGTGTGCTTGTTTGATTTATTGACTTACATCTTAATATAATTCCGCAAAACATACAGAAAGGATAAGTTATGAATGGACAATTAAATCATTCCCTTAATGTTAAATCAATTTGTGGGGATTTTGATTTCCTTGGTAGTAGAGGTAGCGGAGAGAATCTTCACGCTAGAATTGTCGATGAAATTTTGGAGAAGAAGCAATCCGCTATTGCAGTAGATTTTAATGGCATTGAGGGCGTTGCTCATGCATTTGCTGATGAAGTTTTTGGATTGATGGTTACTCGTTTTGGTATCAGCTTTCTTAAAGAGCATATTGTGCTTATTAACGCAAATGACACTATCAAAAGTATGTTTAACTATGCCATAAGGGAACGAGCAAAAAAACTTGAGGGTAGAGTTTGAATCTCCTAGAACGCATTGAGCAAACACTACTTTGTATTCAGAACAAAGACTTTTTGCAATTTAATTCGTGGATGGAAACTGCTGATATTTTGCTTATTGAAAACCTAATGGGAAGAGGGATTCTTAATGGATAATGGTGAGAAAGATAGTGTTATAACAATAGATAAAATTGATAATATAAACGATGTTCTAAGATACTATCATCAAATTATATCAGCAACAAGCAATGAAGTAATTATTGATTTATCTGATACAGATTTTATTCGAAGTAGCTTTGTTTGTATTTTAGGACTTGCAAAAGTAACTCAAGAATCTCGCGGAAAAAAAGTGCAAATAATCGAACCAAGAAATCAAAGAGTCAAAAAAGTTCTTGTAGGTATAGGTTTTTTAAAGGAAGGTAAACATAGTCAGGGAATGATTGTGTATAGGAATATTAAATTAAACGAAGAAGAAGGATTTTATTCACAGTTTGATGACTATTTTTCAAAAAAGTTAAAACCATACCTCACGCATATCCCAAATGAGATTTTTGTAAAGCTTATGCAGAAAGTTTTAGAGATATTTTCAAACGCCTTTAGACATAGTCGTAGTGAGAGTGGCATATTTTGTTCAGGACAATTTTTTCCAAAAGGAAATAAGTTTTCCTTTGTTATAGCCGATGGTGGCGTTGGAATAAAAAGCAATGTGGATACATATTTTAATAAAGTAAACCCAAGACTTTTTTTGTTTTTTCCTACAAAATACAACATTCCAGCAAATGAGGCTATTAAGTGGGCTATCAACAAGGGAAATTCTACTACGGGAATTGGTGGATTAGGTTTAGGTTTGTCAGGGAATTTATCGAAAACAGTGGGGGAAGATTAGAAATTATCTCCGACAATGGCATGTGTTGTATTGATACATGGTAAAATAGAATACTCTATTTTAGAAAAGGGATTTGGTGGAACAATGATTGCAGTAACATTAAGGGTTAAAGATAATACCTCTTATAAGCTAAGGAGCGAAGAATGTTAAATGTTGCAGAGATAATTGGCAAAAATATAGGTGTTACAACCGAAGATGGGGAAAAGTTGCATAACAAAATTAAGGAAACTTACAAAGAAGGACAAAAGATTGAAGTATCTTTTGATAAAGTAATGGTTATTTCACATTTTTTGAATGTCGCAATAGGAAAGCTTTATTTTGAGTTTCCCGAAACTAGTTGGGATAGCCTTGATAAAGACATTGTTTATCGTGGCTTAAGTGAGGATGATGATAGTTTATTAAAAAAAGAAGTAATAGAAACAGCTAAGTTTCAATCTAAAAATCCAAACAAAGCAGAAGAGATACAACGAAAGGTATTGCGAAGGAAATAGAATAGGAATGTGCAATGATTAAAAAAGGTGATAAGATATTTATAGACACAAATATCTTAATTTTTCTATTTTCTCCATCGTCAATGCCAAATGATAAACAAAAACAAAAGATTAGCAAGTATAGTGATATTTTGAATAATGTGTGTAATAACGAAAATGAAGTCTTTGTAAGTTCTCTTGTGATTTCTGAATTTATAAATAGATATTTGCGATTAGATTTCAATAAAAAGAAAGAGCAATCAAAAATGAGGCACTATAAAAAAGATTATCGAAATAACGCTGAGGGACAAAAAGCATTTGATATAGCAATGAGACAATTAGAAAAATTCTATACTCTTACATCAGCAAAACATATTAGCGATGGCTTTGAATCAGTAGAATTTTCCGCTTTTTCTAAAAAATCTAATTTGGATTTTAATGATGTGGTTATTGCAGAGATAGTTAAAACTAATGGCTTAAGAATCCTTACTGATGATAATGACTTTAAAGCAATGGGTGTAGATATAGTAAAAGTTCCATAAAGATTAGTTGGTGAGAGCTGTCAAACGGAATCTTACAACCCACATTAGAATCCAAAGCACCCACTCATAATGAGCAAACTATCGCCGATAGTAAAGTCTTTGGATTAAGAGAATTATAACACAATAAACACATCGCTGCATCTCTAAGTAGACTGCCCAATTCTCACAATTCTCATCAGCTACTTGTATGCTTCTTGTCGTGAAGTTATTTTGATGATTTCAATAATTAATTCGTTATGCTTGATATATCCAATCACTCGATAATCTCCAATTCTCCATCGATAGCAATTTTGTGTTTGTGTCCTTTAAGTTTTTTTTGCATTTGGAAGCAAATGTGGTTCGTCATTTTCTTTAAGAATTTCAATAAGAGTTAGAATCCTATCGGCATCATGAGGGGATGATTTTTGGATTTTTTCTAAACTTTTGAGTGCCTTATTGATGATTGATACCGAATATTTCATCTTTTACTTCTTGTGTTAATTGAGCGTATTGCTTGGGATTTGTTGCTTTTCTTGCCTGAAAATCGTTGTAAATATCGGTTTCCTCAATCAAACAAGATTCTTTTTCTTTGCTTTTGTCTGTTTGGATACAAACCGCAGCATTAGCGATTTTTGCTAAATTTTTTATAGCTTCTGCAAATTCGTTACTAGCGTTTTCAATGATAAGTGTCATCACAATATCCTTTCCTTGTTGTTTTATTATAGCATACCTATTTGAACTGCACGAATCTTCATATTTCTCATTTGACATACATTTTAGTGGTATGTGGCTGTCAAAGGAGAAAATACTTGCAACTTAGCTAAAGAAGCATCTATTCTCTAGCTGATTTTATGATAGCAAAAAGTTCTTTAATAATTTTTGGGATGATTCTATGGCTACCCTTTTGTCTTGCAACAACAAAGCCTTCCTGAAGCAAAAGTTTTTCAGCCTCTTTTGCTGTAAGTTTTGGTAATTCAGGTATTGGCTAGTTCTATGGGGACAATCGCTGTATCTTTAGCTTGTATATGCCTAATCTCATCTAGTTGCAAACTTTCCATATACAATGCTGCTGCTTCTTTACTTTTTTGATAGCAGTGTAAGAGACACTAAGGATACAAGCAAAGTCTTTTATTCAGTAGAAAAAAACGGCTCAAAGATAAGCGGAGAATTTGAAGTAGAGATTCTAAATCAAGATAGTGGAGATAAATATCTGTGTCAAGGCAATGATACAGTAATGGGAGATTTAGGACAAAATGCCTTTAGCAATAACCAAGAATGTAATGCTAAATGTCTTGTCAAAAATGTATGCGTAACTATTTCTCCAACTAATAGCACAACTGACCCAAATTGTCAGATTCTAAGCTCCGAGTTTTTGAGTCCCATTACTGATAGTCAAGGCAAAACTCTTTATTTGGGCAAAAAGGTTACAAAAAAATGTGGTATTGTAGTGGATAAAACAATAGGTTGTAGGCAATATGAAACACAAACAACAAACACAGCTGATTTAGATAGCCTATTTGGTGCGATTCCAACCATTCAGACTAATAAGAAAAATCACGACTTCTCTAAGGCTATAAATGTCTTTGGCACAATGGCTTTAGCAGAGAATGCTACCCATATATTTGGTGCAGAAGCAGGATATTGCGATGTGGGACAATTCTTTCCAAGTGCTATGGATATGGTAATGCTTGCGATTAAATATGCAATGATGGTTGGGAGCGGTGTATTGAATGGTGCAACAGAGGGAGTAGGTGCAGCAATGTCTGAAGCAGGGGACGCTGCAGCTTCAACTGCAACTAATGTCGTAACCAAAGCTACAAGTTATGCTACTGCTGCCGCAAAAGCAGGGTGGCAACAATTTACAAGCAATCTTGCTAAAAAAGCAACAGAAAGAGCAGTAGAGGAAGTAGTGAAAGAAGTTGCAAAAAATGCAGCAATGAGAGCGGTAGTTTATGCAGCAGGCAAAGTATTGCAAGAGCAATGCGATAAGAGCGGCATAGGAAGCTTATGCTCTAAGAAAGAGGCAAAGAGAACATCTGCGTGGGTATCAGGCTCAACCGATTCGCTTTTAAGCAATGAGGAATTAGATGGCGCAACTGATGAGAATGATAAAATAGCTATGGATTATGCAAATTGTATGACAGGGCGTTTTGGATTAACATACGAATCTGTTTTAGCGTGGCAAATGGGAACCAGAGAGGTTAATGAGCTTCACTACTCATTCAAAGTGCCAATGATTATAGATGGAAATGAGTTAACTATCTTAAGGCTAGTTATGGAAAATGAAAATCCTTCCTCAGCTGATGACATTGATAAATACTTCTATGCGCGTTACAATTTAGAATCTGCAGGAGAGATGAACGGAAAAAAAGCCTACGCACTCTATGCACTTAAAGGAGATGATGTTCTTATTGCCGCTGAAACAATTTGCGGGGGAGTTGATAGTGTTAATATAATAAGAAAGAAATACGGACAGAGATTCTTAAATCCCGATTTTGCTAATCCAACATTGGAGAGTGAATATCCTCCACAAAATGATTTAGAGGAAACCCTCGTAGGATTAACTGAGGATAGTAATGCCCCAACCTCTGATGGCACAACAAGTGCAGATACTGCATTTATGGTAGCTGATTTTGTAGCAGGTGCATTGCCATTCCCATTTAATATAGCTGCAAGTGTAGTTGTAGATGTTCTAAAGCAAACACAAGAAAATGGAAATACTTGCACCGATATGAGATTTGCTGAACACAGGGCGCAAAAAGACCCAACAGATGGCTCGGAATATATTCGCACTAATAAAAGAATCTCCCTTGACCTTTGTAATCAAGTTTCAGATGAATCAAGAGTAAAAATAGCAGGAAAAACAATCCTCAATAGAAAGCATTATTGCTGCTATGACCAAATAACTACACGCATTTTTGCTGAGGGTATGATGTCGCAATTAGGTAAAAAGATTACTCGAGATAATTGTGCTCCACTAAGCATAGATGATTTAAACAAGGTATCTTTTAAGGCGTGTGAAGCTAATCAAAAGCCCGATAAGGATAATTGCTTCCCTAGTGATAAATTTCAAGAGCTCACTAAGGCATATATGTCAGGAACTAGCATAGGCGTTGAGGAAGCAGTAGGTGGCATAGTAGAGAGCGTATTTCAACTTAAAGAACACTAATAGAAATGTAGAATGGAGAGATAAATGACAGATAGAGCCATTAAAAATGCTAGTCCAAGAGAAAAGGAATACTTCTTAACAGATTCTGATGGATTAAGATTAAGAGTATCTCCCACAGGTGTAAAGACTTTTCAAATGAGATATACTTTTTATGGTAAGCGCAAGATTGTTACCATAGGAGACTATCCGTTCATATCTCTAGCTAGTGCAAGAAATAAAGTGATTGAATATAAGACAAAACTAGCTAATGGGATAGACCCTCAAGCAGCTCTAATGCAAGAGAAATTGGAAGCAAGTAAAACAGATGAGGGGCAAATACATCTTGTTATAGAGGAATGGCTCTTAATTAGAACACATAAAGTATCAAGAAAAACGCTCATAAGAGACAGAGGACTTATTGAACACCATTTTTTGCCTCATTTTGCCCGTTATGATACAAAAAAAAGAGATTGTGTCATCTCTACACATTAGAGATATTCATCACAGCCAAATCTCAAAAATCATTATGCAATTACAGCTTAGAATCCCCGAAGGAGCAAAGAGACTTTTAGCACATTGTTATAATATTTGGCAATTTGCACTTTCACGAGGACTTGCAGAGTTTAATATCATTGCCAATATTGATAAAAAAACAATACTACTACCAAAAAGTGACAGGCATTATGCCAAAATCACTGATAGGGTAGTCCTTGGCGAACTTATGCGTGCCATAGATTCTTACCCAAACTCTATCATTATTAAATGTGCTTTGCAATTTGTGGCAATCATTCCTCTAAGAGCAAGCAATCTTGCCTTGCTCAAATGGGAGTATATAGACTTTGAATCTAAAACGCTTACAATTCCTAGAGGCAATATGAAAGTTAAGAGCAACCATTTAACAGATTTTACCCTCCCACTTCCTAGACAGGCGATTGAGATTCTGCAAGAAATCAAACAATTTACAGGTTGGGGGAAATTAGTATTTCACGCAAGCACTAAGATACATAGCCCACTCGTAATGGAGAGCTTGAATAAAGCCTTGCGCTCTATGGGCTTTGCTGATGAAAAACGAGGCAGAAAACAAACTATTCATTCTTTTAGAGGAACATTTAGGAGTTTGTGTAACACCTACCAAAGCGAACATAATGCAAGTTTTGAAATCAAAGAGGCAGTATTGGACCATAAAGTAGGCAATAGAGTTACTGAAGCCTATTTGTATAAGGTAGAGTATGTAGAACAAATCCGCCCTTTATTGCAATGGTGGGCTGACTTTTTAGATAGGGTAAGAGAGGAATAAAATCGATAAGATTACACCCCTTACAAGATTCTAAAAAGACAACAAAAGTTGCCTAAAAGATTGGTTACAAGTTTGAATCCTCTCTAAAAGTTAAATTATTTTAACTAAGCAACAAAAATCTTAGCGAGTAGCAATATTGCTCAAACTCCATACTACACAATACTACAAAGAAAAAGTGGTAACATATTTGCAGATTTGACTTTAATTATTTCTCCGTGTTACCACTCCTGTTACCATTTTTGTGTCGATAGGAGAAAAACTTGCCGTGTGGAAATTTCTTTAAGGAATAGTTAAGAATGTGCCAAAAATCTCGTATTTTAGGTATTTTAAATGCCTTTTAATTCTTTCTAATTCCCTTAGAATATTCTTAAAGATATTGAGTAATGGTCGGAGTAGCGGGAGTCGAAAAAAGTTAGATATGTAAAATACACAAGCATTTTATAAATAAGTATTTATTTTCGTGTTACCACTCTTGTTACCACTTTAGAATGATAGGGATAAATGTAATATCAGTTTTTTATAGAATGGAGCAAGAAAGTGTTTCTAAGTATATCTATTTTTAAAACCCAAATGGGAAACCTGATAGACAATAGAGATTCTATCAAGTTTTAAAAAGAAATCTTAGGCAGAAACTTCATAGACATCTTGAAGTTCGTGCCAAGAAATTGAATTAGTAGCAATATTGAAAACAACCTTGTAAAATGTATCTACAAAATTTCTTTCATATTGCCCACCTACATATTCAGTTTTCCAACGAGATATACTAAAAGTCCAATCTTTTGGATAGAATCTAAAGCCACTATTGCCACAACCATAGACACCATTACGCTTCCACATCATTTTGGGATTATAGCCATATCTTAGTAAGATAGCTGCAAATACCCGATTTGGTTGTAGTGGTATCTCATTTTTGACAGCAGATAAAGCACTCATAGCAAATCCTAACGAATCGAACATTTGCCGATAGAGTTTTGAAAGCCTACTACAAAATGTTGTTTTGCACTTACACTATTGCTAGAGTAATTACAAGTTTCTTTAGGGACAAAGTTTGCTGTTGCGCCAAATCCTACCAATATAAAATTTAAAGCCAAAATAATTTTCATTGTGTCTCCTTCAATTAAAAGCACCAAAGGACAGACTATTTGCCAATAGGGCAAAAATATCTACCCTATCGGTAACAAAATAGTGCCAAGCACAACTTAAAAATTAGCTCAATGTTTCCTCGTGAAAGTCAAATCTTTTCACTAGAGCCCCATTTGAACCTATAACGCGTGCAGCTCGCAAATTGTCATTAAGCCAATAAGCAATCTGTGTTTTTTTATCATTATAGGCTTCATCGCTCCAATCATCATCGTTAAGATTTAATGCCAAATGTTTGTTTAAAACTTTTTGCATTTGAGACAAAAGATAGTTTTCTGCCGATAGAGAACTTTCAAAATTTTCAGTGTAAATTTTGATGTGGTTTTCGTCATCTTCATCAAAAATTGATAATTCAGCGCAGAAACTATTTTGTTGGACCAACGGACAATAAGAGCAATCTTTTGTGACACACAAGCTACAAGGAATTATTATTTTAGAGCAAGCAGGACAAGACTGAAACCTCAAAAAAGGTTGCAGTTCGACCTCATTCTCGCAAAAAGGACAAAGTTCGGTTATGGTTGTAACCAAAATATTCTCCACCCTTTTATAAACAATAATGCCATCATCGCAATGCTCGTTTAAGAAAGCCTCTGCACTACTAGCAGTATTAATCACACCTTGCCAATTACTGCATTTTTTGCTTTCATCTTGAGCAATTCTAATAAAATCAACATCGCGTAACTCCTCACTACTATAAGCGTAAAACTCACGATTATCATTGCCAACAATAGCATAAATCCTTGTTATTTCTTTGCGCTGAGTATTCATTCAATCTCCTTTTTAAACTACTATGGGTATAACCATAAACACTAAAACAACTCGTGCCATTTTTTAAGAAAACGACATTTGATTGTTTCGTGAAAATCCTTCACTTCCAAGATAGATTCTTGATGAATAACCTCAAGTATATCTTTTGAATAAGGCTTTGCGATTTGCTCCCAATCGTAATTTTGTGTATCCATAAGCACAAGTGCTTCACTAACGAGTAATCGCCTGTCTGCAATTACCACCTCATCGGGCATAGTAGGAGTAAGTCCAAACAGCCTAGCTGCTTGTTTTAACGCCCTTTGCTCTGCCAACCTATATTCTTGCATATAAGGAGAGTTTTTAATCGGAGCAGGAACATCCATACCCGTTAAACCCTCAAATGCTTCGTGCAACAAAGCCCATTTTTGTAGCTCTTGGTTTCTATTTCTGACATCTTACAATCCCCTCAATCTAAACAATATTATCTCTACAACCAAGATTATCAAGACTATCAAATTTACTCCCTATGGATTAGACTTTAGACTATATAGCAAGGATATAATTAAAGCTTTAGATTTTAAAGACTTTCCTTTTAAAACTTTATGTAGCACAATAGGATAGAGTAATAATTGAAAGCATTTTATTTAGTTTATTAGGCATTGTTCTAATTGTCTCTCCCGTAATACCAGCTTTTTTTATTGGCTTCTACACATCATTGACATTTAATGTATTGTTTCTTTATTTTCTTAATCGTTTTTTGTTCCCAAAAATGATTTACTCAAATTATTTTTTAAAAGAGTATTTTTTAGGTATATTGCTTGTAGTGATTGTGTTTGAAATTATTAGTTTTTTTGATAGTGCCTCTTGATGCAAACATATTGCTATCATTATATTTAAATATTATAAGGTATTTTATTGTAAAATAGCAATACTTAGGAGGATACTGTGATGAGAGGGATTGATTCATTTGCAGACAGATTAATAATGCTAACCGCACAAGATATAGATAACCTCAATAAGGATTCTCATATCGCATACCTCAAAGCTCTTTATGATTGTCAAAATTTTGTTCTTGTAGATTTGTCCCATACCCCAACCCTCAACAAAAAACATTCATTCAAAACTTTGGCTACAAAGATGACTTTTACCTCTCCTTCCTCTCCAACAAATCCTCTATAAGCAATGAATACTTAGAAGCTAGAAAATCCTTATATAAAACCTATCAACAAATCAAACAAGAACAGGCACAAGAGCTAGAATATCAAATCAGCGAAATAGATTCTCACAGCATAAATACTCACAAAGGAAATAGGATAAGTTCCAATAATCTCATTTTAGAATCCAAAGATAAAAACAACATTATCATATTCTTAGATACTTCCAATTCCCTTTCTCACCTCCTCCATATCCATAACAATAAAATAGATATTTTCACTCAAGATAAAACTTGCATAGATATACAATCTTTATTAGAAGACTATCAAGACTATGGTATTACACAAGATATTCTTAACTCTCCCTCTACTCAAATCTTTTTCTACTCTCATCTCCTATTAGGCTCATCTGAAATAGAAACGAATCCCTTTCTCTTTGGTGAATTAGATAAAGACAATACCATTAAACAAGATACACCAAGTTATCACTTCTCCCCCAAAGATGAAGAAAATAATCTAGGCACACTTCTTATCTTTTTAAATGCTTCTACTCTTACTCTTTTAAATTATTCTCTCATTGATTCTAGTTTAAATATTAAACTAGAACTCACAAACAAAGAATCTAAAGAAAAACAAGATAAAGCTATCATACAAAGAGAACAAAAACAACACAAAGAACAATTAAAACCTTTAAGCATTGCAATGCTTCACCCTATACTAGAAGATAATGAGATGAAATGCTCTCACGGAGGAGTAGTGCAATTAAAATCTAATCTAGGTAAAGAAGCTTTAAAGAATTTTAAGTATAATCAATCTATTACTCATTATCATTGGAGCATAGAGAATGCAGCATAAAAGGCATAAAATGATATATATTGTTTCGGGCATATTTGGAATCTTAATAGTATTTTTTATGATAAAAGGTTGTTCTTATCCTACAAGTTATCGTGCCTTTATCCCTAAGGCTTTAGATTCTGAATATAAGGAATATCAAAGACTTTGTAAAGAAGAGATAGGCAAGGTATTGTATGCAAGACCTGCAGGAGAGGGGGCTAGATTGGAGGATATACGTCTTTCTTTTCCTAATTCTCTTGTGAGTGATTCTATTAGATTAAACATAGTGAGCGTTTCAGATGGAAAAAAAATTATATATATATACACACAAGCTTTTGAATATTATACAAGCTGGACAAAAAAAAGCTTTTCAATGCACAGCGACCATAAACAACGTATCCGATGCAGACCTTTTAAAGATTTGAAAGAAGAATATGATATAATAGAGAAAATAGCTCTTGAAAATAAAGAATATATAGGAGATGAAATGATTATCAAAGAAAGGCATAGAATATATCATATGGATTATGCTTCTTCTCAAAAATATATCTCACAAGTCTTTAAAGAAGCTATTAATGCAAAAAGCTCCCACTACATTGATTTGAAGGAATTCCAATGACCCACTCCTATAAATACTCTCTTGGTATTTATGTTAATAGGAATTTTGCTTCTAGTGGTGGCAGTGGTAATCCTCACGTATTCTTAGGATTAAAAAAAGAAAAAGTAAAATGCAATGAATTGCAAATACAAATGAAAAAAGAACAATTAGAAAAATTGAAATCAAGTTATAGTAACAATGGATTATCTTTTGGTAATATACAAGAAAGCATTAAACAATATGAGCAAGATATAAAACAAATGCAATGTTTTATAAATGAAGAGACTTTAGAAGATTTAAAAAAAGAATTAAGTCAAGAAAAGTATCAATACAATTTTACAAGCCATAAAAATTTTAAAGCGTGGAGCGATACTGACTTGAATGACAACAAAGATTTCGATAAAAACTTGCGAGAGACTTTTAATAATGACTTTACATTCCTTAGACAATGCTATGCTGATATTACAGAGCCATTCTTTGAATGGTTAGAGCATATTAAAAAACAAAGCATTGCAGACAATATTGATTTTACTCAATTTGAAAAACTCTTTAATGAATTTGTAGAATCCCCTTATAGCAATATTTTCTCTATTGAGGGCTTTTTTGGTTTTGGACCTTATCAAACAGGATTGTTTAAAAACTACAAAGATGGTAATTTTCAAACAGGAGGGAAAGTATTTCAAAATAATCATTGGAATGATGATTTTGAAGAAAAGACAGAAGTTCAATACGATAAACTTAAAGAGGAACTCAAAGATAAGCCACTACCTAGAATTCCTCTAAATTCGGACGACAAACAATACTTCATTTACAGCAAAGACTTTATTCTTACTGATTTACGCCCCTTAAAAACCTTTCAAGAATACCAAAGTGAAGTGATGAGCATTAGTGAAAGTCAATATAAAAAAATCTGTAAAAGCATTCTTTTTCAAACTCTCTTAACAAGTGATAAATTAAGAGAAAACCCTAAAATCTTTGGCGATAAAAGAAATGTATTTAAAAATTACAAAGTGGTTGGCAATTCCTGTGTAGATTTCGTAATGGATAAACTCCGATTAATAGGGGCTAGTAAATTTCACAAAGCAACCGCTATTATCCCCTATGATATTATTAATCATATTCAAAATATGATACCCAATAATTATAACAACCAAAAAGGCACTTACAAAAAACCTCTCTCCAAAGGTGATAAAATTTCTTTTTTACTTTATGATTTCGAGCTATTCTACCAAAACTATTCTACCCTATGCAATATAGATTCTACTTGGGCTTGTGAAGAAGGATTAAAGTCTTTCAATCAATATTGTGAATTTCTTTTACATAGTAATCTTTTACATCATACAAGGCTTAATCGCCTTACAGATAACATTACCAATAATCAACTCAAATCTTTAGCAAGAAATACAGAAATAGAACAAATAGAAGATGATGTTAATATGCGATTAAACACACATTTTTGTCTAGCTTCTTATTTTCAAGATAGATTAAAATATGAACCTCACTTGCAGACAGAAGTTGCTTTGATTATTTATGATGATGAAAAAGAGCATTATCTCAAAGCAGATTCTCAAAGTAAATTTGCTTTTAGCGAATTTAGCTATGATAGAAATATGCCTAGCCATAATATAGCATTATGGTATGAACAACCTATCCTTTTTGCAGAAAATCCTTATCCTTTAGCAATACACATTCAAGAAAATATTTTTAATAATTATCCAAAGTATTTTGCTCAATGCATTGTAGGTAATAAAAAAGACTATGGAGATTATAGAAACTTTTTAAAACAAGAGGAAGTGAGTAATGCCTAATATATTTATTGAAAGAAAAGATAAAGTATTTTTAGATGTCTTAGACTTACAAAATCAAGGTTATACAGATATACACTTTAAAGGTTTTCACCTCACAGGAGGCACAGAATCTTCTAATCCTCTCTCTACATACTTCTTTGGTGAATTAGATTCTAACTCCAACACAGGATTAGATGAATCTCTTCCTATCTAT
>Ga0209064_1001931_pt1 | contig 27092 bp, 19 predicted proteins | sample Inofromicrocosms_FD_187498 | JGI IMG/M metagenome (GOLD analysis project Ga0209064, IMG submission 187498) | Mouse cecum microbial communities from Vienna, Austria - Inoculum for glucosamine and mucus D2O microcosms (SPAdes) (version 2) | ecosystem: Host-associated > Mammals > Digestive system >... | reverse complement strand
CAAATTCAAGACCGTTTCGACCGGCAAGTATGAATTTGAGGAATGTGACTGGTGATTGACGCCATATAGCCTTTCGATATACCGTCCGGGTCTCCCCCGGACGGTTTTTTATGCCGGGGGTGTGTTAAATTTAAACAAATAGGAGGCGGGATGCGGGATTTTCGCCGATATTTAGTAACTTTGCGTCCTTAAACAGGTTGTTTGCAATATTATGCGCAAGAATATATTCCAACTTCTGGTGATGGCTGTGATGTGCGGCCTTGTACTGGGCGCGTGCGGTGAGTACCAGCGTGCGCAGAAGAGCACCGATTTCAATTATAAATTCGATTACGCCAAGCGTGCGTTCGAGGACAAGAAATATGTCCAGGCGGCTACGCTGCTGAAGGACTGCATCACTGTGTTCAAGGGCAGCGACAAGGCGGAGGAGTCGCTCTATCTGCTAGGGCTAAGCCACTATGAGAATAAGGACTACCTGAATTCGGGGGCTTATTTCCATACGTACTATACGCGCTATCCGAAAGGGAAGTATGCAGAACTGGCCAGGTTCTACTGTGGGTACGGTTATTACCTTGACTCCCCTGAGCCACAGCTCGACCAGACGGGCACGATAAAGGCCATAGAGGAGCTTCAGGGCTTCCTGGACTATTTCCCGCGCTCGGACAAGGTGTCAATAGCCCAGAACGCCATTTTTGAGCTCCAGGACAAGCTTACGCTAAAGCAGCTGCAGAATGCTCAGCTTTACTATAACCTGGGATCGTACATGGGCAACAACTATGAAAGTGCTGTAATTGTAGCAAAGAATGCCATCAAGGACTATCCTTACTCAAAATATAAGGAAGACCTTGAACTGCTTGTACTCAAGGCGCGTTACCAGGAGGCGTCGATGAGTGTGGACGAGCGCAAGGCAGACCGTTTCCGTGATGTCATCGATGAGTATTATTCGTTCGTGAACAATTATCCTGACAGCCCCAACCGTACGGAGGCGGAAAATATCTTCAAGATAGCACAGAAATACGCCCGCGAATAATCCTGCCTCACCCCAATAGTAAATATAAAGAAATATATATTCATACCTATGGACTACAAGAAGAGCAATTCCCCCCTTAACACTGTCACCCGCGACATGGTGAAAATGGCAGAGGACTCTGGAAATGTTTATGAAACAGTATGCATCATCGCCAAGAGAGCCAACCAAATCTCTATGGAAATGAAGCATGACCTTGAGAAGAAACTCCAGGAATTTGCCTCGCTCAACGACAATCTTGAGGAAATTTCCGAAAACCGCGAACAGATAGAGATATCGCGCTACTACGAGAAGCTTCCTAAACCTACGCTTATCGCCACACAGGAGTATGTGGAGCACAAGATACATTTCCGTAATCCTGTGAAGGATAAGCCGAACCTGGATTAACGCTACTTATAGTTTCCGGCATACGCGCGTGGCTTTGAATGAAGCCGGGCGCGTCTTTTTTGTCTTTACCAACGATGTCAATGTTCTCTTTTTGCCTGGATTTCTGACGTCCCTTTCCAAAGGGGGCGCGCGGGTGATGCTCCGGGGGCATCTTTGGGGCGGGACGCATTCGCCTGTGCGTCCCAGGCGGCTTTCTTAAGGCTGCCTGTCCCGGGAAACGGCCGTGCTCCGGGCGGGGCGCAGGCCGTATACCGGCTTGTGCGGGGGCTTGCCAAAGGCCTGCCGCGTCGGGGCGCTTTCGCCGGCGCGCCCCGGGAGGAGTTGTAAGGTCCTCCCCTTCGGATCTCTCGCCTCCCTTGCTCCGGTCGTGGTGCGGACTTATTGGTGTTGCCGCTGCCATCTTGGCCGTGTTTGGGTGGTTTGATGTTGCAAATATACAACATCTAGAACGCGTTTGTCAAGTATTTCTGCAATTATTTTTATGGCTATTTTTTATTTGGTTGTTGGTTAAGGGGATGGAGAATGTTAATTTTACAATTTTTGGTTAGTGGTTTCCTTGCTGGTTTCAATCGGCGTCCTCCAGACGCCCTTGGCCGAATGGGTTGGCCTTCCGGAGACACCTGCGGTGTCCCCGGTTACTAGGAATCGGCGTCTTGCAGACGCCTGCCTAATTGATATGATTGCCGGAATGGGGTGTTTTGACTGGATTGTAGGGGTTGCTTTGTCGATGCATTCGGCGTCCTCCAGACGCCCTTGGCCGAATGGCTTGGCTTTCCGGAGACACCTGCGGTGTCCCCGGTTACTAGGAATCGGCGTCTTGCAGACGCCTGCCTAATTGATATGATTGCCGGAATGGGGTGTTTTGACTGGATTGTAGGGGTTGCTTTGTCGATGCATTCGGCGTCCTTCAGACGCCCTTGGCCGGATGGCTTGGCCTTCCGGAGACACCTGCGGTGTCCCCGGTTACTAGGAATCGGCGTCTTGCAGACGCCTGCCTAATTGATATGATTGCCGGAATGGGGTGTTTTGACTGGATTGCAGGGGTTGCTTTGGTTTTGAATTCACATAGGACATGGAGATGTCTACCAGGCTGCTTCTGATGCATGGATGATGGCGGGGATTTTTGTTGTCGGGGTGAACTTTTTGGGCGGTGGACCGTTGTTATGGTAGATGTGCTTAAGGTTTCTTTTATCCGAGGCCCTGAGGATGTCTATAATCAGTATTTTAAAGTCTTAATATATTATTTGATATGGAAAAGAAAAGTATAAAGGGTACACGGACTGAGCGTAATCTTTTGGCGGCTTTTGCCGGTGAGAGCCAGGCTCGTTCGCGTTATACGTTATTTGCCCAAAAGGCTATTGAGGAGGGTTACCAGCAGATCGCTTCGGTCTTTATGGCTACTGCGGAACAGGAGCTTTCACATGCCAGGATGTTCTTCTCTCGGCTTGAAGGCGGAAGCGTCGAGATAACGGCTGCGTATCCTGCGGGGGTAGTGGCTGACACGAAGACTAATCTTGCTGAGGCGGCTGCCGGAGAGCGTGAGGAATGGAGCATGCTGTATGCCGATTTCGCAGGAATCGCCCGCGAGGAGGGTTTCCCTGATATCGCAAACATATTTAACCTTGTGGCAAAGGTTGAGGTGGAACATGAGAAGCGCTATATGCGCCTGCTTGAGCGTCTTGAAAACGGGACGGAGTTCCAGCAGGAGGAGGCTACGGAGTGGGAGTGCCGCAAGTGCGGGTACGTGCATACGGGCAAGAGCGCGCCTAAGCGTTGTCCGGTGTGCGGAATGGACCAGGGCTGGTTTGAACGCAAGGCCAATAACTATTAGGAGAGCCGTACAAGGCTTTTTTAGACTGTATATATAATGAAGCGGGGTTGAGCCTGAACTCAACCCCGCTTTGTGTGTGTTGACGGTATGGGGTTATTTGCCCATTGTGAAGATGAGCTCGCCGCCGTTGATGATGTCATCGTGCATGATGTACATCTTGTCGTAGTCCTTGCCGTTGAGGGTGACTTTGCGGATATATTTGTTTTCGGGCGAGAGGTTCTCGGCCTTTATCGTGAATGTGCCTGCGGGTACTTCTATCTCGGCTTTTTCGTAAAGGGGCGCACCGAACCAGTAGCGTCCGCTTGCCGGCTCTACCTGGTAGAATCCGAGGGATGAGAGGATGTACCATGCCGACATCTGTCCGGCATCCTCGTTTCCGGCCAGGCCGTCGGGATGTACGGTGTAGAAGTCGGAGTATACCTTGCGGATGATGTCGGCAGCCTTGTCGGGCTGGCCAAGCATTGTGTAGAAGTATACGGTGTGATGCGAGGGCTCGTTTCCGTGGGCATACTGGCCGATGAGCCCGGTGATGTCGGGGGATGCGTCATCGCCGGTCAGCTCGGAGCTTGTGGTGAAGAGCTGGTCGAGTGCCTGTATTGTCTTTTCGCGTGAGCCGAAGCATTCCTGGAGTCCGTCGATGTCCTGTGGCACTAGCCATGTGTATTGCCATGCGTTGCCTTCGCAGTAGTCGTCCATGCGGTGTGTGGTGGCATTGGGGTCGAATGGCGTGCGCCAGCTTCCGTCGGCGAAACGTCCGCGGATAAATCCTGTTGTCGGGTCGAAGTAGTTGCGGTATGAGTGGCTGCGTTCGTTGAACTTGCGGAATGTTGCGGTGTCGCCCATTGCCTTTGCTGCCTGTGCGATCGCGCCATCGGCGATTGCGTATTCCATGTCGTAGGCGATTGCCTCGTTCATGAGGTCGCATGGGATGTATCCGTATTTTTCGCGAAGAGCGCCTCCACGGGCTGTGTCGGCGGCTGTTGTAAGCAGGGCCTGGTATGCGCGTTCGCGGTCAATGCCCGGGAGGCCCTTGACGATAGCGTCGGCTACGGCGATGATTCCGGGGTTGCCTACCATGCAGTCGGTCTCGTTGCCCCAGAGATGCCATACCGGCAGGCGTCCCTGCTGGCTGCATATGTCGACCATGGTGTTTATCATGTCGGCGCTGCGCTTGGGCTGGATGATGCCTAGGAAGGGCATTTCGGCGCGGTATGTGTCCCAAAGGGAGAATATGGTGTATGCATCGTGGCCTTTGTTGGTGTATACCTTTCCGTCAGCGCCACGGTATTCGCCGGTAACATCGCTGAATGTGGCCGGGACAATCATTGCGTGGAACATTGCGGTATAGAATTTCTTAAGGTCATCGGTGTTGCCGGTTGTGACCTTGATTTTTGAAAGTTCGCTGTTCCATGCATCGCCAGCTGCAGTGCGGACTTCCTCAAAGTCCCATCCGGGCATCTCGGCCGCGAGGTTGGCCTGTGCGCCTTCGACCGATACTGGTGAGAGGGCCACTTTCACGAGCAGTTGCTCGGCGGAATCGGTGGTGAAGGATGCGCGTCCGTACATGCCGCCTTCGCCGTTGAGGGTGAATGTGTCGAATGGTTTGGAAAATTCGGCCACGAAGTATACTTTTTGGTCTTTTGCCCATCCGGTGGAGTAGCGGTAGCCTTTTATGCGCCTGTCGCCGTCGGCCTCCATGAATGTCTCTGTGGTCTTGTCCCAGCATCCGCCGTTCTGGAGGTCGAATACGATGGCTGATGAGTCAGAAGCGGGGAATGTGTAGCGGTGCAGGCCGACACGCGGTGTGGCTGTCATTTCGGCAAGCACGCCGTAACGCGTGAGGGGCACGGAGTAATATCCGGGACGAGCCTCTTCGCGGGAGCGGTCGGCGTAGCTCCAAAGGCCTGATGCGGGATCTTCTCCAGTACCGCGGGCATATGTGACATCGCCGACAACGGGCATTACCGTGACGTCAAAGAGGTCTCCGATGCCTGTGCCTTCGAGGTGGGTGTGCGAGAATCCGATCACGGTGGAGTCGCTGTCGTGGTAGCCTGAGCACCAGTCCCATGTCTGCGGGATGCTTGTAGGCCCTAGCTGTACCATTCCGAACGGCACGTTGGCGCCAACAAACACGTGGCCGTGGCCTCCGCTCCCGATCTTCAGGTCGACATAATCAGTGAGGGCCTGCGCCTGCGGACCGTCAGCGTCCTGCTGCGAACAAGCGGCAAGCACCAACGGCGCACAAAACAAAAGATGTGATAATTTCATTACGCTGTTATGGTTTTATTATTTGTTGATATGTAATGGATTTAAGATTTACAAAATTACAATTTTAAATTGGAAATGCCTGTTGGATTTTTGCTATTTTAACTTATGGCGTACAGGCATGTGTGACAATCAATACGATGCCGGCGAAACTGTGCCGATATCCGCGGCGTGTATATGCCGTCTTTGAAAAAAGGATGGGCGATTGGGGCATAATTGCGAAAAATTGAGTAATTTTGTGGCGTTGAATCGGCCTAATGCTTTTTGACGAGTGACAGCAGAGAATCAAAAGACATATAAGCTGGGGATAGCCCTGAGCGGAGGCGGCGCACGCGGGTTCGCCCATGCGGGTGTGCTCAAGGCCCTTGAGGAGGCAGGCTACAGGCCTGATGTCATCTCCGGGGTCAGCGCAGGCTCCATAGTCGGGGTGCTCTATGCCGCCGGGCTTAAGGCCGATGATATCCTTAAACTTTTTTCCACGGCAAAGTTCCGCGACCTATGCAGCATCAGCATCCGCAACGGGGGCGTGCTGGACATGTCGCGCTTCAAGCGTTTACTGTTAAAGACGCTGGGTGGCAAGACGCTGCTGGAGGAACTGGAGATACCTATGTTTATAGGCGCCACGGATTTTGACAACGGCCATCCGGCTGTGTTCTCGTCAGGGGCGATAGGCGAACGCGTACAGGCCTCGTGCTCGATACCGATAGCTTTCAAGCCGGTAAAGATCGATGGTGTAAACTATGTGGACGGCGGTGTGCTCCGCAACCTGCCGGCATGGATAATCCGTGACAAGTGCGAACGCCTGATAGGTGTGAACTGCAGCCCTATGGTGGCTGACAAGTATTCGCCGAAATCCATGCTTGACATAGCTATAAGGGCATACAACATGCTGGCAAAATCGAGCCAGGTGCATGACATGGAGATGTGTGACCTGGTGATATCGACTACGGACATAGCCCACTACAAGGTGTTTGACCTCAAGGGCATAAAAAAATGCTTCCAGTGCGGCTACGAGTCCGCGAAAAAGGCCATGGACGGTGTCTGCTGGCTTTCCGACAGGCCGGAAGCGGATACCAAATAACCCATCACAGACTTTTCAATCAGCAATGGAACCCAAACCGATAATATACCAGATGCTACCCAGGCTGTTCTCAAATGCCAACAGGGCATGTGTGCCGGGGGGCACGATAATGCAGAACGGATGCGGCAAGCTCAACGACATCACCCCTAAGGCGCTGCGGGCCATACGCGGGCTTGGCGCTACGCATGTATGGTATACCGGCGTGATAGAGCACGCCCATTGCAGCGACTATACGCGCTACGGCATACGCCGCGACAATCCGCATATAGTCAAGGGCCAGGCCGGTTCGCCATATGCGATAAAGGACTATTATGACATAGACCCTGACCTGGCTGTGGATGTGCCAGCACGAATGGCTGAATTTGAGGCCCTTGTGGAGCGGACGCATGCGGAGGGCATGAAGGTGATAATCGATTTCGTGCCGAACCATGTGGCGCGCCAATATGAATCGGACGTCAAGCCTGAGGGAGTGAAGGATCTCGGTGACGGCGATGACCATACACTGTTCTTCGGACGTGACAACAATTTCTATTATATACCGCGCCAGCAGTTTGCCCCTTCGGTGAACCTGGGCGAGGGCGCTGACGAATATGTCGAGTTTCCTGCAAAGGCATCTGGCAACGACTGCTTTACGGCCTTTCCCGGGGAATATGACTGGTATGAGACGGCCAAGCTGAACTATGGCGTAGACTACGGTGACTGGTCGAGGCATTTCGACCCGATCCCTGACACCTGGCACAAGATGCTGGACATACTTAAGTTCTGGGCGTCCAAAGGCATTGACGGGTTCAGGTGCGACATGGCGCATATGGTGCCGGTGGAATTCTGGCGCTGGGCCATAGCGCAGGTAAAGGAGGCATCGGCGGGAGTGGTGTTCATTGCTGAGATATATGAAGTGGGGCTTTACCGGCCATACATCGATGCAGGGTTCGATTACCTTTATGACAAGGTGAACCTCTATGACACGTTGCGCGCGGTTGAGACCGGCCATGTGTCGGCAGCGGCCATCACTTCCTGCTGGCAGACTGTCGGCGACATAATGCCGCACATGCTGAATTTCCTAGAGAACCACGATGAACAGCGGTTTGCCTCCGCACAATACGCCGGAGACCCGCAAAGGGTGTGGCCGTCGCTTGCCGTCAGCTCTATGATGGGCACAGGCCCGATGATGATATATGCCGGGCAGGAGCTCGGCGAACCGGCAGCCGATGCGGAAGGATACAGCGGTGCTGACGGCCGCACTACAATATTCGACTACTGGAGCGTGGACACGCTGCGCCGGTGGCTAAACGGAGGCGACCCGGGGAACGACCTGCTGTCGCCGCAGGAGGCCATGCTAAGGCGCCGGTATGCCCAGATGCTAAATCTCTGCAACTCGGAGGCCGCGATAGCGGAAGGCAAGTTCTTCGACCTAATGTATGCCAACTATGAGAACCCCGGGGTCAACCCCCACCGCCAGTTCGCTTTCATGAGGGGCGTCGAGGGGAATGTGGTGCTGGCCGTATGCAACTTTGACCGCCATCCGGCAGATGTCAAGGTAAATGTGCCGCGCCATGCGTTTGAATTCTTCGGCATCAACGAGGGAAAGGCCAAGGCGTACGACCTTATCACCGGAACTGAACGGGAAATAGATTTCGCGCCTGAGATACCAGTGGAGCTGCAAATAGGGCCATCGGATGCCGCAATCGTACGCATCTCACCTGCCAAAAGCGCCAAGGCATGCGACACTATGCCTTCTGCCACAGCCATAAAGGCCGAAAACAAGGACAATTAACCAACCATTATATCTAAACATAACCCTATCAAATTCCTCATGTCACCTACAATCAAGGTTTTTGCCGGAACACAGTCACGCTACATGGCTGAAGAAATCTGTAAGGAACTCGGCGTAGAGCTGGGACAAATGAACATCACCCGTTTTGCCGACGGCGAATTCGAGGTGTCGTTTGAAGAGTCGATCCGCGGCTGCGAGGTGTATCTCGTGCAGTCGACATTCCCTCCCACCGACAACCTAATGGAACTGCTGCTGATGATCGATGCCGCCAAGCGCGCTTCGGCAAAGACCATCATAGCCGTAATGCCCTACTTCGGCTGGGCCCGCCAGGACCGCAAGGACAAGCCACGCGTGTCGATAGCCGCAAAGCTTGTAGCCGACCTGCTGACTGCCGCAGGCGTTGACCGCGTCATCACCATGGACCTCCATGCTGACCAGATCCAGGGATTCTTCAACGTCCCGGTAGACCACCTGTACGCATCTTCGGTATTTGTCCCCTATATCGAGTCGCTCGGACTGGAGGACATGGTTATCGCCACACCTGATGTCGGCGGTGCAAAACGTGCCAACAGCTATGCAAAGTATTTCAATGTGCCCCTGGTGCTCTGCCATAAGCAGCGCGCAAAGGCAAACGTTGTGGCCACAATGACCGTAATAGGCGATGTGGAGGGTAAGAACGTCATCCTGGTAGATGATATGGTCGACACGGCCGGCACTATCACAAAGGCGGCCGACCTTATGCTTGCGCATGGGGCAAGAAGCGTGCGCGCCCTGTGCTCTCATGCCATAATGAGCGACCCTGCTTCGCGACTGATAGATGAGAGCGGTATGGCGGAAATGATATTCACCAATTCAATCCCCTTCAAGAAGGACTGCAAGAAGTGCACCATCATATCGGTGGCACGGATGTTTGCCGACACTATCCGCCGCGTACATGACTTCAAATCGATATCGTCACAGTATGTATTCAAATAGACTTTAAAAGTCATATCTGACCAGACATAAAAAACGTATGGACATTCCAAGATGTCCATACGTTTTTTGCATACGCCTATTTATATTTTTTAACACATCTATTAAACAATATAAGCATCATATTGCATATATTTGCGAAATAAACATAGCATTTATCAAATATAAAGCACTATTTACTACCATTTTTCTATTCCACTAACTATAACCAAAAAAGTATGAGAAGATTTTTACACTTTGCAATTGTTGCTTCTTTAGCAGCGCTGCCATCGGTTATGCCGCATCATGCCAATGCAGGCAAGACCGCCTACGGCTACCTGTTCGGCGCGAAGTCCGGGGGACTAGGGTTTGTTTCGTTCGACATCGACAATCCTCAGACGCTTACTCCGATAAAGACGCTATCGTATGGGGACGTGCATGTATCTGCCGGGGAATATGTAGATGGCAAGATCTATACATACCAGGTGGAATTCGGGGACTTCACCGAGATATACCCTTACGGGTGGACGGTGTATGATGCCGAGACGCTCAACGTGTTGTCGGAAAACACATCGCAACAATCCAACCGTGTGGTGGACATGGCTTATGACTACACCACCAATACGATGTACGCACTCGTCGAGGACAAGTACAATACGGGAAAGGTGGCGCAGACATCGCTATATGCGGTGGACCTGGCTACGAGCGACTACAGGTTGATAGGCAGCCCGGGCGAGCTGAAGGCCATCAACGGGTACGGCAACCTGGATGATGACGGGCTCATAACGCTGGCTTGCAATGCTCAGGGGCAACTGTATGCAATGTCGCATTACCGCTATCTATACAAGATGGACAAATTCACCGGAAAGGTTAATGATGATGCTCCACAGCACAACCTGGGGACGGCAGAACAGTTCCAATCGATGGCGTTCGACTCTGACGGGACTTTGTGGTGGGCCCAAGCGCATCCGAGCTATGGGCATTTCTGCGATGTTGACCTCACAACCGGCATCCCCGGAGGGTTCGTGGATTTCCGCACCGATTATGAAAAGCTCGATAAACTCGGCGATGACGCCCAGGTGACGTCTCTGTTTTTCAAGGATAAGGCCGTGAACCCTCAATCGCCTTCGGCTGTGACATCTCTCAATGCCAAAGCCCATGAAAAAGGGGTACAGAAGGTGGATATCAGCTGGACTTTGCCGCAAACGGACTATAGCGGCGCAGCTGCCAATGTAACAGGCGTGAAGGTATACCGCATAGGCACATCTGAGCCTATTGCCACGCTTGGCTCAGGGGATGTGTCGTTCACTGATGAAAACGCGCCCAACGGGTTCGTGACATATGAGGTGTTGCCGTTCAATGCCAGCGGCAACGGATTCCCGGCATTCGTGGAGGCTTTCTCCGGAACTGACATGCTGAACCAGGTACAGAACGTGTCGGTAAGCCTTGACGGACGCACTGCAACGCTGACTTGGGAAAGGCCGGTATCAACCGTAAACGGCGGATATGCAGACTTTGATGCAGTGACTTATAATGTATACCGGGTAATGGCTGGAAACGAGGAGGCTGTAGCCTCCGCAACCGCCAGCACCTCATTCTCGGAGACGATAGAGACCAACGGTTCGTTCAGCTATATAATCGAGCCTGTGTGTGCAGGGATAACCGGAATGCGGGCATCATCAGAAACGTTCATGCTTACGTCGACTGCTTCAATCCCCTATTCGACAAGTTTCGAGGATGACCAGGACGGCACACAGTGGACCATCATCAACAATTCGGCAAGGGGATGGGCCATCGTGGACAGCTACTACAAGCTTGAAGGTAAATATGCACAGGCGTCTACCGGCGGGTCGGCAGACAACGGAAACGACTGGCTGATTTCACCGGCGATACAGTTCAACAGCGGGCAGCATACGCTCACATTCTGCGCCAACGGGGCAAGCTACGACACCCACACAGTGGATGTGCTACTGGGTACGGAGAAGGACAACACCGAAAGCTTCACCATTAATATACATACAATCAACAATGAATATGCATATGACAAGGACGGCATTGACGGTGTTGCCGGATGGAAGGCTTACGAATGTGACTTCACTGTTCCGTCGGCAGGCGTATACCACCTTGCATTCCACAACAAGACCAAAACGACATATGCGAACTTCCGCCTTGACCGCGTGGCCATAAAGGCCAAGGACAATACCCAGTCGGGGGTCGATGAGACATTGGCGGCAGACGGCCGCCAGGCTACTGTGACAGTCAGCGGCAAGGATGTGTACGTCACTGCAGGCATAGCAATAGGCAGCATGGATGTCACCGACATGCGTGGCCAACGCAACCTGTCGGCCGCCGCAGCCGGAACTGAAACCGCCATCAGCTGTGCCCATCTGCCATCCGGCATATATGTGCTTACCATAAACTTCGAGGATGGCAGCCGCCAGTTCACTAAAATAGCCATCAGGTAGCCAATATCTGCCAATAAGTACATGCCGGGGGAATGTCCGCTAGGATATCCCCCCGGCTTTTATGTTGCACCTAAAGCGGAACGGATATTAAATTTTAGATTTCCATCATATTTTCGTAACTTTGAGGCACATTTTGGGGCAGTGTGCACACATACGCCCATACACATACGTAAATCACAATAAACCAACAATATAACCACTATGTTCAGAACCAATACATGCGGCGAGCTCCGTATCGCCGATGCCGGACGGGAGGTGACCCTGGCCGGATGGGTGCAGCGCACCCGCAAAATGGGTGGAATGACCTTTGTAGATGTCCGTGACCGTTACGGGCTGACACAGGTTGTATTCAATGTGGAGCATGACGCCAACCTATGCGAAGCTGCCAACCACCTTGGCCGCGAGTTCGTGGTGCAGGTGACAGGGGTTGTGGCGGAACGTACCAGCAAGAACCCCAACCTGCCTACCGGTGACATAGAAATCATAGCCAATAACCTGACAGTGCTCAACCGCAGTGAAGTGCCCCCGTTCACAATCGAGGACGATACGGACGGCGGTGACGACCTGCGCATGAAATACCGCTATCTGGACCTGCGCCGCAGCCCAGTGCGCAAAAACCTTGAGCTACGCCACAAAATGACAATGGAAGTGCGCAGATACCTCGATTCCAAAGGATTCCTTGAAATCGAGACTCCAATGCTTGTTGGGTCAACGCCTGAAGGCGCGCGCGACTTTGTGGTGCCTTCACGCATGAACCAGGGTCAGTTCTACGCCCTACCCCAATCGCCACAGACATTGAAGCAATTGCTTATGGTGTCTGGCATGGACAGGTACTTCCAGATTGTAAAGTGTTTCCGCGATGAGGACCTGCGTGCGGACAGGCAGCCGGAATTCACTCAGATCGACTGCGAAATGTCGTTCGTGGAACAGGATGATGTGATAAATCTCTTTGAGGGAATGGCCGTACATCTGTTCAAGGAACTCCGCGGTGTCGAACTTACAACCCCATTCATCCGAATGCCTTGGGCTGATGCAATGAAATATTATGGCAGCGACAAGCCAGACCTGAGGTTCGGCATGCGCTTCGTGGAACTTATGGACATCATGAAGGGCCACGGCTTCGGGGTGTTCGACAATGCCGAATATATCGGCGGTATCTGCGCCAAGGGTGCGGCCTCATATACCCGCAAGCAGCTTGATGCGCTCACTGAATATGTCCGCCGTCCTCAGATAGGCGCAAAGGGCATGGTGTATGCGCGTGTGGAAGCCGACGGGACTGTAAAGTCGTCTGTCGACAAATTCTATACACAGGACGTGCTACAGAAGATGAAGGAAGCGTTCGCTGCCGAACCAGGCGACCTTATCCTCATATTAAGCGGGGAAGATACGATGAAGACCCGCAAGCAACTGTGCGAGCTGCGTCTTGAAATGGGACGCCAGCTCGGATTGCGCGACAAAAATAAATTCGCCTGCCTATGGGTTGTGGATTTCCCTATGTTTGAATGGAGCGACGAGGAACAGCGCCTGATGGCTATGCACCACCCGTTCACACATCCAAAGGATGAAGACATACCTCTGCTCGATACAGATCCGGCTGCAGTGCGCGCCGATGCTTACGACATGGTGATAAACGGCGTTGAAGTAGGAGGCGGATCAATCCGTATACATGACAGCGGCCTACAGGCAAAAATGTTTGAGATATTGGGCTTTACACCGGAAAAGGCACAAGAGCAGTTCGGCTTCCTTATGAACGCATTCAAATTTGGCGCACCTCCTCACGGCGGACTCGCATATGGTCTTGACCGATGGGTGTCACTGTTCGCAGGCCTCGACAGTATCCGCGACTGCATCGCTTTCCCGAAGAACAATTCCGGTCGCGATGTTATGCTGGATGCACCGGCATTCCTGGACCAGAAACAGCTTGACGAGCTGTCAATCGCCATTGTCGCACATGAAGAAAATGCCGATGGCAAGTAACCGAGAAATAACAGACTGCATCGAATCAATTGCCCCTCTGCACTACCAGGAAGAATGGGACAACTCCGGATACCAGCTGGGAGATCCCTCTGAACAGTGTACAGGCGTAATGGTATGTGTAGACGCCACAGAAGACATTGTGTCGGAAGCGGCGGCCAAAGGCTGCAACCTGATTATAGCACACCATCCGCTTATGTTCCGCGGAGTCAAGCAGATACTTGGACGCAACCGTGTGGAGAGAGTGATCGCCCACGCGTTGCGCCTAGGTGTCACCATATATTCATGCCATACCTCCATCGACAATGCCCCAAATGGCGTTTCATGGTCGATGGCAAATATGTTGGGCGCGCATCCAGTCAAGATACTGTCGCCGTCACACGATGGTGTAACAGGCTGTGGCATAGTGGCCGACCTAGATAGCGGAATGACCGCCGGACAACTGGTGGAATTGGCAAAAGCCTCATTCGGTTCACCCGTGGCCAGGTGTTCTTGCCCTCCGCCGGCTGATATGACGATAAAGCGCGTTGCAATGTGTGGAGGCGCAGGAAGCGACTTCATACCGCAAGCAATAGCTTTAGGTGCACAGGCGTATATAACATCGGATACCAAACTCAATTTCTTCCTGGACCATTGCGATGACATATTCATCATCGACTTAGGCCATTATGAGACTGAAAAGTGTACAAAAGAGTTATTTTGTCGCGCTATTACAGAAAAATTTCCTAACTTTGCAGTCTATTATCCCGAGAACGAAACCAACCCAATCCACTATTTGTAATACATGGCTACAGATAAGAATACATCAGAGCCCCTTAGCGTTGAGCAGCGTCTGAAATCTCTATATGAATTGCAGACCATCCTCAGCGAAATTGACCGCATAAAGACTATCCGCGGCGAACTCCCTCTGGAAGTAAAAGACCTTGAGGACAATATCGAGGGCCTCAAAACCCGTATTGACAACTACACCCGTGAGATAGACGAGCTGCATATAAAGCTCGTTACCGAAAAGGAGAAAATCAATGAGGCTGAGTCCAAAATCGCCAGATATAAGGAACAGCTTGACAATGTGCGTAACAACCGCGAATTTGATCTCCTTTCCAAGGAAGTGGAATTCCAGACACTTGAAATCGAACTGTGCGAAAAACACATAAACGACTTCAACCGTGCCATTGAAAACAAGACCGCTGATATAGAGGCTACCCGCGAATCGCTCAGCGATCACGAACACATCCTTCAGGAAAAAAAATCGGAACTTGATGAAATCGTGTCCGAGACACGGCAGGAAGAGGAATCGCTCCGCGAAAAAGCCAAATCTCTTGAACCTCGGATAGACACGCGTACATTAGCCGCATTCAAGCGTATCCGCAAAAACGCCCGTAACGGCCTCGGCATTGTATATATCCAACGTAATGCCTGCGGCGGCTGCTTCAACCGCATCCCTCCGCAAAAACAGATGGAAATAAAGATGCACAAGAAAGTGATCGTCTGTGAATACTGCGGACGCATCATGATTGATCCAGAATTGGCCGGCGTTACACTAGCTCCCGGCGAAAAATAATCAGGAAACACTATAAAAAGGAAGCGGATGCAATGCATCCGCTTCCTTTTTATACATTGTATCTATCTACGGATGAACCACAATACACATCCAAGATGGTAACAAAAACAGCCACAATCTGATATACAGATACACATAATATACCTATTTTTAGGTATTGCCAGAGGGATATGGCTGTTGTAATTTTGCAGTGTATTAAAATATACGATGCCACTAAATGAGTTTATTATTATACGTCTTGACCTGAATGTAATCTGTTTTTGGTCTACGTAAGCGCAATTCACCCGTCAGAAAGTTCGTGAGAATCTTCTGGCGGGTGAGTGGCAATTTCTGTCATTTCCGCAAATGGGAACTTTATTATTTCATGAGAACTTTGTGCCTCTCGTTTCCTTTTACAATAATGTATATTCCGGGAGAAAGCCTGTCGGATTTGCGGACAACCGTCCCCATCATATTGTAGACAACAGTTTCCGCAGAATTTCCGTTATCCGATATAATACCATCCAATCCAGATGTCATGTCCGAGACTTCCACCGTGAGATAAGCCGACTCAACACCCCTTTGTGGAGTAGCAACCGTAAAGATCTGTTTGCCTTTGCGTAGCGGAGTCACCTTCAAAGCAACGTGTCCGTCGGCCACATCGGTAATTTCCACATCGGCGACAGCGCCATCGGCATCACTGGTTTCAAAGGCTGATGCCACAATGAAGTTCTTGTTTATACCATCGTGCCAGGGAGTCACAGGCAGAAAGGCCATCGCGGACTCGTTTTCCAGCGTCACATTTGCCGAGCCGATGGATTCAATCATGGGATATACGTTGAATTCCTCGCGGAGACGCGAATAGCGATCCCAAGCCTTCGGCTGAACATAGAAATCAGTGGTGGTGGAAAGCCCCTGGGCTATAAGGGATACATGTTCAAACAAAGGCTCCTCTCCATGTATGATTATCTGCCCCAAAGTGGATGTACAGAAGGCGAAAGCATTGACACCGATGCCGGTAACTGATGCCGGGATTTCCACGGACAACAACTCAGATGACGCCATAAATGTCTCAGGCGCAATATGGGTTACACTAAATGTAGTGCCATTCAATGTGATATGCGAAGGTATCAACAGATGCCCAGTGTATTCTTTTCCTTGACTATTGATGACCTCAACTTCATCCACCGATATTGGCTTATAGCTAATCCCGTCAACATTTCCGAGCACTTTGACTGTCTTTAAGCCAGAAACTCGTTTGCCGTTGTTGGTATAGGCGGCATCATATATTCCAAAGGGCAGGTCTACGGTGACAAGTCGTCCGGTATCAAAGTATATCGCCGTAGAGGACCCCTCAATGAATTTTTCTCCAAGACCATAACTGTGTAGTATCTTGTCGGTTCCGTGTTCGTAGAAGGAAATTGCGAGCCTGACCCTTTGTGATTCCGTGCATTCTACCAGCGGTGTCCAAAGCCAGTATCCTGCTGTCAGAATGTCAGGGACACTGGATATGTTGCTGACATACAAATTGCCTTTATTCAAATCATCATTCTCCGGGGCGATAACAGACATAGAAATGCCTCCATCATCAAGCCTGAGCCCATTCTGCGTGCGAATCTTCAGCATATACGTCCCTGGTTCTATTGGACTGCCATCGCTCTTGCCAAGATTAAGACTACTTATATTACCGAAGTTCGATCCACTGTATACGGAGAATGTGGCTGGGGCAGATGTCGAGAGCGCAGTTCCGTTTTCATCAAGGATGTCAACGAATACGTTGCCCGACCAGTCGCGGCTCATTTCATTCACAAGCCATAATTCCACTGAAACCGGACTTCCTGAATAGCATCTGTCCGGCAATTTCACATCAGCGAGGAACAGATCGGATTTTGCGGTGATGGCGAATGAATAGTTGCCAGCGGCATCAATTGTCAGTGAGAGATATTTCGGCATCTCATTGTACGGCGTTGCTTTATACCACTCATCTTGCCTGTCAAAATGATATCCAAAATAGAAACGGTATGTACCGGGCTTAAGCCCAAGTTCCGATATCCAATCTGGACTGTAGTTTTCTAAATGTGGTGTTGTATGTGATGTCAGGTTATTAATTGCATTAAAAAAATTCCTGGTTTTCAACACATTTTCATCCTCGTCCGTAATGATAGCACCAACCATGACATCCTCGATGAAAGCCGTGGCTGAGTAAATGATATTGAGTGTATTGTCATCATTAGGCGAGATAGAACCTAGGACTTCTGGCGTCACTTCGGGAAACCATCCCGGTGTAGCCCCTTGCGGCACGCACACGCACATCTCCTGATCCGGAGTGTAATTCATATCATCTGATGGATTCAATGTCGACAGCCGAAACCATCCATCATACCGGCCTCCCCAGCCCCAGTTTAAGTGGTATAGTCCATAACTTTTGTAGCCATCGATTACATAGGCGTGGCCACCACCGGCATACCACACAGGACGTCCGAGAGATAACTCGGTATAGATTATCCGTTCCCAGTCAACCTGGGTATATTTACTATCCTTTCTCTTACAATAGCGTGTATTGTCATAGTCAAACCCGAACATACCTATCAATGCCTTATTGACTGCATCTGTGCTCATGGTGCTACTACTTGAGGGATGGTAGTATGTATTCACCGCCAGTCCGCATGCCAGCATCAGCTTGGAAACTTCTTTATTTGCCTTGATTTTCTCCGGAGTAAGATTAAGATTGTCACACTTGTCCGGCATTATCGAAAAGTCAAACGAAGTGTTGGCATAATCAAATTTTATTTCATCGCCACGGTCATCAGTCCCCCACGTTTTTGAGCCGCGACCTTTGTAATAGCCTATAGCTTTAATCACCTGGGCCAAAGCGGTCGGCACACAGCCTGTAACGCATCTTGCGCCAAACCGATAAGGACACATATCGTTGTATGGAGAGTTTTGATTCCACTGGGTGGTCATAATCTGAGGAATATTATCCCACTGTTTGTACAAGTCAGACAGTGTACCTTTATCATCTGCACATTCTGCGGCTTTCGATGATAGACCGGAGTCCATAGAGTCCATATAAGATATATACTCTTTAACCGCATGTGTATATGATTCCATCAGCCATTTTAATCCCGGAGGCACTGAATCTGTATCAAATGTGCCAGATTCGACATAGCCCAGAACCGCATCCATGCGGTCATCTCCGGCAGCTATTAAGAAACCGCCTGTGCCGCGGTTGAACACGTATATCTCAGGGGTAGCACTGATGAGGGTATAAGTTACCAGCCGCGACTGCCCTGGGACATTGTGCCGCATCCTATCTGTTGAATCGATAAATGTCTTGGCACGGGCCAAGGCCTCATCTGCAGAAAGGCTGCGGGCATGAAGCTGCCACGGATTACACACAATTGCCAACAACATTATAGCGATACTTACAAGAAAGCTACATTTTGTTTTTTGTCTTTGTCGTAACATGGATTATTTACTTTGGAGCTGATTTGTGAAATTCTTGGTATTCAAGGACATGCTTATGTATACGCTTCCCAAAATATCTTTACCCAGTCTTACCCACTTAACTGGGCGATACGGATGGCTGGGCTACTATCACAAAGGTAACTATAATATCTTATATTCGCTTACAGTTCACCGGAAAAACCTTAATACCACATTCCCAATCATTGTCCTAACAACAGATATGCCATAAACCGCCCCGAGAGTGGCCGCAGCAGCCGCATTACGCTTGCTTGTGTAGAGAAATATTTAAATTTATTCTGTGTGCTTGGCTAATTTTATTAACTTTGCAAAGTTTTGACATTTAATCATTATCAATTTTTCCTATGCTAAAGCAGATACTATCGATCGCCGGACGTCCCGGCCTCTATAAGCTCGTGAACCAGGGCAAGAATATGCTTATCGTAGAATCGCTTATGACGGGTAAACGAACCCCGGCTTATGCACGCGACAAAGTGATATCCCTAGGTGACATATCAATCTATACCGTTGACGAAGATGTCCCGTTGGCAAATGTGCTTCAGTCTATAAAAGATAAAAATGAAGGCAAGAAGGTGGATATGGATTCCATTGGAGACATACGTGAATATTTTGCGACTGTTCTGCCTGAATTTGACGATGAGCGCGTACATACAAGTGACATCAAGAAAGTATTCGCTTGGTACAACCAACTCGTGGACGCAGGTGAAGACTCTTTCATTGATGAAGAGGAAGAATCCGAGGAAAATAAGAATGAGGCCTGATAAATAAGGATGTACTCTCATACATGCGATGCCGATGACAGCTCTGTCGCCGGCATCGCTATTTTTTAGGACATTTTCCTATCTTTTGCCCATTAGGCTTTAATGCAAAAAATCACAAAAGGTCTAAAATGTCGTCGGGATCGCTGACAATGTGATCAGCATATGTTTCGCGCAATTCCTTTTCAGGGCGGAATCCCCATGTGACACCCACTGACATTACGCATGCACGGCGTGCTGTCTCCATATCGACACCGGAATCACCTACATAAAGGACATCGGACTTGGGTGTCGGCCTCTCAGCAAGTATACCGAATATCACCGAAGGATCTGGCTTAACGGGTACACCCTCAACCTGCCCACATATGGATACCCATTCTGTATCCGGAAAGAAATGCCCTATCAAGCGCGTAACTGCTGCCTGGTACTTATTTGATGCCACTGCCATGTCTATGCCCCGTGCCTTCAACTCCCCTATGAGTTCCGGAATTCCAGTATATGGAATTGTGGCATCATAAAGATGCTTATCATAGTACCGCATGAAGTCATTACGCAGCCTCATTACATTTGAGGAAGAACGTGCATCTTCGGGAAGCGCGCGCTCGATAAGTTTTGATACACCGTTGCCTACAAACATCGGATAGCTGGATAGGTTATGGGTGGGATAACCGTTTTCACGGAGCGCGTGGTTGGTGGCGTTTCCAAGGTCTTCGATGGTGTTGAGCAGCGTGCCGTCAAGATCAAATATTACTAGCTGTTTCATTGTCTGTAAATTTATTAGAATGGATATCCTACAGCAAAATGGAATGTGGCATCACGATGCCAACGTGGATTAAGCAGCGGCCATGACTCTTGCCCACGTGCCGGATTATACGCTTTCAAGCCTATATCGAAACGCAGAAGGAAGTATGTGAAATCGAGCCTTAGGCCTGCCCCATAGGACATGGCTATCTGCTTGTAGAATTCATTGAACTTGAACATGCCTCCAGGCTGGTTTTCGTAATTGTGTACTGTCCATATATTGCCAGCATCTATAAACAGTGCCCCCTCGAGCACCCAAAAAAGTTTTGCGCGGTATTCCGCACTAAGAATCAGACTTATGTCCCCACATTGGTTTATAAAATTGGACATTGATTTTTTTGAATCGTAACAGCCTGGGCCAAGAGTACGCACACCCCACCCTCTCACTCCGTTAGCCCCACCTGCATAGAAGCGCTTCTCGAAGGGCATCATTCGGGAATTGCCATATGGATATGCGATACCGAAAGCCCCACGTAAGCCTAATGCGTTACGGTCGTTGAAATTGCGCGTATATGTATATTCAAATTCCCCTTTAACATATTGTGAATACTGTATGCCAAATATGTGATATGTACCATCGTGACGGCGCTGGTCAAACATTCCGGATATGGCATATAGCAAGTTGCCGGCTGTCTCGACTGAAGCGCGAAGGGTGAATATTGATGGTTGTATGGCGAAATTGTTTATGGTGGCGGTCGGAGTCCGACGATTTGTACGGTACAGTGTATATCCCATCCTCATGATGAAGTGGTCTTCGTAACTGTACCGCAAGAGTGGGTTTGCAGGTGCGATAGAATCGAGGAAATTGAGGGTGGATTTTGGCAGATATACATAGTTGATGTCTATCATATCATAAGTATGGCGCGTAAGTTTATGCCCAGAATAGCGGTTCATCCTATATTTCCACGCCGCACCGGCTATGATACGTGTATATTCCGGACGCTCCTGATAGTTACCAGAAATGGAGAACTCAGTGTTTGCCTTCATCCTCTGCTTGAATGACCTTGTCAGAAACGGGGCTTTGACTTTTGGAAAAGTGATTGACACTTCACCGGCAAATTCAGTATAACGGTTATTTATCAAGCCATTGATATTTCCTGAAAGGCTTTCGTAGGATGTACGCAATTTTGCGGAAAGCAGTTCGGAGCCACGTGCAAGATTACGATGCTGGTATGTCAGTCCTATACCAAAGCCGAGGTCGCCTTCAGAGTTTGTCCCTTCAAGCTCTATAGCAACAGACTGTTTCCTTGCCCGGGACAGAAGTATGTAGGCGTCAAGCCACTTCTTGCCATCGTCAGATGTAACCGGCCGCATGCGTATGTTTATATAATTAAGGATGCCCATCTGAGATAGGGCCTGGTATGTGCGGTCAAGCTGCCTGGAATCGTATGTGCTTCCGGGAACAATGAAGCATTTTTCCTCAAGTGCGGATGGGCGTATATAATGGTCGCTCCCATACAATACGGTTATACCGTTATAACGGACAGTATCCTGACGTCCGAAATCAAAATCATTCCCTGCCGCCGCAGCATTGTAGTCAGTGACAAATATAACATTACGTACATTGTAGGAATAGTGTCTATGCTGGGCGGCAACGGTATCTGTGACAGATGACTTTTTCGGAGGCCTTATATGCAAGGTAAGGGCCACGTCTTTTTCTCCGCGCGCCGTGTCGGCCGTGAATACGATGTATTCTTTATTGAATTCGTAATATCCTTTATTATGCAGCCTCCGTGTGATAGCCGTGCGTTCCATATCAAGGACTTCCCGGTCAAGATTGCCTCCTACGTTGATTAGGAAGTGTGAAGAGTCGGCCATTACAATATTCCTTACCACCGTATCGGGTATATCGTAACTTACTGAAGATATCACGTGCGGCTTACCTGTGGTGATAGTATATATGACATCCATCCTTTTTTTACCGGCAGGGATTGTATCTATCCCTACATGCGCATCCATATATCCACGGTTGACCAGCGACCGATGCAACTGTGATGCCGACGCCTGGGTCAGTACAGGGCTGAAGATAACAGGGGGCTGGCCAAGTCGCTGCAACCATCTGTTATACCATTTTGCAGTGTCACGTCCTGAAAGACTATATGTGGCGAGCTGCAATTTTGCAAATCCAAGCACTTCATGGTTGGGTCTTTGGCGCAGGTATCCCATAAGGGAGCCGGGCGATATCCCACTGTTGTCAGATACCCTAATCTTTACATCATCAAGAAGATATTCGCCTTCCGGGACATGCTTTACCGTACTACAGCTACATATGCAGACTATAGCCACCAACAGGACAAGTATTCTACCCTTAGTACTGAATTCCATCTTCTTGTTTTACAATACAAAGGTACAAATTTTTTTTAAGGGCCATAAGTTTTGGACACCTTATATGACAGGACGGATACGGCGTGACGGGTGGCTGTTAATGATCAACGGTACATTTTCAACCGTGACATTACTGGTGTCCAACCCAAGTGCCTTCACATCTGATATACCGATCTTGCTTATTATTGAATATATGCGCATAAACATCCTGTCACGTCCGCTACAACTGCTTGATGGAGAGAATATCCTATGTATTATTATAAACCGGAAATCGCCGGGAATGCCATGACGCTTCAATGAGGGATATACACTGGTAAGATCTAGATACCCCAACTTGACAAGGTCCTCCACTATCTGGCGCAAGTATACCCCAAGCTGTGGCTGGATGCGAAAACCTATACGTAGGGTTATACGGAACAGCGTTCCAGGAATGATAATTTCCGGTGAATATTCCAACGTATCGGGTGCATCTGTATATTCAACATATAATATCCAATAGTGGTCGGCCCTCTTTGGCTGTTTGTTTATTATTGAATACATCAGCTTGCTCTCAACAACGCCGCTTTTTGGAGACTTACTTATATACACTACATTAGATGCATATTTAGGAATATCGGAATCCGCCTTTATGTCAGAGATTATATCAAGGTACCGGCCTATCTTATGATATTCGATATATTTTGTACGGATTATCCTTGCATGACGCCATGCCAGCATCAAGGCGCATATTATTCCTGCCAAAAGCACCGTATACCAGCCTCCATGCATGAACTTGAATATATTGGCGGTAAAAAACGCGCCTTCAACCACAATGAATACTGTCAGGAAGAGAATTACAAGCCATAAGGGTGTGCCCTTATGACGCAGGTATAACCCAAGCAGCAATGTGGTCATAATCATGGTGACCGTTATTGCCAGGCCATAGGCTGCCTCCATATGCGACGATGTCTGGAATAGCAATACGGTAACGATACAACCGACATAAAGGAACATATTTATCAATGGGATATAGAGCTGACCTTTTAATGTACTTGGATATTTAATCCTTTGACGCGGCCAAAAGTCAAGGCTCATAGCCTCACTGAAGATCGTGAACGACCCACTCAAAAGAGCCTGGCTCGCGATTATTGCCGCTACAGTGGACATAAGTATGCCTATCGGGATAAACCCTTGTGGCATTATGCCATAAAACGGATTGCCTCCGACATGCATGCCCCTTTCTTGCATACCTATTATCCATGCACCCTGCCCAAGATAATTAAGTATCAACATTATCTTGACGAAAAGCCATGAATATGTAATGTTCATCCGCCCGCAATGCCCAAGATCGGAATATAGCGCTTCCGCGCCAGTGGTACATAAAAATACAGCGCCCAGCACCAGAAACCATGCAGGATCATCAATTAACAGGCTAACAGCATAATATGGATTGAACGCCTTTAATATACCTGTATAAACCCCTATATTAATACAGCCCAATACCCCCAGCATAATAAACCATAATAACATTACCGGACCAAAACAACGTCCGATCACTTTTGTGCCAAACTGTTGGACAGCAAATATCATCGTTATTACAATAAGCACGACAGGCAACACAGGCGCACCTGAGTCCAATTCTTGCAAGCCTTCTATTGCGGATGTGACAGTCATTGCAGGGGTAATGACGCCATCGGCGACCAAAGCGGCCGCCCCCACAGCGGCAAGTATATAAATCCATTTATATTTCAACCGCTTTATTAGCGAATATAACGCCAATATGCCTCCCTCTCCTTTATTATCAGCCCTAAGAGCTATCAATACGTATTTTACTGTAGTCTGGAGCGTGAGAGTCCATATTATACATGATACAGCCCCTATTATATAGTCACTGCTATAATTGTCACGGGCATTTATAATAGCATTCATCACGTAGAGTGGCGATGTGCCAATATCCCCGAAAACGATTCCGATTGTCATAAGCAATGCAATAGCAGTCACTTTATGCTTATTAGATACACCAGATGCCATAATGCTTGAATTTTCGATATTAGTTCTCTATGAAAAGAACGGTACATGCACACAAATAGTTTCCCACGTAGAAAAAAACCGAGCGACAAGTTGTTAATAAATATTAATAACAAATAGCCGTTTAAACCTTTTGCCCATTATCCCGTCTTAATTTTAGAACGCTTCAAAAAAGATACAGTTATAAACGATTTTGTAATACTCAAGTAATAGACTGGCTTTTGATTAAATAGAGATAGCCCCGACTCGCGAAGAATCGGGGCTTATTTTTATTATCAGCTTATATTAATCAGTTAAGGACTTTGAAGCCCGCGTCTTTTAGATTCTGGCGCAAAGTATCTATATGCTCCCTATTGAGGGTCTCCAGTTCAAAGCGCACAGTACATCCATTTATTTCTGTAGATGTGTTTATACGTTCGTGCGTTACAGAAAGCACATTACCTCCTGAACGTCCTATTACGCTACAAACTTCTGCCAACTGTCCTGGTTTGTCAACAAGGTCTATAATAAACGTATAGTTACGTCCTGACGTCGCCATCCCCCGATTTATGACCCGCTTCAGGGTGTTCACGTCTATATTCCCGCCAGAGACAAGGCATACTACCTTCTTCCCCTTTATCGGCAGCTTATCAAACATGGCAGCAGCGACCGAAACAGCCCCTGCTCCTTCCGACACAATCTTCTGCTTTTCCAGCAATGCCAAAATTGCAGCTGCAATCTCATCGTCGCTAACCACCACCACCTGGTCGACATAACGGTTACACATATCGAATGTATTAACCCCCGGCTCTTTCACCGCAATGCCATCCGCAATTGTGGACACATTATGGAGATGCCTTATCTTACCTTCCTGCAGCGATGTAGCCATAGACGGCGCACCGGATGACTGCACTCCATATACCTTGACATCAGGACGTAGCGTCTTTATGGCAAATGCCACGCCTGAAATCAGACCGCCACCGCCGATGGGCACAACGACAGCCTCCACGTCTGGCATATCCTGCAATATTTCAAGGCCGATTGTCCCTTGCCCCGCAATAACCTTATGGTCATCGAACGGATGGACAAACGTATAGCCATGCTTTTGCTGCAGCTCCACAGCTTTTGCATACGCGTCATCGTATACGCCAGGTACAAGGCATACTTCTGCACCATAACCACGTGTAGCCTCTATCTTTGAAAGCGGTGCACCAGCTGGAAGACATATCAACGACCGTATGCCGTTATGCGTAGCCGCAAGCGCCACACCCTGGGCATGGTTTCCTGCAGAACACGCTATGACCCCTTTTGCCTTTTCCTCCTCTGTCAACTGTGATATCTTATAATATGCCCCCCTGAGCTTGAAAGCCCCTGTAAGTTGCAGGCATTCCGGCTTTATATATATGTCGACATCCGGATTAAGTTTCGGTGCACGTATCAACTCTGTATGACGCACCACACCTTTCAGCACCTCGGCGGCGTGATAGATTTCATTAATTTCTAACATTTGACGGAGAATTATGGTATTGACTTATTAGTCCATGCACATCTGCTCAAGAGCACAGGCAAGCTGATCGGGACATGACGTATGCTTATTGCCACAATGTATACCCTTAAGGCGTTCAATGACATCCTCAACCTTCATTCCTGCGACCAGACGCCCTATTCCTTGAAGGTTGCCATTGCAACCGCCCTCAAAAGAAACCCCGTTTACAATATGTGTCTCAGGGTCAAAATCGATGTCGATCAACCGGGAACAAGTACCCGATGTGTGATATTGCACTTTCATATTAAACGATGATAGTGATATGAAGTGTGCTCGAAGCGGGACTCGAACCCGCACAGCTGCAATAGCCAAAGGATTTTAAGTCCTTCGTGTCTACCATTCCACCATTCGAGCATGGCATATCATGGACAAGCCATGTGCACAAATTTGCCGCAAATATACGATTTTTTTCCTATCGTCACAACCATATACGTTATTTTTACAAAAAACGGCTTCAAAAATGCAATAATCAAAATAATTCTACAAAAAATCCACAAACTATTTGCACAATCCCAGAAAAAGCCTTAAATTTGCACTCGCAAACACGGAAAGTCTTCCGCATAGGTCCTATAGCTCAGTTGGTCAGAGCACCTGACTCATAATCAGGGAGTCCTTGGTTCAAGCCCAAGTGGGACCACTAAAAAAGCAGTTAGCCAATGGCTGACTGCTTTTTTAGTGTCTACGTCCCTCTGTTTACACAGACCGCGTAAACCGAGGGACAAATATGGGATCAATAAAAAAGGGTCAGCGGATTTTTCCGGTGGGCGGGAGGGTGATGTCAAGAGTATAGTGTGGCCAGTCTGAACATAAAGAATTTGATGTCTCCGACTCCCCGGAACTGTGTTCTGAACGCCTTGATTTTGGCATTGAAGGATTCTGCCGAGGCATTTGTGAGCCG
>Ga0209064_1001920_pt1 | contig 27260 bp, 21 predicted proteins | sample Inofromicrocosms_FD_187498 | JGI IMG/M metagenome (GOLD analysis project Ga0209064, IMG submission 187498) | Mouse cecum microbial communities from Vienna, Austria - Inoculum for glucosamine and mucus D2O microcosms (SPAdes) (version 2) | ecosystem: Host-associated > Mammals > Digestive system >... | reverse complement strand
TCTGCTGCCGTCCACTCTTGGGGGCGGTTTAGGCCGCCCCCGCCGTTCGGGCATCCCCTCGCCAGAAGGAGAGAGGAGAATGAGAATTTCCTAACTCAAAGTTTTGCACTTCGATTTGGAATCTTCACAGTCCACGGCGCACTGCACTTTTTCGTTGCCGAGATGTTATATAAAAATACTATTTACCCTGATTCGACTATGACTGAAAAGCTGAAAGGAAACATTTTGATGCTCGGATCCAAGATTTGTTCGGGATTGAACCAAAACGCGCTGCGCTACCTGCTGCCCCGATGGATGAACGGTACTGCGGGCGCGGCATTAAGGCTCTGCTGGGGCGCGGCTGCATATTGGGTTATCGGTCTGTTCAAGGGGCATGAGGCCTCCCCCACCACTCTGAAGCAGCGCATGATTTTGCTTGGGTTCGGTGCCGTGTGTGTTTTCGGCTACATGTTTCTGTTGGTGGAGTCTCTGACCTATACCACCCCTATTTCCTCGGCATTGATTCTCAGCACTGAGCCAATGTGGGTGTTTATTCTCTGTGCGATGTTTTTCGGTGAAAAAGGAACGGTTAAGAAATTTATAGGAATCGCATTGGGATTCGCCGGAGCGTGTATGTGCATCTTCACCCAAAAGAGTAGCGATATAGCCTCCAATCCCTTACTCGGAAACCTGTTGTGTGCAGGATCGACAATCATCTACTCTGTCTATCTCGTGCTGTCGGCGAGGATTCTGAAAGGCATAGACTCAATCACAATGCTGAAATGGACATTTCTCGGGGGAGCGGTTTCGTCAATAGCCGTCGTAGCGATGTCCGGAGCCGACGCTCCCGTCCTACACGAAAGCCTGTTTTCAACCCCGATGCTGACACTGCTGTTTGTGCTCGTCTTCCCTACCACCGTAAGCTACCTGCTGCTGATTGTGGCCCTGAAAGTGCTTAAAACCACTGTAGTGGCAGTCTACGGCTATGTCACGCTGATTGTCGCGGCAATTGCCAGCTATATTCTCGGGCAAGACAGGTTTGACTGGTTTCAGGCAATAGCGTTTGTCTTGATTGTGGCATCGGTCTATCTGGTCGAAATTGCCGAGGGGGAATAAGAATCACAGGGCCCTGTGGCGATGTATCAGCCATAGGACCCTGTGATTGTATCTGTCAGACTTCGGAATTAACCAGTCTATTACTTTTCGTACTTCTTGAGGATGACAGTGGCATTGTGACCACCGAAACCAAAGGAGTTGGACAAGGCAGCGCGCACTGGGCGTTCCTGAGCCTTGTTGAAAGTAAAGTTGAGCGAGTAATCGATGTTCTCGTCCTCGTCACCTTCCTCGTGGTTAATAGTCGGGGGAACGATGTCGTTCTCGATTGCCTTGATGCTCAGCATGGCCTCAAGCGCGCCGGTAGCACCGAGGAGGTGGCCGGTCATCGACTTAGTAGAGCTGATGTTAAGCTTGTGGGCATAGTCACCGAACACCTCGACAATAGCCTTGATTTCAGAGATGTCACCGACGGGTGTCGATGTGCCGTGAACGTTGATATAGTCGATGTCTTCGGGCTTCATGCCGGCATCTTCAAGCGCATTCTTCATCGAGAGGATAGCGCCGAGACCCTCGGGATGGGTAGCGGTGAGGTGGTGAGCGTCGGCGCTCATGCCACCACCGGCAACCTCGGCATAAATCTTGGCGCCGCGGGCGATAGCGTGTTCAAGTTCTTCAAGGACAAGCACAACCGAACCTTCGCCCATCACGAAACCGTCACGCGACGCGCTGAACGGGCGCGATGCAGTCTCGGGTGAATCGTTGCGGGTCGAAAGGGCGTGCATAGAGTTGAAACCGCCCACGCCGGCAGGATAAATGGCGGCTTCGGCACCACCGGTAACGATAGCGTCGGCCTTGCCGAGACGGATCAGGTTGAATGCGTCGATAATGGCATTGTTGGATGAAGCACAGGCTGAAACGACGCCGAAGTTGGGACCGTGATAGCCATATTCCATCGAGACGTGGCCGGATGCGATGTCAGCAATCATCTTGGGGATGAAGAAGGGGTTGTATTTAGGACCCTGATCTTCGTGTACGGCATAGTATCCGGCTTCTTCTTCAAAAGTGTGAAGACCGCCGATACCGGCGGCGATGATAACACCCACGCGGTTCTTGTCAAGGTTCTGGGCCTCCTCCATGCCAGAATCGGCGACTGCCTGACGGGCAGCAACGAGCGCATACTGGGCATAAAGGTCAAGCTGACGCGCCTTGCGGCGGTCAAAATGGTCGGCAGCATTGAAATTCTTGACTTCGCAGGCAAACTGTGTCTTGAATTTAGAAGCGTCAAAGTGGGTGATGGGGGCAGCACCGCTCTTACCGGCAACAGCGGCCTCCCAAGTGGTGTCGACATCATTACCGAGCGGGGTAATGGCACCGAGACCGGTGACAACAACTCTTTTTAATTCCATGTATATAAGTTAGGAGAAAGATGTTAGTAAATAGAGGGAAGTGTAAATATACCGAATAGGCTCCTCCGGCCGTAAAGGTGGGAAGAGCCTTGTGACAGCCCGGTTACGGGATCTGTAATTCTTACTTGTTAGCAGCTTCGATGTAGTCGATAGCGTCCTTTACAGTCTTGATGGTTTCAGCCTGATCGTCGGGGATAGTGATGCCAAATTCTTTCTCGAATTCCATGATGAGCTCAACGGTATCGAGGCTATCGGCGCCAAGATCCTTGGTGAATTCTGCAGTTTCAGTTACTTCGTTCTCGTCAACGCCGAGTTTATCAACGATAATAGCTTTAACGCGTGATGCAATTTCAGACATAGTTTAAGTTTTTTATGATTAATAAATTTCTTTTTCGCGGTGCAAAGTAAGCAAAAAATCTTTAATTATTAAAACTTTCGGGCATTAAAGTTGTTAATGAGGCTGTTTTTTTATGTCCGGACAGCCTTTTAAGCCGTTGCTTTATTGAATATTGAATGTAATCGGCAGCGTGTACCACACATTGACCGGCTTGCCGCCTACTGTCCCGGGGTTCCATTTAGGCATGGACTTGACGAGCCTGAGCGCCTCCTTGTCCAAGTCGGCATCCACGCTGCGGATGACTTTCGTTTCACCGATAGAACCGTCAGAAAGGACGACAAACCGAACAACCACGCGCCCTTTTATATTATTCTCGGCTGCCGCCGGAGGATATACCATATTTTTGGCTATCCAGCCATACAATTGGCTGTTTCCTCCGGGGAAAGAGGAAGCTACCTCGGCGCGGCTGACAACTTCCGTGGAAGACACTGTCTCAACTGCCGGGGCATCTTCACTCTTGACAGGCGGCTCTGTATGTTCCTGTTCACATTTGCTCTCAGGCACATATAGCTCAACATTGTTTCGCGCGGCCAATGACGAGCCTGCGGCCAAAAGCGTGACGATACACGCGACCACTATTTTTTTCATATCGGGCTGTAAAAGTGTTTATTATAATTATAAAGAGTGTCAGCGCGGCATTACTCGTTAAGGAGGGCCTTGACCTCGGGGGTTAGGTACTCGTTAAGCTCATAGGGGTAGACGGCCACGTCGATGTTGCCCATCGAATAAGGAGCGATGTCGTAGGGGTTGAAGTGGAACACGATCACATCATTGTTGATGTAAGGCTGGCCGGGCGAGGTGAACTGCGAGACAAATACCCCCGCGTTTTCAAGCTGTGACTGATTCACGCCGAGCTGACGGGCAAGGCAGTTCTTGACGATAGCGAGAACCTCTTTTTCACTACCTGCGCGGAACATGTTATCAGCAGTCAGCACACAACCGCGCGAAAGATCGTAGGTGAAGGGATGGCTTGCGCCGTAGGGATGTGCTCCGCCGGTATAGGCAAAGGCTGAAATCTGATATGTCACCATCTGCTCGTTGACCTCTACAAGAGTCGCCGTCACGTCATAGAAATATGGGGCTGCGTCATCTCCGCCGGGGATAGAATCGATGGCGGTGCATTTGGCATCTTCCCCGAGGAACGATGTGTCGGTCGTGTAACCGGTAATAATCTTGTCTATATTGCGGTCAGCGACTTTGTCATGACCAAAAGAATAGCTGACAATGGTGTCCTGAAGTGACGAGATGTCAAAATCGCCTATTCGCTCAGGCCATTGAACGGATGCGCTGATGTCAATATACACGGTATCAACGTCAGTCCGGAAAAATTTTTCGGCTGATTTAACAGTCATATTGACCTCAAAGTTCCGCACACCATCGGTCGAGGACGCCCCCGAACCGTTGTTGCTGCCACACGAAACAGCCATCAAGGCTGCCACACATCCCACGAGGGGCAAATAGATTTTCTTCATATCCTGATATTTTGCTTTTTACAATAACAACCATAGGTTGCTTTTTATTGTTCAATCATTCAACTTTTATGATACCACCGGCGGAATGGGCGGTAAGCTGCGGGGCATACTGGCTCTGTACTGCCGCTATGCCCGAGGCATATTCACCGGCGTTGTTGACCCACATATCATAGCCGATCTGATAAGTTCCCTTGGGAAGCCTGTCGATGAAAATCTTGGTGGCCGAGTCGCGGTTTTCACGATAGAAGTAGATACCTTCTGTGAAAATCGGTGTCGGGAGCTGCTCGACAGGTTCAAAACAAGCGGGACGGTCGTCAACGACAGCGACATAGTCCATGTCACGGCCAACCTTGATTGTCAACATCACGCGCACCTTGTCGCCGGTGGCGAGAGGGCCGGAAATATCGGCGGTGGTGACTCCGTCGGGGGTAGAATTCACAAGCAACAGTTTTTTCTCGACCGACACAGCGTCGCAAGATGCGGCCTCGACATCGGCCATTACATCGGTAAACCGGCAGTAGACCGCGCCCCACGAGGGAGCGTCGCCGGGCTTGTTGACCGAGAGTGTCGCTCCCGAGGGGGAGAGACGTGAAATGTCAGTGCGGAAATAGCCGGTAATTTTTTCAACCTTGTCAGGCTCGACAACGCTCTCCCCTACCCTGACTGTCGCCCCTTGGGCGGGAGCGACCCAGCGTCCCGAGGTGGAGAGTATTGACGCGATTACTTCGGTCGTGGTGACAGACGTGCCCCAGTCGTTGGCCTCTTTCTGAAGAATAAGCCACTGGCGAATCATGTCGATGTCCTTGCAGCCGGGATCGACGGCGTGGAACGCCTCCAGCAGCACGGCGGTAGTTCCGACTTTGCCCATTGACCAAAGGGTCATGTTGTCAAGCGACGGCCACCACATCCCCTTGGAGGGAGAGGTTTCGGCATACTGGCGCAACGATTCTACAATCTGCCCGGCGACACCTTTGTTGCCACGGTTAGAGAGAATGAGCGCGTAGACACCCTTGTCAAAAATAGAGCCGTTCTTCCATCCGGCCACGATGCGCTGCACCATCGCGTTGCTGACTGCCGCGGCCGCGGTCGACTGCCTGACATCGGGATAAAGAGTGCGCAGATAGGTGTAAAGGGTGTAATCTCCCTTAGGATACTTGCGGTAAGCCTTTGCAGTCTCGCTGTCAATCCACTTGACGGCGCGGGTCATCATGGCGCGGAGGTCGGAATTGTCGGGGAGGTAGCCGAGGGATGCAAGACGCCCCATCATGAGGAGAACATTCTCGGTAGACCACTGCGATGCCTCGCTGCACTTGTCATACCACGCCCATCCGCTACCGCGTTCAAGGCGTTTGAGCAGTGCGACCGACGTCGAGTAGACATTCTTTATCTGCTTTTTATCAAAGAGGAGCGACAAGCGGGTCATGCGCTCGGTATCACTGCGGGCATCCATCATCCACGGGGTTGCGTTGAGCAGCACAATCTTCAGATCGGCGTTGCGCTCAAGCATCGACACGAGAGTCGAATCGCTGCGGTCGCTGCGCTGCCACTCGCGGAGGGCATCGGCGACAACGGGGTTGGAACGGAGCAATCCGTCGGCAACCGCAGCCGAGAAGATTGATGCGCCGGCCTCGTTGGCTGTGGATGGTTCGAGATTGAGGAGGCCCGGAAGGGCGGTGACCACATACCACGCGGGGTTCTCGCAGAACTGGAGGGTAACGCGGGCATCGGCGGGCATCGAGGGAAGTGTCATCGAGAAATCAGCCTCGGAAGGTTGCAGATAGAACGGCACAGTCTCGATAACCGGAGTTGTCGATGGCTGAACCGGTATGAGCGACTGCTCGCCGTCGGCAAAACCGGCAGCGGAGGACTTTACCCGATAGCCGATGAATGGATTATCCATCGGGACAGAGAGTGTTGTCGAGACAGTGGCCGACTTGCCCGGCTCGATGACATCGTCACTCGACTGAGAGGCTGTCACCGCGCCTGACACGGCATCGAAAATCTCGACAACGGTATGGACAGCCTGCACGCTGTCACTGTTGTTCATCACCGAGGCGAGTATCACGGCCCGGTCGCCGGTGCGGAGGAAACGCGGCAAGTTGGGCTGCACCATAATCGGCTTGTTGGCAAGCACGGTAGCGGACGCGGTAGTGGTCAGCAATTTGTCAGTGAACGCGAGAGCGTTGAAACTCCATGTTGTATTGGCATTGGGGACAGTGAACGAGAACGACAGACGGCCGTCGGCATCGGTTGTCAGCATAGGGCGGAAGAAAGCAAGCGGAGTCTCCCCGTCTCTATAGGCGAAGGGGGTAGTCTGAGGACCGTCCTGCGCTGACGCAGACACAACAGCCGACTCGGCAAGCATTACCCCTCCCGTGATTTGAGCGACATCCATATCGGCTTCAAATTCCTCGTCAACAGCCAATTCTTCTTTATGCTCTCTGACAACGTTTAAATCATCAGTTCCCGCTTCGGCATTATAAGCGGTGGCTTTCATGGTGCCGCGCAGACGCATGTTGTTGAAACGGTACATCGAGCGCGCTCCGAATCCCATATTCCACAGTTCAAAATGAGGGTCGGTTATAGATACACACTTTAACTGCTTAGAATCGGGAGCTGCCACCCAAGAGTGAGAGGTGGAAGATAATGAAGGCCCATTTATATGGAATCCGGGGGTAAAGCCTGTCCGCGGGTATAACCGCCAGCTTTGTTTTGCCAAAGCATCGAGTGCCTGATTGTACATGTCAAGAATAACTGCGGAGCGAATGCCGTCACCTTTCTCATCCTTGACTCGGAATGTCCATGTTTCCTGACTGCCCGGAACGACATGGTCGCGGAATGTCTCAATCTCAAATTCTATTGACGGTTTCGGTTCTGCAATCTGTACCTCATAAGAATTTTGCGCGGTCTGATAATTACCGACACACAAAACAGAAAGACCGGCATCTCTGACATCGGATGGAAGTGAGACGGGAAGGGTGTGCATACCGGCAGGAACCTTTACCCACTTCTGTTCCACCATCTCACCGGCCGAGGTAAGCGTCACGAGCAGATGGGCGTCAAAGCCGGTGGCATAGAGCAGATGGCCTTTCTTGCCTTTCTCCATTTTCAGTGTCACACCCTGCGGAGTCCAGAACAGCTTGTCGGGGACGGGCGAAAGAGCGTCGGTCGGACGATAGAGAATCACGTTGTCAATGACAGCATCGGCAAGCGACGGATTGTCAAGAGTCAAAACGAGTTCGTACCGGCCTGATTTCACAGCCGAGAAATCAACCACGGGATTAGTGCCGGTGAAAGAGCCTGACGCAATAGTGTCTTTCCCGGCAACAAGGCGGTAGTTGACCGACAGCGATATAACGCTGTCGTTGTAGTCCACGACCTTTACATCGAGACTGACAGGGCGGGAAATATCATAATTGTTTTCAATCAAGGATTCAATCGAGTAACGGGTACCTGTCATAAACCTCGTCGAGGCATCCTGACTCTCGCCTGTCGACGACAGCGCGGTAAAATTGGCCGTGAACACTCCGCCGGGAATGGGAGAATTTTCAAGGATGTCAGCCGGGATGACGGCGGTAAACGAGCCGTCGGGGCCGGTCGTCACCTCGGTCGAATAGAATGAGACGGGACGCGAGTAGTTGCGCCACCAGACAATCGAGCGGGAGGCGGACAGGTCAATGGTCACGCGGGCATCGGAAACCGGGAAACCGGAATAGGTCATCACCTTGCCGCGCAGAGTGACAGCGCCCGCCGCAGGGATATCTTTCTCGACCGGGAGCGTGCTCACTTGGAATGTCGGGAGCTTGTAATCGGAGACCATGAAGGAAATTTGGCCCTCATCAAAGCGTATATTGAAATTTCCGGTCATGCTTTCGGCAGGTATGCGGAATGTTCCGTGAACGCGGCCAAAGTCATCGGTAACGAGCTGCAACGTATCAATCGATTCATAAGAGGCGTTGCGCAGAATGGCGGTGACAGGGGTATTTTTCTTCACCCGGCGTTCCTTTCCGACCGACTTATACTCATAGACCACTGCCACCCACTCGACCGAATCACCGGGATGATAGATGGGGAGCGAGGTGTAACCTTGTATCACTGTAATCCATTTTTCATCGGGATTATAACCGCGGTTGTTCCAAAGATTAATCGGCTCGGCAAATTTATCGGTTCCTTTTGACGCAAGAATCTTGCACCACGAGTCGGTTGAAAAGGCCAGAGAGCCGTTAGCATCAGTGCGGCCGATTTCCTCTGTCTTGGGGATGTTGCGCTGCTCGGTGTATTTTGTCAGCTTGGCATCAGACACCGGCGTTCCGTCGAGAGGGTCGATAACCCAGAGTCTGGACTCCATAAAGGTTGAGGAGGCGATACTCAGACGGGTAACATGGATTTTGCTGTAACGTTGTTTTTTCTCGGCGATACCGTCAATTACCGGCACGACGATATAGTTTCCGGCAGATGGGAATGTAAATTCGACAGTGCGGTAAAGGTTAAATGGACGCTCACTCGAAAATGAGACGGGAATCGAGCGGACAAGTTTGTGGGATTGCGCGGGATTATATGTATAGATTTCGTCGGCAACTGACGACGAGGAGACATCATATATATTAATGTGGGCCGAGGTGACATTGCGGGAGGTCACTGTAATCTTCACCGGCGCGCCGGGGGCGGCACATTCGGGCAAACGGACGCTGATATTGCGGCTGTTCAGCGAATTGAGAATATTTTTGAGACAGTTTATGCCCGCATAGGCCGGAAAACGGTCGATGTTGCGCACGACGGCATCATAATAGCGGCGCAGCATGAGCTCCTCGTCACTCATGTCGAGCGGAGCGGCGATGTCGGCCTCCTCGGCAACATCGGTATAGGAACCGATCGGCATCTCATTCAAGACATCACCCGAATACTCGCTGTCACGGAAACGGTCATAGATGTCCATCATCAACTGCTGACGGCGGGTGGAGACATTCTCTGACTCATCGTCGGCATACACATGATCGGCCACAAAGCCGATGCGGGCAATGTCAGTATGTATAAACGGGGCGATGTCGTTTTCGTGGAAACGGAGAAGGTCGGCATAGAGAGAGAGGATTTTGGTAATCTCGGGCGAGGATGCGTTGAGACGGCGCGTCACATAGACATCGGAACGGGTCAGCAGTCCGAAAGAGAGAAACCAGTCATTGGGCAGACAACTTTCAAGACGGTCAATCGCGCTCGATGCGATAAAATCGTAGAGGGTGGGGTAATAGACCAGCGTGGCATTGTCAACAGCGACCGGTCCGGCCCACTCGCGCAGCGGGATTTTTTTCAGCGCGTCGGCATCGGCGAGTGATAGATTGACCAATGACGCGATGTGATGCTTGAACTGCTCGCCGCTCCACTGGGTGTAATCTTCGGGGAGCGGTGTCAGCGGCAGGTCGCGACCGTCATATTTCCAACGGTCGTCACTGTAAATGTCAAGATAAACGCGGGCAAGCAGAGAGTTGAGCAATGCCTTGAATGCAGGGTCAGATGACTCGTCACGCAGTTTTTCAATGCGGTCAATCTGAGCGGGCAGCCTGTCGGCCGATATGGCCGACTGAGCAAGCGACATGTTTATTATTGACGACAGAGCCTTGGGATAATCACAGGCGGCAAGAGCCTCGGCGAGAGATTTCTCGCTGGCGGCTGTCACATCTTCGGGATAAGCGAAATCTGGCTTGCCGGGAGCCGGTTTCGCACTGGAACTGAACGTGTTCATAGCAAGCATGAAGGCAAGCAACATAAAAAATCGAGTGAAACGTGCCATAATCTTGATAGGTTGTAAATTGAGGTCTAATAAAAATAGCGTCGTGCCCGATGGCGCGACGCTACCATGATAAGTTTTCTGACAGAATTTTTTACTTCTTGTGGTGGCGACGGCGCTGGTTCATCAGTTCGCGGGTGAAATCACGTTCCGATTCCTTGAGTTTGAACAACTGCTTCGGAGTCAGAATGCTCTTGAACTGGTCGAAATATTTCATTTCAATAACATTTTCGCGGCCTTTGAGTTCATAAAGAGCCTCGGCAGCTTTTTCATATTCAAGCTCGGTAGCCTTGTCGCCCTTGTCTACCGTCTGCTTTTCAAGATTGCGTGTTTCTTCCTGAATGCCGCGCACTTCCTCGTCCATCTGATTATAAAGCGGGAGGAATTTGCTTTTCTGCTCGTCGGTCAGGTCAAGTTTGCGAGAAATGAAGTCATTTTTAAACTGCTGCATCTCTTTCATCCAAGCATTACGGTCACGGGGACGCGGCTCGATTTGAGCCGAAACACAGAGAGGTGCCAGAATCAAAGAGAGGAATAGTGTAAAAATCAGCGCTGCTTTTTTCATAAATGTCTGTTATAAAGTTTGCTGTTCAATTTCATTTGTCTCGCCGGGGTCAAAGTCGGTCATGTACAAATCGTCGATGAGCTGATAATCGTTGACTTCGGTTTCATTGAGAAAATAATCGTTTATAAACTCGTCGTTATTAATGGCGGCAGTCAGCAGGGGGTTGCTGTCGATTGACAGGCCGGAATCGGGCCGCATCAAGTCGACCATCTTCATCATGCACCACACCCCCATGAACATGGCGGCGAGGTATATGTAGGGTCTTATTTTCTGCCACACGGAACGATGCAATACTACCGGCTCGCACTCCCATTCCTGCTGAGGGAGCGAAGCGATCATGCGGGTGGCAAAATCGTCGAAGTAGCCTTCGGGGACGGTCGTGCCATCTTTGCGACCTATTTTGGAGAGTATATCGTTTTCCTTCATAAGGGATGTAATGTTTTTAATGGTTGTTATGATGTTAGACACACCAAGGGGTTCAAGGTTTAATCGTGCTCGTCAAAATACTGCTGAATTTTTTTAGCGGCAAGATGATAGGATGTTTTCAACGCCCCTACCGAAGTGCCGAGTATCTCAGAAATCTGCTCGTATTTCATCTCGTCATAAAAACGCATGTTGAACACGAGGCGTTGTTTCTCAGGGAGGGAGGCGATTGCCTCGCGGAGTTTTCGGGCAAGCGCGTCGCCGTCAACATAGGTGTCGGCCTCAATCTGGTTAATCAGGTGTGATTCTTCATCGTCAATCGAAAGATTCAGCCTCTTGCGCTCGCGTTCAAGAAACGACACACTCTCGTTAATCGCTATTTTGTGAAGCCATGTTGACAGTTTGGCCTCGCCGCGAAAGTTTTCAATCGACTGCCATGCTTTGAGGAATGTGTTCTGCAACAGGTCGTTGGCATCATCATGAGAAACGACCATACGGCGTATCTGGCGATAAAGAGTCTCGGTATAAAGGCGTATGACCTCTCCAAATGCATCCCGGCACGTCGAGGGGTTCCTCAGACGTGCCACAAGGTCCCGGTCGTCATATTTTGAAGTCTCTTCGGCCATATTTTATTTAATAAATATAAGTCTGTCAAATTTAGTTATTTTTGTTGAATTGAACACAATCGATATTCTAAATTGTTGTTAAAGTATTATGACCACATTTTCAACCGAAGCAATACTGACCGCGCTGCTGTTGACATTCCTTGCCGGAATATCGACAGGATTAGGCTCGCTCGTGGCACTGATTCCGCGAGCCTCGGGCAACAAGTTCATAGCCGGGGCACTGGGCCTCTCGGCAGGAGTGATGATATATGTGTCGTTTCTCGACCTTATCCCGATGGCTCTCGAATCCATTGCCGAAACAAATCCGGGACGCACGGGCAACCTGTGGGTGACCCTCGCGTTTTTCGGAGGCATCGCGCTGATTGCCCTCATCGACTTTTTCATCCCCGATGCCGAGAATCCCCACGAGCTGCATCAGATTAACGCGCTGGCCGAGATGGAGCGAGACCATGCCGCACACCCGCGCAACCGGCAGCACATGAAACGCATGGGTATCATGCTCGCGCTGACGATAGGTATACACAATTTTCCGGAAGGGATGGCGACATTTATCGCTGCGCTCGACAGTCCTGACGTGGCGATTCCTATTGTAATCGCAATCGCCATTCACAATATTCCCGAGGGCATCTCGGTCTCAATCCCTGTCTATGAAGCGACAGGTAGCCATAAAAAGGCTATATGGTTCTCGGTATTGTCAGGTCTGGCCGAACCGGCCGGTGCGATTATCGGCTTTCTGTTCCTCCTGCCGCTGTGGACCCCGATGGTCAACTCGCTGCTGCTTGCCGCCGTGGCCGGCGTGATGGTCTATATCTCAATCGACGAGCTGCTGCCGAGTGCCGAGCGTTACGGCCACCACCACATCGCCATCACCGGTGTCATAGCCGGGATGGCAGTCATGGCAGCATCGCTGATTGTACTGTAAATAACTCGATGTCAGCTTGCGAATATCAAGTCGACATCAAGACAACAGAAGGTTTTTATCGATACAATCGATAAAAACCTTCTGTTGTCTTGATACGGGGGATTGCGCTCCCCCTATTTCGCGGTCAGAATCCGGCTTACATCATTCCGCCCATGCCGCCCATGCCGGGAGCGGGCATCGCGGGAGCGGGATTTTCTTCCTTCTTCTCGGCGATGACACACTCGGTGGTGAGGAACATTCCGGCGATAGACGCAGCGTTTTCGAGAGCCACGCGGGTAACCTTGGCAGGGTCAATCACACCGGCAGCCAAGAGGTTCTCATAGTTGCCGGTGCGGGCATTGTAACCGAAATCAGCCTCGCCGTCCTTAACTTTCTGAACAACCACCGCGCCCTCGTCGTCACCGGCGTTGGCGACAATCTGGCGGAGGGGTTCCTCGATAGCGCGGAGAATGATGTGGATACCGGTGGTCTCGTCCTCGTTGGCTCCCTTGACATTTTCAAGGAGCTTGACGCAACGGATGTAGGCGACACCGCCGCCGGGAACGATACCTTCGGCTATAGCGGCGCGGGTTGCGCTGAGGGCGTCGTCGACACGGTCTTTTTTCTCTTTCATCTCAACCTCGCTGGGAGCACCGATGTGGAGAACGGCTACACCGCCTGCGAGCTTGGCGAGACGTTCCTGAAGTTTCTCTCGGTCATAGTCGCTTGTGGTCTGCTCGATCTGGGCCTTGATCTGGGCCACGCGGGCAGCGATAGCGTCCTTGTCGCCGGCACCGTTGACGATAGTGGTGTTCTCCTTGTTGACATCAACTTTTTCGGCACGGCCGAGCAGGTCGATGGTTGCACCTTCGAGCTTCATACCCTTTTCTTCGGAGATTACCACGCCGCCGGTCAGGGTAGCGATGTCTTCAAGCATTTCCTTGCGGCGGTCACCGAATCCGGGAGCCTTGACAGCGCACACCTTGAGAGAGCCGCGCAGACGGTTCACGACGAGGGTTGCGAGAGCTTCCTGATCGACATCCTCGGCAATGATGAGCAACGGACGGCCGCTTTGGGCGGTTGCTTCAAGAACGGGAAGCATGTCCTTGAGGTTGGAAATCTTCTTGTCGTAGATGAGGATGAAGGGGGATTCCATCTCACATTCCATCTTCTCGGTATTGGTGACGAAGTAGGGGGAGATATAACCGCGGTCAAACTGCATACCTTCCACAATATCAACGGTGGTCTCGGTACCCTTGGCCTCGTCGACGGTGATGACACCTTCTTTCTTTACCTTCTTCATAGCCTCGGCGATGAGTGCGCCGATAGCCTCGTCATTGTTGGCACTGATGCGGGCAACATCCTCGATTTTCTTGAAATCGTCACCCACTTCCTCGGCCTGAGCCTTGATGCCTTCTACAACGATAGCGACCGCGCGGTCGATACCGCGCTTGATGTCCATCGGGTTGGCACCGGCGGCAACATTCTTGAGACCCACGTTGATGATGGCCTGAGCGAGGACGGTAGCAGTCGTTGTTCCGTCACCTGCGTCATCGCCGGTCTTGGAAGCAACTTCCTTGACAAGCTGGGCACCCATGTTCTGGAAAGGATCTTCGAGCTCCACCTCGCGGGCGACTGACACGCCGTCCTTGGTGATGTGGGGAGCGCCGAATTTCTTTTCGATGATAACGTTGCGGCCTTTGGGACCGAGTGTGACCTTGACAGCGTCGGCAAGAGCGTCAACGCCTTTCTTCAGCTCCTCACGAGCCTTGATGTCAAATTTTATTTCTTTTGCCATGATGATTACTATTTTTAAGCCTAATATATAATATGTATAGAAAGATTAACCCACGATAGCGAGGATGTCGCTCTGACGCATGATGAGATATTTCTCGCCTTCGATTTCAATTTCAGTCCCGGCATACTTGCCATAGAGAACTGTATCGCCTTCCTTTACTACCATTTCCTCATCCTTGGTACCGTTGCCGGTGGCAAGAACAGTGCCCTTGAGAGGTTTTTCTTTTGCCGAATCAGGAATGATGATACCTGCCATAGTCACTTCTTCAGCAGGAGTAGGATTGACCAGAACGCGGTCAGCCAGTGGTTTAATGTTCATAACTTTATATTTTATGTATTATATGATATATTTTAATTTTCTATCTGACAACATAACATATTTCGTGCCAAACCCCCATTGTGTCATGCCGACTGACAAAATGACAACCGGCCGACATTCTACCTTATAACAATTGGCTTTATTATTTGTTCTTTTCAGGGAGAGAGGAGGCTATAGCGTCACGCGACTCCTCCATCAGGGCTGACAGGTCGTGGCCGTCGGCACCGGGATGAATCGGCTTGTGGATTGTCAGCCTTATGCGTCCCGGCACGGGCAGTTTTTTAAAACGCGGCATAACGTCAAACGCCCCGTCAATGGTGACAGGCACTACCGGCAGCCCGAACTCGACCGCCAGACGGAACGCCCCGCGCTTGAACGGGCGCATCTTGCCGTCCCATGTGCGCGCTCCTTCGGGAAACACCACGAGCGACATGCCTCCGCTCAACTGACGCTCGGCATTCTGCATCGTGCGGCGAGTGGCACTCGCCGACGAATTGTCGACAAATATCTGCCCCGACCACGCGCACGCCCACCCGACAAACGGAATCTTACGCAGGCTTTGCTTCATCATCCACCGAAAATTGTGCCCGATATATCCGTAAATCGAGAATATATCATAGGCACCCTGATGATTGGCAACAAAAACATAGGATGTAGCCGAATCAATATTCTCGTGCCCGCTGACAGTCACCCTGACAAAGGCAAGCCAGCAAAATATCCGGGCCCACAACACTTCGGGATAATACCCCCAAGTGCGCCCCAAACCACACACACAACCTATCACGGTAATCACTGCCGTCAAAATGGTGAAAACCACAATCAACGGACACATAATAAAAATCTGATACAGTCGGTAAAGATAAATCATCGCTCTTTAAACCGAATTACGGGACTACTTCTTAAAACCGCATCGGCGGCACAAAATTAGCTAAAAATCCGGTGCCAATGACCGATGGCACAACTATTTTTGAAGTAAAAACAACATTTTTTCACCATTAATCGAATTTTATTTAACCCAATTAGCCGATTATTCATTTTTTAATCTTATATTTGTGCCAAACAATATCACAAATCTAATTAAATTTCATGCTCTTATGAACAAGACTGAGTTAATCAATGCAATTGCAGAAAAAGCCTCTCTTACCAAAGTTGATGCTAAAAACGCCCTCGAAGCCGCTCTCGACGCTATAACCGAGGCTCTTGCCAAGGACGACAAAGTAACCCTTATCGGTTTCGGCACATTCGGTGTTACCGAAAAGCCCGCCCGTACAGGCATCAATCCCCGCACCAAGGAAAAGATTGAAATCCCCGCACGCAAGACTGTAAAATTCAAAGCCGGCGCCGAACTCGCCGACAAAGTAAAATAAATTTAATCAATTTTACGGCATCACAGCCTCTGATTATGCCTCAACCGGCAATTAGAGGCTGTTTTTTTATATAATTTCTTGACCGTGCCGATTATTTTGCATATCTTTGTGCAAGATTTTAACCAAAAAGCACAGCTAAATGAACAAATTTTCTACCACAACATTAACATTTGCCACATTATTATGCTCATCACTGACAGTTGTTGCCGCCGACGGATATGTCCCGGAACAGATACGCAACCAGTCGGCAACCTATAACGAAACCGCCAACACTGTCACCATCACGGGCAAGACACCCACTCAGACCGAATATGACTGGGACGACTGGGATGAACCGCAGAAAGACCTCCCCTACATCTCTTATATCCTCATCGAGCGGCATGAACAGAACACCGCGTGGACCGATGATGCCGAAGTGGGACGCATCGAAAACCCCGCCCTCGGCGAGATGTTCACTTTTACCGACACAAGCGTAACGCGCGACGTAAAATATGACTACCGTCTGACATGCTTTGTCGACGGAACCCAAAGCCAATATGCGGCATTTGCCAACGTCTATACCGGCATCATTCCCGGCGAGCCTGTTGAGTTTTCCGCATCGGTGGCTGACCACGAGAGCAACGTAATCACCTTTACAATCACCGCGCCCGAGACTTCGGCGGCAGGCAACCCCATTACCGGGACTGTCAGTCTCGACATAATGCAGTATATCAACTATAACGAGAACCTTCTCCACACCATTGAAAATGCCGAACCGGGAAAGACCTACACTTGGCAGCACACCGACCTTGACATGAACCGAGCCTATCACTACCGAGGCTACGCCCGCATCGGGAAGGCCGGAAAAAGCCTTGGAGCCGAGGCCGACTGCTATACCGGCCTTGACATCCCGGGACAGCCGTTAAACCTTGTCGTCACCACCGGCGAGGAAAACGCGACCATTACATGGCAGCAGCCGGCCAAAGGGGTCAGCGGCGGCAACTACAACCCTGCGGCCACGACCTATACCATCACCCGCACCTATAACGACGGCACCAAGGAAACAGCAGCAAGAAATGTGACCGGGACCCAATATGTCGACAATCCCGGATTTGACGAGGCTTGCACCGTGGCCTACTCGGTCGTTGCAATCAATTCAGCCGGAACAGGCCACAAAGAGGCCGTTCACGCCCCTGTCAGCTTTGGCCGCCCCGCAAGCCTGCCGTTTGCCGAGTCATTCGCCTCTGAAAAGATGGATCACAAAGGCTGGACTCTCGCCACGACACAGGATGACCCCTATTACACCTACGACGCATGGCACTTTGTAGAGGAAGGGAGCATGTACTACCTGCCTACCGACGAGACAATCTTCATCGCGCCCAGTGACAACGACGGCGGACTGGCCGCATGCTGGTTCTACGGCTATTGCAAGGACGGACAGACCGAAAGCCTCATCTCCCCGTCAATCGACGTTGCCGACGTTAATGACGTCGAGTTCACGTTCAACTACTTCGAGACCTGCGCCGAGGCATCCCACAATGTCGTCGAGGCATCAATCAGCCGCGACAACGGCCAATGGGAAAAACTTTTCACCTCCGAGGCTCCTGAAGAAGTCGACCCCGACTGGAAAGAGGTCAGACTCCCCGTGTCGCTCGACGGAAAGGCATCGACAATCCGTGTGCGCCTCGACGCAATCCGTTACTACGGCCCCATCACCAACGTGTTCTTTGACAACATCAAGGTCGCAGCGACCGACCAGTCGGCCATCCGCGACACATTAGCCGACGGCACTGACGATGCTCCCGCCACCTATTATAATATACAGGGCATCCGCATCGACAACCCCACCGCCCCCGGCATCTACATCGTCAAAAAAGGCAACACCACCTCCAAAGTTCTTGTAAAGTAACTTGATTTCTACATATCTAATCTAAAAACATTATTGAGGGTGTATCTGAATCGCGATCAATACACCCTCAAATATTTTCAACCTAAAAAGCTCTCCACACATGAAACAGATTAAATCATTACCCGCGATTCTTTTATCTCTGCTGTTATCAGCGGGATTGTCCTCTTGTGAGAAAGTCGATGATTTGGGATACAGCAACAAACACATCCTTGAGCTGAAAGCCAACGGAGAAGAACATATCTACCACCGCAATTTTGCCGCAAATAATCAATCACCCTACGACTTCTATTCCAATAGCTCGGCATTTATAGTACGTTTTAATATCCAAAGTGGAATTCATCACACAGGAAAAGATACCTCGCCGCGACTCGGCGGGGTCATAGCGACCAATACTTTTCCTAAAATCGGGACTAAATACCCGTTGACCGTAATGCAGAGTCGGCCTCTTTCAGGGGATTTCACCGATGATGTCTGGAAACCGGGTGACAATGATTTCATGGGGATATACCTTGTCGACGAATACCGGCTGCACCAAGACGAAGATAATTATAGTCCGTTCATATCGACTTCGATTTCCAATGCCTACATTATATTTGACGATATATTCGAAATGCCGGAGCCGGATAAACGCCACCAAAGAATACAGGCGAGGATTGAATTTGACGCACACATGGAGAGTGCTTTTTATCCCGAATCCCAAAAGCCATACACTGTGGAAATTCGTGATGCAAGACTTTATTTGATGAATGATGTAGCAAAATACGATTTCGAAACCACCGTCAGCAAAAACTATTCGGCAGACTATCGTAATAGGGATTAAAAAAGAGGGTCTTGCAAAACTCGATAATTGCGTCGGGATATTTAGTCGACAAACCTACATTTTGAGGTAGATATTGCGTCGGAATCGGTGTCTGAAAGTAGAGGCTTAATGTGGCGCAATAGCAATCTGACAAGATTGCATCCTTGAATAGCCGTAGGTTGCGCAAGCGCAACCTACGGTAGATTAACGAGTTAAAAATAAAATCTGTAAAGATTTTTCTCACAATGCGACGTGATTGAAAAATCTTTACAAATTTTATTTATTGGATGATATGTTTCCGTGGGTTGCGGTTTTGCAACACCCTCACGATTGTTTTTATAACAGATACAGTATCCTGTCAGATAGTCTGCTCAATGTTCCAAGTGAAGGCGCGGAGGCCGAGCTTTGGGGTCTCGACATCCATCGCGTGCAGCTTGTCAAGGACAGTCGCCACGCGTGAATCCTCGACAATCGTGATGATGGCCGAGGCGAGCGACGGCCACGCGTGGGAGCCGTAATGAGGCTCGCCGTTGACACTTCCGCGACCGTTGACCTCGTTCCATGACGTGAATCCGCGACAGTTGCTCTTTTCAAGCATGTCGATGATGCGCTGATAATAGGCTTGGTCAAATGTTATCAATATTGCTTTCATAAATCTTAATCTTAAATTTATACTAACCCGCTACCTTACGCAGTTGCTTGCGGGTGCGGCGCACACCGACGTAGGCAAACAAGCAGTACATCGCAGGGACAAACAGCAGCGTGAGGATGGTCGAGAAAGTCAGACCGCCGATTACCGCCGTACCCATCGGGCGCCACATCTCGGCGCCCTGCCCCGTGCCCACCGCCATCGGCACCATGCCGAGGATAGTGGTCAGCGTGGTCATTACGACGGGACGCAGACGCGACTTGCCGCCGAGAACCACCGCCGTGCGTATCGACATGCCGCGCTCACGGTTGAGCGAAATGTAGTCAATCAGCACGATACCGTTTTTCACCACGATACCGATAAGCATGATGGCGCCGATCATCGACATGACGTTGAGCGTGTGACCCGAGAGGTAAAGGATGATAAACACACCCGAGAACGCAAACAGCAGCGAGGTCATGATGATGCCGGGGTAGGTGTAGCTCTCAAACTGTGCCGCCATCACGATGTAGACAAGTATGATAATCAGCACTGCAAGGGTCAGCAGGTCACCAAACGAATCTTGCTGGTCCTCATAGCTGCCGGCAAGGTCGATGTTGATACCGGCCGGAATATCCATTTTGTCAATCTGGGCCTGCGATGCCGCCACGACGTCGCTCATCGGGACTCCCGACACGACGGTCGACACGGTGATGATGCGCTCGCGGTCTTTACGCTCGATGGTCGGAGGAGTGAACCGCTCGACCACGGTGCCGACATCCTTGACACGCACACCCTGTCCGGCCGAGTTGTAGAGAAGAATATCCTCGATGTCGGCTATCGACGTGCGGTGCTCGGGCGAATACATGACCTTGATGTCATATTCCTCGCCGTCCTCGCGGAAACGTGATGCGATGCTGCCGTTGATGCGGTTGCGCAATGCGTTGGCAGCAGTGGAGAGATTGAGACCATAGATGGCGAGTTTCTCGCGGTCAAAGTCGACCTGATACTCCGGCTGATAGTCAGAACGGGAGATGTTCACGTCGGCCGTTCCCTTGATACCTTCGAGAATGCGCTTGAGGTTCCGGGCCACCGAGTCGGTCTCGTTGAAGTCATAACCATAAATCTCATAGTCGATGGTTGCCTGACCGCTCATGGAGCCGCCGCGCATACCGCCCACGTTGACCTGAGCCTTCTTGTACTCGGGATAACGCTTGAGGTCCTCGCGCATCAGCGACGCAATCTCGGTGATGCCCCGGTCGCGGTCGCCGGGGTCGGTCAGTCGGATGTTCATCGACACGATATGGGAGCCGTTGTCGCTGAGCGAGGCGAATGTATTGTCGCTCGATGCCTGACCGGTCGTGTAGTTCAGCACCATGATTTCGGGGTACTTCTCGCGCCACTCGCGGGCAAGACGCTCGGTCACCTCCTGCGCGATTTCCACGCGAGTGCCGATGGGGAGTTCAAGGTTGACACCGAGACGAGCGTCGTCGGCAGTCGGGAAAAACTCGGTTCCGACAAACTTGACAAGCACGAGCGACCCGAAGAAGATGGCCATGCAGACGATGAGCGTCGTTATTTTGTGGGACACCACCTTGGAAAGAAGCCACGCATACCCGTTGTCAAACGCGTCAAGGCCCTTGTTAATCGGAGTAAACAGCAGATTGTAAAGTTTGCCGTGCTTGTTGTTGAGACGCAGAAGCTGCGAGCAGAGCATCGGGGTGAGCGACAGCGCGCAGACGGTCGATATTATCATCATGATTGTGACCATCCATCCGAGCTGCTGGAAAAGCACGCCGGTCATGCCGGTTACAAGAGTCAGCGGGAAGAACACCGCGATAAGGGTCAGCGTCGATGCGATAACCGAGACGGCGACCTCGTTGGTGCCGTGGATAGCGGCCTGCTTGGGGTCGGCACCGCGCTCGATGTGGGTCGTGACATTTTCAAGCACCACGATAGCGTCGTCGACCACCATACCGATTGATATGGAAAGAGCCGACAGCGACACGATGTTGAGCGTGTTGCCCGTCATCGCGAGGTAGATAAACGAGGCGATGAGCGAGATCGGTATTGTGATTACAATGATTACAGTGGCTCGCCAACGCCCGAGGAACCCGAACACCACGATTACCACAAACAGCAGCGCGTAAAGCACCGTCTCGACAAGCGAGGCGATAGTGTTGCGGATATTGTCGGATGTATCGACGATAATGCCGAGTTTCACGTCAGAAGGCAGGCGTTTCTGCAACGACGGGAGCATTTTCAACACTTTCTCAGAGATTTCGACCGAGTTGGCGCCTGACTGCTTCTGAATCACAATCATGGCTCCCTGCCGTCCGTCGTTATAGGTCTGCTGGGCACGTTCTTCAAGCGAGTCATCGATGCGTGCCACGTCGCGCAGATAGATATTGCGCCCGTTCTGCGACCCGACGACGATATTGGCCATCTGGTCGGCCGCCGAGAACTCTCCCTGCACGCGCAGCGAGTAGGTATCGGAACCGATGTCAAACGATCCTCCGGGAATATTGCGGTTCTCGGCGCCGATTATAGCCGAGATGCCTTCCACACTGAGATTGTAGGCTTCAAGGCGTTTCGGGTCGAGATAGATGTGAATTTCGCGTTTGGGTGCACCCGAGATTGACACCGACCCGACACCGCTGATGCGGGCCAACGGGTTGGCCACGGCATCGTCAAGAATCTTGTAAAGTCCCGGCATCGACTCGTCGGCCTCGACCGAAAGCATCACGATAGGAATCATGTCGGTCGAGAACTTGAAGATAATCGGGGTCTCGGCATCATCGGGGAGCGAGCTCTTTACCATGTCGAGCTTGTCGCGCACGTCATTGGTCAGCACGTCGATATCCTTGCCATATTCAAACTCAAGCGTTATCACCGAAATATTTTCACGCGACTTGGAGGTGATGTGCTTCAAGTCGTTGACCGCGTTAAGCGTGTTTTCAAGCGGGCGTGTTACATTCTGCTCTATATCCTGCGCACTGGCACCCTGATAGGTCGTCATGACCATGATGGTGTTAGTGTCAATGTCGGGATAGAGGTCAATCGGCAGTTTTGACAGCGAGAAAAGACCCATGATGACCACCGCCACAAAACACAACGTGGTCATAATCGGCCGCTTTACCGCACTTCCGTATAAACTCATAATTCAAATAAGAAATAAAATATAAAATATAAAAAATATTTTTCAGTGTCGTTTTCTCGACTTCTCTTGGTCTATTCTGTCTTTTATGGTCTTTATCATGCTTACCAGCAATCTTATCAGTTCTTTATTGTCAGTATAAATCGACTCGAATTGAGCATCAGTGATATAATCACTTTCATGCAGCAACTCCAACCAATAAGCCGTTTCTTCTGCCTCTTTATACGAAATATATAGTTTGGATAAAAAATCCAGTTTACTCTGCCCGGCAAAACCCTCTCTGATATTTGCACCGATACTGGTGCCGCTACGCAACACTTGTTTGGACAATATATATTCCTGCTGAGTACGCGTCAAGTACTTGTACAAGCCGATTATCCTTAATCCAAACTCTTTGCTTTTGTCACGAACCATTGCGGCACTATTTATCTATTTATATTAGGGTTTCACAAGCCGTAAGCCATGATTTAGTCCCTGCTATTTGTTATTCTTTATTTGTTATTCTTTATTTGTTATTCTTTATTTGTTATTTTTTATCTGTACTTTCGCGCCGTCAGTTAATCTCGTCTGACCTGTGGTGACAACGTCGGAATTGTCGGGCACACCCGAGATTACCTCGTAGGCATTGTCGAGACGCTGACCTAATTCCACCTTATTATATGAGACTGTCTGTGTCTCGGGGTGATAAACGAAAACATAACGGTTGCCCGAGCCGGTCTGCTTGACAACGGCACGGTCGGGAACCACCACGCGCATCTCGTGTCCGAAATTCATGGTAACGCGGGCAAACATACCGGGCAGAATGCGGTCACCCGGGTTGTCAATGGTGATTTCGACTGTAAATGTGCGGGTACTGGCATCCACCGTCGGGTGAATCAGATAGACGCTGCCTGTGAATTCTTCGTCGCCGTATGTGTCAAACTTGATGTTGACCTTCATCCCTTTGTGGACACGGGTATAGTCGCTTTCTGACACGTTGACGATGACCTTGACCGGCTGCACCTGCTCGATTGTCAGGATGGGGAGCTGTCCCGGCAGGTCGCCCGGGTCATAGTTGCGGGCGGTAACGACACCCGAGATGGGCGAGACAAGCACCGTGTTCTCGACCATGTTCTGATACTGCCGCCGCGCAGCGTCAAGCTCGGTTTTCAACTGCTCTACCGACTGCTGCGTGCCTCCGCCGATTTCAAAGAGTTTCAACGCGCGCTGGTATTCACGCTCGGTATTGTCAAGACGCACCTTCAACTGGTCGATGGTCACATCGTCGAGGACCACGACCTTCTGCCCCTTGTTGACGTGAGAACCCACATCGACCAGTATTTCCTTTATACGGTTTGCCGTCGATGTGGTGATATTATTGGTCTTGAATGCCTCCACTGTGGCGGTATAGCTGCCAACCTGCGCCACATCCTGCTGATGCACTTTGAGCACGTCGACAATAGGGAGTTCCTCGGCTGCATCAGTGGCTGTCGCCGCCTCTTTTTCCTTGCCTCCGCACGATGCGAGCATCGCAAGCACAGCCGCACCGGCAAGAATCGATAATGACTTGAATTTATACATGATATATATGACTGATTTCTATTTCTAAACCTTAAATCTTAACCTTAAACCCATCATCTCACCGGCATCGAAGCCGAGACATCGTGACTGCCGAGCAGATACTCAAGCTCGCTGTTGGCCACAAGGTAATTGTAAATTGCCTGATAATAGGCCAGACGGGCCTGTGTCAGCGCCAGCTCGCCGTCGCGGAGCTGCAGATAGGTTGCCGCGCCGATTTCAAAACTCTGCTTGACGATGTCATGGGCCACTTCGGCCTGCTTGACACTCTCGCTGCATGATGAAATCTGCTTGACATTGGTGTTGATATTGTCGATTGACACATCCACCTGCATCCGCAGGGCGCGCTCAAGATTTTCGCGCTGGAATGCCATTTCGTTGACCTGAACCTGTGCCTGCTTTACCTTATAATACCGCTGACCTCCTTCAAAGAGCGGGAACGACAGCGTAACCCCCACCATTGAGTAGGGATTCCACCTCAGGTTGTTAAACGGCGTGCCGTTGTTCATCGAAGTCCAGTTATAGGATGCCGTCAGTGCGAGTGTGGGATACCACGATGCCTTCTGAACGGCAAGCGCGTCATTGAGCGAGCGCGTCTGCAAGTCGAGCATCTTCAGGTCAGTGTTGCCCGAGATGTCGCGCGACAGTCCGAGTGCCTGTTCATACATTGTCGACTCATAACGGCTCAGCGTCACATCGGGTTTTACCGGAATCATCGCGTCCATCCCCATCAGCACGAGCAGCTGCAACCGTGCCTGCTTTATAGAGATTTCGGCCTGTGACAGCTCCGGCTCTATATTCTTGACTGCAACCTCGGTGCGCAGCACGTCATATTTAGTCGCCGCGCCGAGTTCAAACTGGCGCGCATACAGGTCGGCCGTAAACCGGGCCATGTCATAACTCTCCTGTATCACGTCGCGCGAATCCATCGCAAGCAGGAGGGTATAATAGGCGTTCTTGACCTGATTGACAAGCGACAGTCGCGAGGCGCGGGCGCTTTCAATGTTTTGAAGAATCTGCGTGTCGCTGAGTTTCAGCGATTTCCACAACTGGGGAGCGATAAGGGGCATCGAGGCGTTGAACCCGACCTGATAACTGTTGTCAAGACCCACCTTGATTCCGTTGCCGCTACCGCCGCGCGACGTCGGCGAATCCTCGGCCGGAGCATCTTCATCCCCTTCCGAGTCACCGCCGCCCATACCGCCAAAACCATCCATGTTCATGTACATGGTCTGCTTGGCCAGTGTGCGACTGTAGCTTCCTCCAAAACTTATTGTCGGAAACAATTGCCCCAGCACCTCTTTCTTGGAATAATCAGTGCGGGTGATTTCCATATCGGCAACCTTGATTGTCGGGTTGTCGCTGAGTGCTATCTCGATACATCGGTCAAGAGACAGCACAAGGGTATCGGATTGCTCGACTGCATAACCGTCGGTCGGGAGAGTCATAGCCGCAAACGCAATCATCGAGGCTACAATCCGGGAATCATAAAATCTCATTTAAACTATTTAATAAGTGATTGGTTTGAAATATCTTTTACAAAGATAGGCCATTAGGACATTATGACCAATAGAAACATACAAAAGTGGCAAAAAAGACTACATTCAGTCATCTTTTTGCCACTTTATGATTATTTTAAGGAATATTTAGAGGCAATTCGGACCACTTCGATTATTTCACCACATGGTACCCCGCTTTTTCGAGCGCGTCGTGAAGCTGAGAGATGTGCTCGTGGTTGCGCGTCTCGATTTCGATGCGCAACAGGCACCCGTTGATTGACGCGCGGTCGGTGTTGCGCTCGTGAACCACCGAGATGATGTTGGCTCCGTTTTCACCAAGCACGGCACACACTCCCGAGAGTTGCCCCGGCTTGTCGTTAAGGTCGAGCGTCAGGGTACAGTTGCGACCGCTCTTTACAAGACCGCGGGTGATGACGCGGTTCAGGCTCGTTACGTCGATATTGCCGCCCGACACGATGCACACCGTCTTCTTTCCCTTGACAGGCACTTTGTTGAACATCGCTGCTGCCACCGACACCGCTCCGGCTCCTTCAGCCACCAATTTCTGCTGCTCGATGAGCGCGAGAATCGCTGCCGCAATCTCGTCTTCGCTGACTGTCACAATCTCGTCGACATACTTGCTGCAATAATCAAACGTGTTTTCGCCCGGTTCCTTGACAGCTATACCGTCGGCAATCGTTGCCACGTTGTCAAGATGCTCGCGGTGTCCCTCTTTCAACGATTCCACCATCGACGGCGCGCCGGCAGCCTGCACGCCGTAGACCTTGACATCGGGTTTCAGCGACTTTATCGCAAAACCTATACCAGAAATCAGTCCGCCGCCGCCGACAGGCACGATAATCGCCTCAACATCGGGCATCTCCTCCAGTATTTCAAGAGCTATAGTTCCCTGTCCGGCAACCACAAGCGGGTCGTCAAACGGATGTATCATCGTGTAGCCGTGCTCGTCGCGCAGCTCCAGTGCTTTCTGATAGGCATCGTCATACACTCCCGGGACAAGGCACACCTCGGCCCCGAGACGCTTTGTCGCCTCGATTTTGGAGATAGGCGCACCCGCCGGCAGGCAGATGAGCGACTTGATACCGTTGGCCGTTGCCGCGAGGGCCACGCCCTGCGCATGGTTGCCTGCCGAACAGGCGATAACCCCCTTGGCCTTCTCCTCGGGGGTCAGCTGCGATATTTTATAGTAGGCTCCGCGCAGCTTGAACGCGCCGGTATGCTGGAGGTTTTCAGGTTTGAGATACACCTCGGCATCGGGGTTCAGTTTAGTTACTCCGATCAGGCGCGGATGACGCGCCACATCTTTCAGCACCTGCGCTGCACGGTACACTTCAGATATTTCAAGTTTCTGTGACATGGTAAAACATTTTAACACCGCAAAAATAACTAAATTTCCCCATCCCCCACCCTCTCCCCTTGAAAAAATTTTCCACCTCCCGCCACAACCCTATGTCTTTTGATATTTTTTTATTGCTGTCCGATAAAACTTTTTGAGGCAAAACAAAATTAGGACTGGCACCTATTGCAGGAGTCAGTCCTTTTAGTTTAGTTTGTGTTGACCAAAACATATTCTAAACTATGCCCAAAAGTAGTCATTTTAGCGGACAGCCGCTCTATGGTC
>Ga0209064_1001910_pt1 | contig 27456 bp, 26 predicted proteins | sample Inofromicrocosms_FD_187498 | JGI IMG/M metagenome (GOLD analysis project Ga0209064, IMG submission 187498) | Mouse cecum microbial communities from Vienna, Austria - Inoculum for glucosamine and mucus D2O microcosms (SPAdes) (version 2) | ecosystem: Host-associated > Mammals > Digestive system >... | reverse complement strand
TGGAGAGCCAATAGGCTAACGCGACATTAGGAGGTTCTTTCTTTTGTTAATAATCGTGAATATTTCTCTGCAAAGTTAACCTTTTCCTTTGCAACTGCAAATCTAATAGGAGAGCCAAGCTCCTATCGTTGCTATCCTTTTGAATAATCAACCCTTAAGTAAACAGCATTGGGTTGCGGCATGGCGAGGGGAACAAAAAAGCCCCGCGGGGCGGGGCTTGTGGGGTTTTGATTGACGCTATTCTTGGTTTTGCGACTGATTGTCGCTCTTAGGCCGGGGTTTACGACGGCGGCGGCGTCGAGGTTTTGTCTTGGCTTCGGTTTCGGGAGTGTCGTTGTCGGCATCGATGTCGATATCGTCGTCGGTATCGCTGTCCGGGTCGATGTCGGAGTCGATAACAATGTCGAGCAAATCGGGGGCAATCGCCGGTAAAACAGGCTTGTCTTGAGGGGTTTCGGCCACATCCGGAGCCTGTTCAGCCATAGGTTCGTCTTGTTGCTTGGTCGGCTTTTCGGTATTTGTCGTTTTGGCAACTTTATCGGTCTTTTCGTTTTTTTCGGAGCTTTCCGTTTTTTTCTCAGTCTGTTCTTGTGTTTTTTTCTTGGGCTGCTGAGGCTTTTGCTGCTTTACGGTTTTGGGTTGCTCGGTTTTAGGCTGTTCGGGCTTAGGTTGCTCGGCTGTAGTAGTCTCGTTGTCGTCTCCCCCTCTTTTACGAGCTTTAGTGTCCTTCTTGGTTTTTGAGCTTTCACCGCTGTCTTTTTCATCGATTAAGTTAATCTCGTTGCGGTTTTTGTCGACTACCTTGTACTGTAGATATGCGAGAGACTCGTCGGGAAGAATCTTGAAAGAACGTCCGAGAGCACGGCGCCATTTGCTGTATAGGTTGGTGAAGAAGCCTTTTTTGATGTATGCGTCGACGTATGGGTGTACGTACATAATGAAGTCGCGGACGCCGAGGTTTTCGACGATGTACTCGAGTTTTTCCCGCAGGGTGTCGGTGAAAAGAATCGAGGGTTGAACTTCACCTTTGCCGAGGCATGAGGGGCATTTCTCGGACACGTGAATGTCGAGCACGGGTCGAACTCTCTGTCGAGTAATCTGCATCAGGCCGAACTTGCTCAGCGGCAGGATATTGTGCCTTGCGCGGTCATTAGCCATGATTTCGCGCATGTGGTCGTAGAGCTGCTGTCGGTGTTCGGGCTTAGCCATGTCGATGAAGTCGACCACGATAATGCCGCCCATGTCGCGCAGCCTCAGTTGCCTTGCGATTTCGTCGGCAGCGCGTAGGTTTACTTCGAGAGCGTTGCTTTCCTGGTCGTTTGTCGCCTTGGCGCGGTTGCCTGAGTTGACATCGATAACGTGTAGAGCCTCGGTGTGCTCGATGATTATGTACGCTCCTGATTTAAAGGAAACTGTTTTACCAAATGACGATTTGATCTGTCGAGTGATGCCGAACTGGTCGAAAATCGGTGTTTCTTTGGAGTATAGTTTTACAATGTCCTTACGGTCGGGGGCAATGAGAGTAACGTACTTAAGAATCTGCTGGAAGATGTCGGCATCGTTGACGTAAATGCTCTCGAACGAGGGGCTGAACACGTCGCGGAGAAGCCCGACGACACGGTTTTCTTCTTCGAACACGAGAGCCGGAGCCGACGAGCGCTGAGCCTTTGAGCAAGCGTCTTCGAAGGACTGTAGAAGGGCGCGAAGTTCGCTATCGAGCTCAGCGCTTTTCTTGCCTTCGGCCGAGGTGCGTACTATTACGCCGAAGTTTTTAGGCTTTATAAATTCGATAAGCTGGCGTAGGCGCGACTTTTCTTCGGAAGATTTGATTTTTTGGGAAATCGAAATCTTGTCGCAGAAAGGAGTCAGCACCAGGTACCTGCCGGTAAAGGATATCTCGGTCGTAAGCCTTGGGCCTTTCGACGAAATCGGCTCTTTAACGATCTGTACCAGGAGTTCCTGGCCGGGAGTGAGGGTTTGAGCGATAGAGCCGTGTTTGTCGATGTCGGGGAGAATTTTCATCTTCGGCAGCTGCGGGATGTGTTTTTTGTCATCCGAGAGCTGAGTGAGAAAATCGCTGTAAGTAGCGAAGTGCGGCCCTAAATCGAGATAATGTAGGAATGCGTCTTTTTCATACCCCACGTTGACGAAAGCGGCGTTGAGTCCGGGCATGAGCTTCTTTACCTTTGCGAGGTAAATGTCGCCCACGGCGTACGCGATGTTTCGCGCCTCTTTCTGCAAGGATACCAGACGGCCATCCTCGAGCAAGGCAATCGAAAAGTCGCCGGCTTGAACGTCGACAATAAGTTCACTTTTCATCAAAGTCGGGATTAATATGGGCCTTTATGCGCCCCTCGTAATCGAGGGTTGTAAGCATTGGCCATTATGAAAAACAAAAAAACGACAAAGAACAAATCTTCGCGGCTGCGGCGGCTTTAAGGTCTCCGCAGCGGTGAAGTTTGCTCTTGTTCGTATGTAAGTCACGAGGGTGTAACCAAAGAAGCGCCGACTAAAGAAACACATAAAAGGCATCACTGCCCTATATTTAACGGTCGGCATCTAAGGCACAGGAGAGCCCGCAAAACAGCGGGCCCACTGCCGGCCAAAATTTATTTCTTCTTATGACGGTTCTTTCTCAGACGTTTTTTACGCTTGTGCGTAGCCATCTTGTGGCCTTTTCTTTTCTTTCCGCTGGGCATTGGTGTAACGCTTTATTTGGTTAATAATTATAGAGTTGTTTATTATAGTCGACTTAACTTATGCAAAGGCGGGAATGCCGAGTGCTTAGTTTGCGTTTTTTACCTCATCCATGAACACGCGAGCGGGTTTGAACGCGGGGATTTTGTGCTCGGGGATGATGATAGTGGTTTTCTTGCTGATGTTGCGAGCTGTTTTTTCGCTGCGAGTTTTGATAATGAAGCTGCCGAAGCCACGGAGGTAAACATTTTCGCCATGAGAAAGTGAATCCTTAACAACTTCCATGAAGCGTTCTACAGTGGTCAGCACGAGAGCTTTGTCGAGACCTGTGCTCTTGGCAATCTCGTTGACGATGTCAGCTTTTGTCATTTTAGGTTTATTTTATTCGATTGGTAATGAATTATATTTTTGGCGGCAAAAAAGCACACCCCGAGAGGTGTAGTCTGTTTTTGCGGTGCAAATATCGTGATTTTTCTCGAAACTAACACAATAATCGACCCCAAAAACGCATTTTTTTTGCCATATTCTTGTGAAAATGTGGCAATTTGGCGTTTTTGGGGTCCAAAAGAGGTGTGATTCGGTGTATTATTCCGCTTGGTCGGGTTGTGGCTTGTCTTGTGTTGCGGGTACGTCGGATTGTGCTTGCTCTTTCTTGAGAGCGACGTGGTTTGCCCTGCCTATCATCGAGCCTTCGATTATAGTGAAAACGCCGAAAACAGCGAAGGCGCATCCGACGAAAATCATGTCGGTGCTCTCGCCCTGAGTGTCGGGCTTGCGCATAAACACATATACAGCGGCTGCGATAAGTACTATCGGAACGAGGAAGAACCAACTCGACAGACGGTTGGGCCGGGACCCAAAAAAGAGCAGAAACAACTGGAAAATGGCAGCGAAAAGCAACAGGATTGCAAACATAAACCCAATCAAAGCCACGAAGGCCTTGCTGAAAATGAGCATGGCCAGGCCGAGCACGACAGCTGCAGCACTTGCGATCCAGCCGAAAGCCGTGCCGAACGCGCCCATTTTCGTTCGTCCGTCCTTGTCGCGCGAGCCGAGGAAGACGGTCATGTTGAGTATTCCCGCGCCAACAAACAGAGCGCCGGCCGCGTATACAATGCCACCGTCGGCCAGTTGCAAGTGGAATATCATCATCAGTATGCCGACAACGAGAACTATCGCCCCGGTAAAAATAAGATTTCGTCCTTTCATGAGGTAATATAATTAATGTATTGAGCGAGCAAGGCATATCTAAAGCCTCGCCGGTTTATACTTTATAACAATTAAAAAGTGTAAATTGGCTCAGTATCGGGAAAAATTTTTTAATTTTGCAAGATAAAAGAACCAAATCACAGCATCGCGAGCATGAGACGAATCCCCATGTCATCGCGATGAATAACGGAATCACCAGCACATGTCGACTACCACGCCTATCCAACCACCCCGAGCAATAACATCGCGAGCCGCCGAAAACGGCCTTGTGATCAGCGGGTGTATCTGTCTGCTGCTCTTATTTTGCGGGCTTGCGACAGTTCAGCCGGTGGCCTGTCTATTGTTATGGGCCGGAACACTTGCCATGCCGGTAGTGATTTACCGTCTGCTTGCCCGGAGTTACCGCCAGGGTCGCTGCACATTCGGCTTTGCGGAGATTTGGGCCGAGGGAATAGCCTCATTTTTCCTCGGCAGCCTCGTGCCGGCCGCAGTAGCGTACCTGTTGCTACGGTTTGCTTTTCCCGACTTTATCGCCATCCAAATGGAATCGACGATAGAGGCATTCAAGTCGCTCGGCACCCCCGAGGGCGACCAGTGGGCCAAAACGTTGACTGATATCCGCGCAAAGGCCCCCCTCCCTACGGCAGCCGACATAGCGGCCAACCTAATATCGTTTAATATTGTCGTCGGTACAGCGCTGTCGCTGTTGGTAACGCCTCTTGTGAAGATACGTAACCGATGTAAAGGATGCTCCGACGACTGCAACAATAAATGAGAATGGATATATCTGTCGTTATACCATTATATAATGAAGAAGAATCACTGCCCGAACTGTACGCGTGGATAGAACGCGTGATGAAAGAGCACGGATTCAGTTACGAGGTGATATTTGTCGATGACGGCTCTACCGACCACTCGTGGGATGTGGTGAAAGAGTTGTCGACAAAGCATCCCGACCATGTGCGCGGCGCGTCGTTCCGTCGCAACTACGGCAAGTCTCCGGCATTGAATACCGGTTTCCGCATGTCGCGCGGCGAGGTGGTGATAACCATGGATGCCGACCTGCAGGACAGCCCCGACGAGATACCCGAGCTTTACCGCATGATACGCGAGGACGGCTACGACCTTGTATCGGGCTTTAAGAAGAAGCGCTACGACCCCTTGTCGAAGACCATACCGACAAAGCTGTTCAATGCAACAGCCCGCCGGGTGAGCGGCATCCACAACCTCCATGATTTCAACTGCGGCCTCAAGGCCTATAGCAGCAGGGTGGTAAAGCATATCGAGGTTTATGGCGATATGCACCGCTATATACCCTTCCTTGCCAAGCAGGCAGGTTTCGATAAAATCGGCGAGAAGGTGGTGCATCACCAGGCTCGAAAATACGGCAAGACAAAATTTGGCCTCGACCGCTTTGTCAACGGCTATCTCGACCTTGCCACGCTATGGTTTACCGGCAAATTCGGCAAGAAACCGATGCACTTTTTCGGCCTCCTTGGCAGTATGATGTTTATACTCGGTATAATAGCGGTGGTAATAGTCGGAGCGTTGAAACTCTACCATATGCACACCGGCGCCCCCTATATCCTCGTAACCGATTCACCATATTTCTATATCTCTCTTGTGCTGATGATTCTCGGGTCGCAGCTATTCCTTGCCGGATTTGTAGGCGAGTTGGTAGTGCGCAATTCTCCGCGTCGCAACGACTATGAAATCGAGGCCGAGATAGATACAGTGACACAATAAAACATATCAAAAATGACGATAATGAAGCTCCTGACACACGACCGTTATTCCTGCCGCTCATATAGTGACCGTATTCCCGCAGCCGACGAAGTACGCGCTGTGCTCGATGCGGCCCATATGGCACCGTCGGCCTGCAACCGCCAGCCATGGCGCATAATGGTTATCGGCCCTGACGACGCAGAAGGGCGCGAAGCCGTCGGCGCGGCGTATAACCGCGCCTGGATTGCCGAAGCACCATATTATATCATAGTATGCGGCGTAGCGTCGGAGGCCTGGGTGCGTCCGTTCGACAATAAATGTCACGTCGATGTGGATGTGGCCATCCTTACCGAGCACATATGTCTTTGCGCCACAGCTGCCGGCCTCGGTACCTGCTGGGTGTGCAATTTCGACCCTGCGGTACTCACTGAGAAAATCGAGTTTCCCGAGGGTGTAGAGCCTATCGCGATACTGCCAATGGGTTATCCTGCAAGCAGCGAGATTCCCGAAAAGAAGCGCAAGGACCTCGACGACATTCTGATTTGACACTGTGAAGCGCAGTACGATAAAATATTGTCTGTTATTATTGCCGCTTGCCGCCGGTCTTGCCTCGTGCAATACCGACGGATGTCTCGACAACCAAAATGCCCTGCCTAAGGCGGGGCTGTTCTCGTCGTCTACCGGCAAGGCAATCACGCTCAATAATATTGAGATAAGCGGCGTCGGAGCTCCCGGCGATTCGATACTTGTAACAGCCGGAACAACTGTTGGCGAGGTGTATCTGCCTATGCGTTCGACCAAGCATAGTACATCGTGGCGGTTCTGCTACACGCAGCAGGGTCTCGAGGGAATCGAAGATATCGTTACCTTCGACTACGATTCCGAGCCATATTTCGCGTCGGCTGATTGCGGAGCGATGTACAACTACCGCATCCGCCGCTGCACTACGACATATAATCTGATCGATTCGGTGGTTGTTGCCGATTCGCTGATAACGAATGTAGACCTGTTGCGAATAAAGATTTATATCCGCACCGCTACCACACCCCCTGAAACCGATGAATAAAGCTAAGGTGATAATAGCCACAGTGCTTGCCATGCTTGTGCTTGTGTCGGCATCAGGCCGAGAAAAGCGCCGCATCAGCCCTGTAGAAACGCAGGCTACGCAGACTCAGGCAATCAATGAGACCGCCAACGATACCTCGCGTATCAATGCCAAGCGCCGCGCCGCTGCCGGTATGACTTTTGTCAACGACAATGGCTTCACGGTGTATGTCGACACCATTACCGGCGACGAATGGATTGACTCTACGGTGATATCGCGAGTGCCTAAAATGGAGTACCCTTTGTTTCATGCCCTCAGTGTAGGTGTGAATGTTTGGGACCCGATGATGCGGGCTTTCGGCCAGCACCACGGCATAGCTGACGCATGGGTAGAGCTGTCGCTGCACAACCGCTACAAGCCGATTTTCGAGATCGGCCTCGGCACTGCCAAGGATAAGCCTTCGGGCATGAACTTTACATACCGATCGCCGCTCGGGGTATTTTTTAAGATAGGTGCAAACTATAATTTATTTTTCAATTCCAATCCTGATTACTCGCTCTTTGCGGGTGTCCGGTATGGCTTTGCGCCATTTAGCTTTGCAGTCGACGATGTGACGGTAAATTCGTCGTATTGGGGCGAGACAGCCACGTTCAATATCCCTTCGCAGCGCGTTACGGCGGGGTGGTTCGAATTTAATCTTGGCTTGCGTGTGAAGTTGTGGGGCCCGATTTCTGCCGGGTGGACATTCCGCTACAAGCAGATATTGCACGAGAGCAAGGCTCCTTACGGCAAACCGTGGTATATCCCCGGCTATGGAACAAGAATGGCTGTGGGCGGTTCGTTTTCGATTATCTACACGATACCTCTCAATCATTTGAACAAGCCCAAGGATGAAGATGTTGTAAATATTGACGACGGTACCGCCGTGCCGACACCGTTGCCACAACAACAAATATCATCGGACCAATGAAAAAGATTATCATCATCGGCGCCTCGTCAGGCATGGGTATGCGTATCGCAACCGATTTTGCACGGCTGGGTTGGCGTGTTGGCATAGCCGCACGTCGAGAAGACCGCCTCAAAGCTATAAAAGAACAGTACCCCGACCGTATAGAGTATATGGCCATTGATGTAGCAGCACCCGATGCCGCCGAGAGGTTCTATAAACTCATAGAGCTTATCGACGGTATGGACTATCTGCTCTATGCCGCCGGTTGTGGCTGGCACAATCCCGGCCTCGACGAAGCCCGCGACACTCAGACGGTGGAGACAAACGTCCTCGGCTTTACTCGTATCATCAACGCAGCCTACAAGTATTATCGCGATACAGCCAATCTGCACCGAGGCCATATAGCCGCTATAACATCGGTCGCCGGCGTGAAGGGTATCGGAGTTTCAGCTACCTATAGCGCGTCGAAACGTTATCAATGGGCATATCTACAGGCAATTGACCAGCTCGCACACCAGCAGCATGTAAATGTGGCGGTGACAGATATCCGTCCGGGATTTGTAGATACAGCGCTGCTATCGGGCGATAAGAACTACCCCATGCTGATGAGTGTAGACTATGTAGCCCCCCGTATCGAGCGAGCAATAGTGCGAGGCCGCAGGGTAGCTGTTGTAGATTCACGTTGGGCTGTAGTGACGGCCCTATGGCGGCTCGTCCCAGACCAACTCTGGCGCCGACTTGAGATTGATTTTAAGAAATAGGAAAGTATTCAAATAACATAAAACCTCGGGAAAATGCATTTTGCGATATTCCCGAGTTTTTTTGTGAAAAGGTATATGCCAGCTTATATTTCTTTAGCCATAAATAAGCTGTTTTGTGCGGTTGATGTTGTCGATTAGATATTTGTTGCGCAATCCTTTTTCTTCGATAAGGTCTACCTTGCGGCCAAACAGAAGCTCTAAAGCATCGCGCAGACCAAAGTAATTACTAACATAGTCGAACTTGTCATGGTCTATAGGCTCGAAATCTACAAGCAGGTCTACATCGCTTTTGTCGTTGAATCTGTCGGTAAGGATAGATCCAAAGACTGCCAAAGATTTGACCTTGTGCTTTCGACAAAGTGAAAAGATTCGATGCAGATTGAGTTCGATTAACTTCATGGATTGTGGTGTTGATGTGCAAATATAGTGATTCTTTCTGATAAATAAACGCTTTAAGCCTGAAAAACGTTGAGGTAGCAGCAGATACTTCCATTTTTGTTGGTAATCCTAATTTGTATATGGTGCGGTTTTTTGCTATCTTTGTGATGTGATTTATCGATAGACCTAACACCATGAAATTTAGAATATTTATAGCGGTGGCCGGCTTGATGCTGGCTTTTAATGCACTTGGCGGCAAGCCGCACCTGTCGCGAATCGGCGAGGGCTACAGCGCCACGTCGGTCAATACCGCGGTTTTCAGGGCAAATTCTCTTGCCACCCACGGAGATACCCAATATGCATCGTACTACGATCCTGAGGGGTATCTTACCCTTGCGTCGCGCAAGCTCGGCACTGATGACTGGACCGTAAAACGCACCCGGTATAAGGGCAAGGTGACCGACGGTCACAATGTGATATCCATGGCTGTCGACGGCAATGGCGTGCTGCATGTGGCTTTCGACCACCACGGACATCCCTTGCGCTATGCTCGTGGAGTTGCGCCGGGGTCGCTCGAATTGGGCGAAAAGGAGCAAATGGTAGGCTCGGGAGAGGATGATGTGACATATCCCGAGTTTCACACCCTGCCTTCGGGCGACTTGTTGTTTGTATACCGTTCGGGCGCGTCGGGACGAGGCAATATGGTGATGAACCGCTATGATGTGGCGAGCGGCAAGTGGAGCCGTGTACACGACATACTCATCGACGGCGAAGGCAAGCGCAACGCATATTGGCAGATGTGTACCGACAGCAAGGGTACTATACACCTGTCGTGGGTGTGGCGCGAGACATGGCTCGTAGAGACAAACCACGATATGTGCTATGCCCGCTCTACCGACGGTGGCAAGACCTGGCAGCGCAGCGACGGTACCGCCTACCGCTTACCTATTACCATGGCGACTGCAGAAATTGCATGGCCCATACCGCAGAAATCCGAGCTCATCAACCAAACCTCGATGACGACCGACCCCGACGGACGTCCACTTATCGCCACATATTGGCGCGAACAGGGCGACTCGATACCGCAGTACCGCCTCGTGAGCCACGACGGCAAGGGCTGGCACATGGAGACAGTAGGCCGACGTACGATGCCTTTCTCGCTTGCCGGGGGCGGCACTAAGATGATACCGATTGCGCGTCCGCGTGTGGTGAGCGACGGCAAGAAGCTGATATATATATTCCGCGATGTGGAGCGTGGCAGCCGTGTGTCGGCAGCTACACGCAAGTACGGCAAGAAGGAGTGGAAAGTTACCGACCTCACAGATTTCAGTGTCGATGCATGGGAACCGTCGCTCGACAACGACCTGTGGCGCAATAAAAAGCGACTCAATATCTATGTCCAATCAACTTCGCAGGGTGACGGCGAGCGTGTCACCAATGCCGAACCTAAACCTGTATATGTACTTGAAGTAAAATGAAAAAGACACTGATTACAGTTCTTGCTGCGGGTATGGCTCTTGGAGCCTCGGCAGTGAGCGATGCCCCGGGTTATCCGATTTCGCCTGTGCCGTTTACTTCGGTGCATGTTTCAGGCCCGTTTTGGGGCGACCGTATCGAGGCCAGCCGGAATGTGACAATACCGCTGGCTTTTGAGAAATGCGAGGAAAACGAACGATATGCCAATTTCGACCGAGCCGCCCACCCGAGCGAGAGCTACAAGGTAGAGGGCTTTTCGTTCGACGATACCGATGTGTACAAAACTATCGAAGGCGCTTCGTACCGTCTGCACAATTATCCGGACAAGAAACTCGAGGCATATATCGACAGTGTAATCGATGTTATGGCCGCCGCTCAAGAGCCCGACGGCTATCTCTATACCGCCCGAACCCAGAACCCTGCGCATCCTCATCCGTGGGCAGGCAAGGAGCGTTGGACGTCGGTCGAAAACCTCAGCCACGAATTCTATAACCTCGGGCATATGATAGAGGGCGCAGTGGCGTATTATCAGGCTACCGGCAAGCGAAAATTTCTCGATATTGCATGCCGTTATGCCGATTGCGTAGACCGTAATATCGGTGACGGCGAGGGCAAGCTGCGCCTTGTGCCGGGCCACCAGATAGCCGAAATGGCCTTGGTGCGCTTGTATAACGTAACCGGCGAAAAACGCTATTTCGACCTTGCCAAGTTCTTCCTCGACGCCCGAGGTACTACCGAGCGCAAGCAGGCCTACTCGCAGTCGCACAAGCCTGTGCTTGAGCAAGACGAGGCTGTGGGCCATGCCGTGCGAGCCACTTATATGTACGCCGGTATGGCAGATGTTGCGGCCATTTCGGGCGACTCGGCCTATATCAAGGCCGTTGACCGTATCTGGGACAATATCGTAACCAAGAAGCTCTATATCACCGGCGGCATCGGGGCGCGTCATCAAGGCGAGGCTTTCGGGCGTAATTACGAACTGCCAAATGCCAGCGCCTATAATGAAACCTGCGCGGCGATAGGCAATGTGTACACCAATTACCGTCTGTTCTTGCTTCACGGCGATTCGAAATATTTCGATGTATTGGAGCGTACTCTCTACAACGGCCTCATTTCGGGTGTCTCGATCGACGGTGGCAGCTTCTTTTATCCAAACCCGCTTGCCTCGACGGGCGGTTATAGCCGCAAGCCTTGGTTTGGCTGCGCCTGCTGCCCAAGCAATATCAGCCGTTTCATACCCTCGCTGCCCGGATATATCTATGCTGTAAAGGATAACTCGCTGTTTGTAAACCTGTTTATGCCCAATACTGCAAAGGTGGAAGTCGGCGGTAAGAAGATGACAATCTCGCAGCAGACATCATATCCATGGAACGGTAACGTAAAAATCACCGTTGACAAGGGCAATGCCGATATGGCCATGAAGATTCGCATACCAGGCTGGGTGCGCAACGAGGTTGTGCCGGGCGATCTCTATGCCTACGCCGACAATGAGGCTCCGGCCTATAAAGTTTGCGTTAATGGCGCTGAGGTAACAGGCGAACTCGAAAACGGCTATCTCGTAATTCCTCGCAAGTGGCGCAAGGGTGATGTGGTAGATATTGCCTTCGACATGCCTGTCCGTACCGTCAAGGCCAACGACAAAGTTGCCGACGACCGTGGGCGTATCGCCGTAGAGCGTGGACCATTGGTATATTGTGCTGAATGGCCTGATAATGATGTGAATATACACACGGTGCTACTCAAGCGCAAACCGCAATATACAGTGAGTGAGCATAGCGACGAACTCGGTGGTGTGACTAAGATTACAACCGAAGCGCAGTCTCTCAGTTATGGCGCTGACGGCAGGTTGAATGTCGCCCCCGCCAGGCTAACGCTTATCCCATATTACGCCTGGGCTCATCGCGGCGAAGGAAACATGGCCGTGTGGCTACCGATCGATGTGTCAGCAGCCTCTGCCTCCACGCCCGAAACAGTCACCAACGAAGACAACGGCTTTTTTAGATAAACAAGACGGTTGATATTAATATATGGCTAATACATTATACAATATCTACTGTGATGAAAGTTGTCATTTACAAAATGGCAGACGCAATGATTATGTAATGGTCATAGGTGGCATTACTTGTCCAGACCAATTCAAAAAACAGATTTCAAACCAAATCAGAGCTATAAAATCACAATATGGCGTGTATCGTGATACCGAGATTAAGTGGAATAAAATCTCGCCTTCCAAGCTGGAGTATTATAAATCGCTCGTCAATTTTTTCTTTGATTGCGAGTTCTTGACGTTCCGTGCTATAATAGTAGACAAAAGAGAACTCGACTTGACACATTTTCATCTAACGCATGATGAATTTTATTATCGCGCGTATTTCTTAATGTTAAGTCGCATTTTTGCTCCTGGCAGTGAATATGCTATATACATAGATATTAAAGATACCCGGAGCCAAGCTAAAGTTGAAAAACTGCACAATGTGTTGTGTAATAGCCATTATGATTTCAATCGACAAATGATATATCGCGTTCAACAAATACGTTCTCATGAGGTTGAGATTATGGGTTTGACTGACCTGTTGATTGGTGCTCTTTCTTATCTCCATAGAGGATTATCTACAAGCAGCGCAAAGGAAACTCTTGTCAATTTAATCCGGCAAAGAAGTGGATATACGTTGCTATCTAATACATGGCCTCTCGAACCTAAGTTTAATATTTTAGTTTGGCATGGACACAAATGACGAGGACAACCAGTATCTTGAATTGCCCGGACTAATAGAACTCTCGCAATATGGTGGGAATTTTGACAGGTATCTCGAAGCAGTATATGAGGTATTTGTTGAAGAATTTGTGCGACGTAAGCCTAAATTTCGAGGATTTAGATTGGCTCTTAAAAAATATCCTGTCACGGATGGAAAGGAAGCAACATTTTGGCATATGACGTCTGAAGGCGAGGATGAAGAACACCGTACTCCGGATCTCAGGCGCTTAGAACGCATTAAATGGCCTTCTTTTATTATAAATAATAGTGAACATCCATATTTGAGAGTATGGGAAAACTCACGAGGAACCAAAACAAATGTGCTGATAATGCACGAAGATGAAAGTTATGTGGTGATTCTTCGCAAAGGGAATGGATATTTATTACCTTGGACCGCTTATGTTATAGAACACAACTGGAGAAGAAAGAAGTTTATAAAAGAATATGAGGAATATATAAAAAGCAAGGAGCGGCAATGACCGCTCCCGTTTCTCTTTCAACGCCTGGTTGGTGAGATAGTGCAAAGTTAATAACTTTATACCAATAAAACAAGTTTTAAAGAAAGAAGGTTGATTTTTAGAGTAATTTTTTGATGGACAATGATTAATATATCCTGTGCTCTTTGCGGTCAACCAATTATCTAACTTGTATTATGGCGAATTCGCCATAATTAAAATTGGGTGGATATGTTCTCGCCCAAATATCGATAAACTTTAATGTATTACGATTACGCAGTCAGTAATACTGTTTGTTTCGATTAATACGTATGTAAATCAATTCTTGAAGGCCGATTTACTGCCGCGTTATTTGTCGAAGCGGCGGTGTATGTAGTTGATAACTATGTCGGCGAGGTCTTCGAGTGGGAGAAGTGATGAGTCGAGGCAAAGGTCGTAGCTGGTGGCGTGGCCCCAACGTTTGTCGGTGTAGAAGTTGTAGAAATTGGCTCGGAGTTTGTTTGTACGCTCGGCCAGTGCGCGAGCTTCTTCGAGTGTGTGCGAGTCGTTGCGGCTCACGATGCGTTTGGCGCATTCGTCGAGAGGCGCATGGATAAAAATGTTTATAACATTGTCGACATCACGCAGCACATAGTCGGCGCTACGACCTACGATTACGCAGGGGTCGCCTTGAGCGAGTTCGTGCATGAAGTCGCACTGAGCTTTGTATACCCTGTCGGAGCTTCCGGCCGTATCTCCAACCCACGACATTGGGTAGAAACCCATAGAGAATGGAATAATGCTACCCGTTATTTTAGGCGCACGTTCGTCGGCCTGCTCGAAATATTCGATGTTGTAGCCGGCTTTTTCGGCGGCTTTGATCAGGAGCATTTTGTCGTAGAAAGCGATGCCTAATCGGTCGGCGATAATTCTACCGAGTGCGCGTCCGCCGCTACCGAAGCTGCGGCCAATTGTGATTACGTATTTAGAGGGTAGCATGGTTCGATATTGAGAGGGTGTGTAGGGTATTAAAAAAAACAATCCCCGGCCATGTTTGTTCGGGCCGGGGATTGGTTTCAATTATTCTTCGGCCTTTTTGGCGGCACGTTTTTTGGGCGCTGCCTTAGCCTTGGTAGTGGTCTTTTTAGCCTTGGCTTTTGGAGCTTCGGCGGGTTCCTCGCTTTTGCCTGCTTCGGGGCGGTTGCGGTGCTCGATATTGTACTGCTCTACGTTTTTACGCATAGAGTTGAGTTCTTTGTTGAGAGCTTCGATTTCGGCACCCTGGTTCGAGATTGTCATCAGCAACGAGTTGAGTTCCTCGTTGTCGACCTGCGAGGGGAATTCCTCTTCGACACGCATCAGGAAGTCGGCGAGCACATTCATGTAGTTTGTGAATGCTGCGAAGTTTGTCTCGTAGGGGCTGAAAGCTGCGCGGTTGCTCATGTAGTAGAAGTGGTCGCAGCTCTGCAGGTACTGCCAGTCGCGTTTGAGGGCGCGGTTCTGGCACTGGCGTACACGCTCGGAAGCTGAGTAAAGTTTCTCGAATGCTTCGTTCTGCAGGCGGTTGCCGAGCCATGCCGAAGTGTCGCGTGCTTCGTCGGCACTCGAAATTGAGTGCATCACGCTGAGCTCGCCTACGGGTTTGATCTTGGCGATAGCGTCGCTGGGGGTAACGAAGTCGATGCCGTGCTCGGCAGCGAAGCGGGGCAGAGCCTCGAGGAACTGGAATATACCTGTTGTTGCAGGGTGCAGGTCGCCGAATGTCTCCATGTTGAGGTAGATATTGATAATCTGCTCTTCGAGCGGTGTCGATGCAATCCAGTCGATGTATTTGTCGGCAGTGAGGGGGAATTCGCTCCACGAAGTGTCGCTGAATCGGTATGCGATATCGTCGCTGAGCTTGCTGTTGCGGAGAAGCAGGCGCAGGTCGGGAGCCGATGCGGCATTGTAGATGTAGTTGGGCGATTTCCAGCCGAGGATGTGCTTAGCGCCCTCGGTGAGCACGCCGTTGAAGCCCATGTCGACCAGCTGGGGAGCGAGGTCGTCGTCGTAGATGAGCTCGGTGTTGCGGATTACCTTGGGGGTAACGCCGAAACGGCTGCGGAGGATGCTGCAAGTGTCGGCTACCTGCTGGCGGAATTCGTCGGGGTCGGTGAGCGATGCCAATGAGTAGGCGAAGGGCTGAGCTACGAATTCAACGCAACCGGTGTCGGCGAGTTTCTTGAGGATGTCGAGGAACTCGGGAACGTAGTGCTCGAGCTGTTCGAGAGCAACGCCTGAGATTGCGATAGAGAAGCGGAAACGGCCCTGGTTGGCCTCTACCATGCGCAGAAGGGTCTCTGCTGCAGGGATGTAGCTGTTGTGTGCTATGCGGGTGATGATGTCATCGTTGGTGAAATCATCGAAGTAGTAGTGGTCGCGGCCGATATCGAAGAAGCGGTAACGTTTCAGACGGAACGGCTGATGTATCTCGAAGTTAAAACAAATTGCTTTCATTTTGTGATAAGGTTGATCTGGCGGCTATAAGCAAGATGTGCTTAGCGGCCTAAAACTTTGTTATATATGTTTATAACTTTTTGGCCTGCTTTATCCCATGTGATTTGGGCGACTTCGGCCAGTCCGTCCTCGCGCATCTGGCGGTAGAGGGCGGGGTAGGATATGATAGCGTGTATGGCATCGGCCATAGCGTCGATATCCCAGTAGTCGGTCTTGATTACGTTGTCGAGGATTTCGGCGCAGCCACTCTGCTTTGAAATAATCGACGGTACACCCATCTGCATAGCCTCGAGGGGCGAGATGCCGAATGGTTCGGATACCGATGGCATGATGTAAACATCGCTGGCCTTGAGCATCTCGTAGACCTGTCGGCCTTTCTGGAAGCCGGGGAAGTGGAAGCGGTCGGCGATGCCTCGCTCGGCTGCGAGGTTAATCATCTTGTTCATCATATCGCCCGAGCCGGCCATGACGAAGCGCACGTTGTTGCAGTTGCGAAGCACCTTTGCCGCAGCCTCTACGAAGTATTCAGGGCCTTTCTGCATAGTAATACGGCCGAGGAATGTTACCACTTTTTCTTTTGTGGCACGCGGCATCTCGATGTCGAGAAGATCCTGGCTCAGGGGCACTACGGCGTTGTGAACCGTGGTCACCTTGGCCGGGTCGATGCCGTAGTGGTCGATTACTGTCTGGCGGGTGAGGTTGCTCACGGTGATAACGTGGTCGGCGTGGGTCATACCGTCGCGCTCGATAGCGTATACGGTGGGGTTGGGCTTACCTCGCGAACGGTCGTACTCGGTAGCGTGAACGTGAACCACCAATGGCTTGCCGGTCACCTGCTTGGCATGGATGCCGGCAGGATAGGTGAGCCAGTCGTGACTATGGATGATGTCGAAATCAATTGTGCGGGCAATGACGCCTGCGGTGATAGAGTAATTGTTGATTTCTTCGAGAATATTGTCGGGGTAGCGTCCTGAGAATTCGATACATCCCAGGTCGTTGGTACGCATGTAGTTGAAATCGGCGTAGATATGGTCGCGAAGTTTGAAGTACAGGTCGGGATCCATCACTTTTCCGATGCGCGACTCCACATAGTCGCGGCTGACATCGCGCCATGCCACGGGCACTTGAGAAGTACCGATTATATTGGCGAAGCTTTTGTCTTCGTCGCCAAAGGGTTTGGGAATGACGAATGTGATGTCCATATCGCCGCACTCCCACATGCCTCTTGTGAGGCCGTAGCTGGCAGTGCCCAGGCCTCCCAGGATATGAGGGGGAAACTCCCAACCGAACATTAATGCTTTCATTGTGATAGGGTATTGATAAGATTGGGATTACGCGTTCTGGTCAAAACGTTTGAGTGTACGGTATGCACGGAGTACCTCGGCCACGTTTGTTGCGTGGCTGACTGCTCCACGGCCGGTGTAAGGCGGGTTGCCGTCGTAGAGCTGGCTGAGCGAGGCAACGCAACCTTCGGTCATCTCGTCCTCGAAACCGATAAGTAGACGGTCGAGATAGCCTACGCCGCTCATGCCGAATACGCGCAGGTAGGCGTCGGCATAGAATCCGGCCAGCCATGGGCGTGCGGGGCCGTTGTGCATGGCAAATTCGCGCTCCTCGGGGCTGCCGAGGTAGTTGGGGTGGTAGCCGTAGCTCTTGGGCGACAGTGTGCGCAGGCCTTTGGGGGTGAGAAGCTCGCGGGTGACTACGTCGAGAACGCTCTTGCGCTGGCGGCGGTCGAGGGGCGAGTAGTCAAGGCCGATTGCGATAGCCATGTTGGGGCGTACCGATGGGTCGGCGTATGTGCCGTCGACAAAGTCGTAGAGGTATCCGCCGGCATTGAGGAAGGTGTCGACAAATGGTTTCTTCATCTTTTCGGCGGCCTCGAGCCATTTCTGACGCTGTTTTTCGAGGCTTTCGTCACCTTCGGCCATACTTGCGGCAAACATCAGGGCGTTGTACCACAGGGCGTTGAATTCAACCAGCATGCCTGTGCGGCGTACTACGGGAGCGCCGTTGAGCACTGAGTTCATCCACGATGCGGGGCGGATATGACCGTCGGTGCTGAGCAGGCCGGTTTCGTCTGATACAAAGAGGTTGGGGTAAGAGTTGCGCAGGATGTCGTTGACAAGAAGTGCTACCTGCTCGAAGTATTTCTTGCGGGCTGCTTCCATGCCTGCGGTCTTGGCATACTGCTGTATAGCCCAGATAGCCCACAGAGGGATGTCGGGCAGGTCGATACCTTGTATGTGCTTGGAGAGTTGGCCTGTATCGGCAAATTTGATGAGCGATTTGAGGGCTGTGTCGCAAATGGCCTCGAAATCGGCACGGTGGTCGATAGCGAGTGTAAGGCCGGGGAGCGACATGAATGTATTACGAGCCAAAACTACGCCCCAGGGGAAGCCCGATACGATATACGAACCTTCGCCACGGTGGATGTAGAATTGCTTGGCGCTGTTTTTGAGACAGTTGTAGAACGATGTACGGGGAGTGCGGCTTGCTACTTCAGCCTCGTACATTTTGGTGAGGTTGCGGGTGTTGACCTCGCTTACACCTGCCGAGAAGATAATCGATTCGCCTTTTTTGATAGGCACTTCGAAGTAGCCGGGCACCCACAGGTCTTCGCAGTAGGGTACGCCGCGCTCGAGGTCTTTTACATATTCGATGCCGTTGTACCAGTTGGGCTCGTCGACCCAGGTGGGTTTGCGGTTAAGCTGCATGTAGAGCTTGGGGTAGCCTTCGTAGAGGCAGGTAGCGATACCGTTTTGTACCGGTTCGATGTCGCGGTTAATGGCATCGTTTGCTACGCAGAGGCTGTTGACCTCGCGGAAAGCAAGAAAGGGGCGGAAACGTAGTGTGGTGGCAGAGTGTGCCTCGACAAGCGTGTAGCGGATTAAAATACGATTTTCCTGGCTGATGAAGATTTTTTCTTTTGTCAGAATAACGCCGCCCACGCGGTAAGTCATGCGTGGAACTTCCTCGCAGTCAAACTCACGGATATACTTGTGGCCGGCCGGATTGTATACGCCGCCCTGGTAGCGGTGTATACCCAGATTGAAAGGCGCACCGTGCTGTATGACGGTCTCGTCGAGACTCGACAGTAGCACATGCGACTTATTGTCCATCTCCTCAATTGGTATCACTAACAGGCCGTGCTGTTTGCGGGTGTTGCAACCCACCAGGGTCGTGCAGTGATATGCGCCGGCCTGGTTGGTGCGGAGCATTTCTTTGGGGAGCGACTGGTCCAAGTTGATGAGCAGATTCTTATCAAATTTAAGATAACTCATTTTGGTTTTAGGATTATTATATATGGTATTGATGTTTTATGCGTTATTGGTTGGTAGTGTGGTGAATTATTCCAACATTTTCGCGAATTTAAAACAAATTGTTCGAATAACCAAAGAATATGCCCTTAAACATGTTTTTGACCGCTTTGGCAATAAAAAAGAGCCGCAGAGATTAGAATTCTGCGGCTCGGAGGTGTGTGTATTATTTCGGTAGATTTGTAGATTATCGGTGGTCGCGGCGGTGCTTGCGGTTGACATCGGCGGGGCGGTCGCCCTTACGGGGCATGTTGTCGCGCTGGTTGACGAAGTTGTTTTCGAGAAACTTGACATATTGCTCGGGGGTAAGGATTCCCTTGAGTTTGGCGAGCATGTCGGCGCGGTTGGTGCGCTGTTGTGATGCTCGTTCGGCGCGTTGTTCTTTCTTGTCGGCTTTAGCCTTGTCGCAGCGTGTCTTGCACTCGGCCTTGAGAGCGTCGATTTTAGTCTGCTGCTCCTGGGTGAGGTTCAGTCCCTCGAAGGGGTTTGCTATGCAGCATTTGGGTTCGCGGGCGCTGGTGGCCTTGGTGCATTCTTTGTTGTCGGGGCAGGCGGATTTGCAGTTGGCGGGTTGCTGTGCAAACGAGCTGCCGATACCTGCAGCGAGGATGAGGGTTGCAATAAGAATTTTTTTCATGATTGTATATTTTAATTTTCTGTTTGGCAATTGCCGGAGGCGTTTTTTTCAACGTCTTTCGATTACTTTGACTGAGTTGCCGACGCTTGGTTTAACGCCGGGTCGAGCCTTTAACATTAGTTAAGTTTCGTGTTGTGGCCGTGTTGGTAATACTATCATAAAAAATGCGGTCACCATTGCCCGGGGGCGTAGGAGGCCGCAAATAATGAAAGATTAATGTGTCTAATCTTTCAAAGAGAGCTGTTTGTTTTTCAACATAAAGGTGTTAGTAATTGTTTGGCTTTCTCTCAAACCAACCCTGAGGCATACCGCAAACCGGGCAGCGTTTAGGCGCTGATTTGGCCGATATAGTGAAACCGCATCGGCGGCACATCCATTCTACCGGTTCCGGGTCTTCGAAGAGGGTGCCATTTTCCATTCTCTCGAGTAGCTTGAGGTAGCGGGCTTCGTGCATCTGCTCTACGCGGGCCACCAATTTATAGGTATTGGCAATCTGGGGGAAACCTTCTTCCTGAGCGATTTTTGCGAAATCCTCGTAGAGGTCGCTCCATTCTTCGCGTTCACCGGCGGCGGCTTCGGCAAGGTTCTTGGCTGTATCGCCAACCACGCCGGCCGGATAACCTGCGGTGATTTCGACGGTGCCGCCTTCGAGAAGCGAGAAGAACATTCGCGCATGGCTGAGTTCCTGCTCGGCTGTTTCGAGGAAAACGGCGGCAATCTGTTCGTAGCCTTCTTCCTTGGCCTTTTCGGCAAAAAGGGTGTAGCGTGAACGTGCCTGGCTTTCACCGGCAAATGAGGCGAGAAGATTGTGTTCGGTTCGGGTACCTTTTATACTTTTCTGTTCCATATCATTTTAGAGTTTTAATGACATAACAAAGCGCGAGATAAATTGGTTCGGGTATAAGTATTATTTAACATTCGGCTCTGTAGGCTAAAAAGACTAAAAAGATACTAAAAGTGAAAACGCTTCAGTATCAATATTGTTATAATAGTAACTTATGATTAACGCTTAGACTATAGATTATGGGATCAAATACTTTTCAAACCAAACTTTTGTCGGTGCAGCGCAATCTGCTCAACTTCGCCTATGCCTTGACTTCGAACCGCGACGATGCTTACGATTTGCTGCAGGATACGACATTGAAAGCTCTCGACAGTGAAGATAAATATGTAGAAAATGTCAATTTCAAGGGCTGGATTTTTACAATCATGCGAAATCTTTTTATCAATAAATACCGCAAGGATTCACGGTCGGTAGTAGTTGTTGACCAAAGCGACGATCTATATCAGCTCGGTTTTTCGCAGGATTCCGGCTTCGAAACACCCGAGGGGGCTGTGAATGTAAAGGAAATACAGTCGGTAATTAATTCATTTGCTGATGAATATCGCAGGCCCTTTACGCTCTATGTTTCCGGCTACCGATATGCCGAGATTGCAAAGCAGATGAATTTGCCCCTTGGCACAGTAAAGAGCCGCATCCACCAGGCCCGCATGAGGTTGCAGTCAATCCTGGCCGATATGCGTTATGATTGATAGGCTTTTAATTGACAACGAAAGTTTTGTGTGTGCTAAGTCGCTTGCTGATTTTAGTTTATAGGCTTTACAGATAAATTATACTTGCGATACTACGGTTAGCAAAATGTCTTCGTTTTCCGACCTCAAATGTTAAAAATTTGGGGTCGGAGTGATTTTTTATGCTAAAAATTTTCACATTCAAAAAATGTGGCGTAAATTTGCAGCACTTTTTGAAGCAAAATATGTTTTATTACTAAATCGTAACTAAGATGAAAAAGTTAGTTCTTATGCTTGCTGTAGTATTCAGCATGTCGTTCTTCGCTTGTGGTAACAAAGAAGCTGCTGCTGAAACTGAAGCTGCTGCTGACACTGTAGCTGTTGAAACTGTAGCTGCAGTTGAAGAAGTAGTTGACACCCTTACCAACGACACTGTAGTTGTTGCTGAAGAGGTTGTTGAAGCTGCTCCCGTTGAAGAAGCTAAATAAATAAAGCCTACTCATAGCATTGCCGGGTGTGCCCCGGCTTGCTCTCCAACCTTTACTCGGCCGTCGGTTCATTCCGTCGGCCGATTTTATTTGTTGCCACTTCATTACTTTTTACTTAATATAAGTTAGATTATGCAAAATGACGGCAACGATAGGAGCTTGGCTCTCGAGATAAGCCACGGTTATGCGATGCAAATCCGTTGATTATCAACACTGTATCCAACCATCATCTCGTAGGGTCGCGGCATGCCGCGACCGGGTAGAAGTGCATTTGTTTGATTATCAGCCCTTTGTTATACATATTATTCATAAACAACGCCTTATACTGCGTATTTTGCAGTTGGTAATACGCTGATTATCAGGGATAAATGCTTTTAACACCCGGTCGCGGCATGCCGCGACCCTACGAGATGGTGGTGGGATGGACGTACCAACCAGCACGTCAGTTTTGTGCATCCAACGACCCTTAAGTAAACAGCATTGTGCCGCGACCCTACGAGAGGTGAACTTGTATGTTAGTCAAAAAGACATATCTTCACCCTCAGTAAACAGCAAGGGGTGCACCGGATTCGGTGCACCCACATGACGTTAATTGAGCTTAGTATTAGAATCGATAGCTGAGGCCGGTCATTATGCGTGACATCACTACTACGCGTGAGCCTGACTGATAGCCCGGTACGATGCGGTTGGGCAGGAACGAGGCGTTGGGCTCGATATGGATATCGATGTTCGAGGGCAGGTTGTAGCGGAATTGGACGCCGCCTTCGAGTATTGGACCAACCTTGGCATTGTGAAGGTTGCTGAAGCTGAGGCCTGCGCCGACTGTGCCGATGATATGGAAACGGCGGTCGGGGTTTTGATCCATCAGCGATGTGATGTTGAGCAGGTAGTCGGCATGTATCGTGTTGATAAACGGACGCTTGGTCTTGCCACGCTGCGTAACTATATCGAATGTGTAGCCGATTCGTCCGCCCGAAACCCTCGAGAACCAGCGGCCGACAGAGGCGTCAACCGAGCCGCTTACCTTTCGCGGAGCGCTCACAAATGTGCTGCTGAAGAATGCAGGGCCACCGCTTATCGATACGAAATTGCGGCCGTCGGCGAGGGGAGTGTCTGCAAAGTTAGCTATGATGCCTGAGGGGGTGCCGAGCTTGTATTTAAGACCTACCATAACCATGAGCTCGGGGCTCCAGCCGGGCGATGACTTGCCGATCATGCGGCTGCCGGTGACCAGTGGCTCGAAGTAAAGGTCGAGAGCATCGGAAAGGCGGAATGCGCCATGCAGGCCGACACGTCCGCCGACGAGGGGCTTGAGCGGACCACGGTGGTGGCCGATACCGGCAGTAAGGCCCACGAGGGCCGAGAGGTCGAATACGCGGTAGGGGTTGAAGCCTGCCATGCTCGAGGATATACTTAATAGATAGTCGGCATTGACGGTAAGGCTGAGGTAGTGGGGAGTTGCGCTGTATAATTCGCCCTCGCCGCTGATGCGCCAGCTTGAAATCGGGGTAAACCTGCTGCCGAAACCAACCTGGGCGGCAACGCCTTTGCCATAGTTGCCTTTATAGCGTTTGGCTGCGCCGACGGCAAATGTGAGGAAGCTATTCTTTGCCTTGAAGAAATCTTCGTAGCTGCGGGGATTGTCGTGCTTGAAGTTGCCGATAGTGTAGCGGAGGCCGGCGTTCATCGACACGAAGGGGCCGTAGCCGCCACCGTTGAGGTCTTGGTTGAATGACTTGCTAAACAGCTTTACTTCAGGCTCGATAAAAATACCCCAGTTGTCCGAGAGGCGGAATAGGGCTGTGATGCCTGCCGCAACGCCTGGATAGAATTTTGCCTTGGCCTTATCTGAATAAGCCACAGCAGGGCCTAAGTTGAGCGAGAGGTCGAACACCTGGTCGGGACGATAACCGCCGAATGCCGAGTTGAGATTCCATACAAAGTCGAGCGAGCCGGTGGCCAGATATCTGTTGGCAGTGGTGCCGATCTGGTCGATACGGCCAAACTCAGCCTTGAGGCGTATACCTGCAGTAGGCGAGAAATATTTGCCTACGAAGAAACTGCCGAATCCATAGGGGTTCTTTCGCTGCGATGCCGCCTTGCGGGCAAATGCCCAAACGCCGCCGCCAACGCCGAAAAAGAGATGATTGTCGACCGAGTTGACGAACTCTGTCGCCCCTGCCAGGCGCTCGGCTTTGCTCAACAGTCGGTAGCCGAGACCGAGGTTGAAGCTGAGGTCGGTGCGGAACCTGCGGTAGCTGTCGCCTGCAAAGCGGGTGCCTGCGAGCAGGGTCATGCGAGGTTCGAGGTAGAGGTAAAGATTCTGCTGTATGTTGATACGGGCCTGGATCGCAGCTCTAAGGCCTATTTCGTTACCCCAGGCGCCACGGTAGCGAATACGCTGGTATTCTGCGCCGAGAGCTCCTATTAGTTCCACCCTGCGCGAGGGATTATAGCCTCGCAGCAGTGCCGAAAAATTCATCAGGTAGTCTGCTGATACAGAGCCGAAACCTTTCCAGCTCTGTCCGGATTTCTTAGAGTGAATACCGGCGTTGAAGCCGATTCTCCAGCCGTGAACAGGTGTAATCCAGTCACCGAACGATAATTCGCCTCGGAATCCGGGACGGAAACCATTGTTTGGCTTCTGGTTGTAGGTAGAAATACCACCACCGGCGGTGATAAAGAACTTGTCGCCGAAGCGTTTGTGCTCGAACGAACTATTGCCGAGCGGACGCTGCAGCACATAGTCGAGCGCATTCATGCCCACTGATGCGGTGTCGTTGAGGGCCTTGCCCATTTTGGCCTCGGCTGAAAGGGGGGCGACGAGCCACAGAAGTAATGTGACCGCTGCTATAGTGCGTGTTTTTATGTTAGTCTTCATGATCCTTATTCTTCTGTTGTGCCTTCGTTGTAATTGTCGTCGGGCAGGTTTCCGTCTTCGTCAAGGAGGTCGCATACATCGCCGTCGATTCGTGCAATCTCTATCAGCTCGGGCTTCTGATTAATCGCGTTTGCCAAGTGGGTGCTTGCTTCTACAAACAGGTAGGCGTTACTGATATATGAATTTGCCATTCGATTTGCGGCGATAGCTTTCACATACTCTTCTTCGGCACTTTCGCCGAGGGCTGTCGATTTTTCGAATGCACGGCTGTTGTCTTTTAATGCAAGTAGCATCAGTACTTCGTTGAAGGGCGATTCCTCGGCGATTTCCTGCAGTACGGATGCGTACCTGCCGTTGAGTGCCGAGCAATATATCTTGGCTTTGTGGTACTGGGGCAGGTCGGGCATTTCGTAGAGCAGCGAGTCGGCATAGCTGAAGTGGTTGTTTGCCATGCTTGCTACTGCCAGGTTGTGGCGGGCCTCGCCGGGCATCTTCTTTATCTTGCTCCAGTCGGCGAAGAATGGCTTGAGTAATTCCTCGTCGGCACAACCCTTGTCGATTGTGAGCGCTGTGAGGTCAGATGCCACAGCGATGAAATCGGGGTGTACTTCGAGGGCACGGCGCATTATCTCTTCGCGCTTGGCGGTGTCGGGCATTTCGGTGTAGTGCTTCCAGAAATGATATTTCGACAGTGTCGTGTAGTCTGATTCGTAGAGCGCTGCAATTTCTTCGTTGTTGAGCGGTCGGTAGCGCGACGAAACGATGTGGTATTCAACCTTGCGCAGACGAGGCAGGTATTTCTCGGCAATCAGCGATTTGTAGAATGGCAGCGAGCGCATGCGTTGCGATTGGCGGTCGATACTGCGGGGATTCTTGTCGATGATGTTGCGAACGGCATCGGCTTCGTCGATATAACCGTCGGCTCGCAGTAGGTCTTCTACCTGAGACCATGTGGCAACAGAGGCTTTCGACTGTATCTGGGCATTGTTACGCATCGATTCAGGTATAGATGCGAGTATCCTATTGAGGGCCGACTGCATACGGTTGTGAGCGAGTCGTTGGTTACCGGCGTATGAGCCTTCGGGCGATGCCGTACCTGAGATGTCGAAGCTCTTGAGCATCATGTCGGGGTCGTTCTGGATAGCTCGGAATTCCTGGAGCATCTTCTCCATTTCGGCTGCATTGTCGCCAAGGGAGAGGTCGAGATTAGATTTGCCGACGTTGAAAACCAGTTTTACCTCGCCACTTGTGTCGCGGAGCTGTACCTCGGGTTTGGGGATAAAGTTTTCGTCGGTGAGGGGCAGGCCGTTGAGCGAGTACGACAGGAATCGCAGGGGGTTGATTGTGCCTCGGGCAATCTGGGTCGTATCGGTGTAGATGATTCCGTTGTAGTTTTCCATCGACGACATAACCACGCAGAGGAAATCGTTTTTGGGATTGTCGACGTGGAGTTTGTCAACTATATATACTGTATCGTCGGTATTACGGCTTGAGCGTTTAACCTGTCGATACTTGTTGAGGGGGTCTTTGTCGGCGTCCCAGTCGAGCATTCGTCGCTGTGTGATGTCGTAGCGGCGGCCGTCGTATACAACCGGGGTGAGGTAGTTGAGGGTGCGGGTTGTGATATTGTAGATTGCGGGCTGTATAATCATGCGCACATTCGACGAGAAGAACTGGTGAGGAATCTTTGCCATTGTCTTCAGCGAAATCTCGTTGCCTTCGAGGATAAGGTCGGCCGGCGGAAGCACGAGGCCGTTGTTCTGATTCTTGCCGGTAACGACAACTTCACGGAGGCTTTGTGCATCCGGAAAGAGTGCCGCATCGATTTTCAGACGGCCTTTGACGGGTTCTTCGAGGTCTTTGCTGCCGAGTACGGCGAAAAGCAACCTGCCGTTTTCGTCGATTGTTACATCATACTCGCCGAAAGAGTTTGTTGTGCCAAGCACTTTGTCGTTTTCGGCGTTGAATATAACTACGCCCTGTATAGGAGTGTTTGTTCCCTTCTGCACTACAATGCCTCGCACATTCAGGTCGGCTGCGAAGCCGCATAGCGAGCTTGCCGCAAGCATGATAAGGGCTGATACGATAGTGATATGTATGTTTGTTGTTTTCACGATCATTCCTTGGTATTTGGTTCTACAAGTCGTTTTTGCTTATTAGCCCTTATTTGAAAATGTAGGCGAAAGATAGTCCGACCCTAATGGGTACGGGTCGTATGTGTGTATAGTTTTTTGACGGTGGCTCATTGTTGCCTTTGTAGTCTTTGGCGCTGATGTGGGCGAGACCTAAGCCGATTTCGGCTTCCATATTCCAGTGGTCGCTGAGTACGAGGGCATAACCGTATGAAATACCTGCACCGACAGCGTCACCTGATAAATGGGCTCAAGCCGAAACCCCGGTGCATGTAATTTCTCGGAAAGTGTTAAATTTGTAGCATGAAAACCGCAGATGCAATATGGATGTGCCTGCCCGAGGGCATGGACGATCTATTTGAGATGGTGCGCTTCGAGCGCACGGAACAGTCTTATGACATATGGCTTGACGAAAAGAAGAAACTATCTGATGACGACTATCGTAATCCGCATATCGTAGCGCGAGGCTATACGGATTACGTTACGATACAGGACTATCCGATGCGAGGTCGCCCGGTATTTCTACATATGCGCAAGAATAAGTGGTGGGACAAGCAGACC
>Ga0209064_1001903_pt1 | contig 27548 bp, 20 predicted proteins | sample Inofromicrocosms_FD_187498 | JGI IMG/M metagenome (GOLD analysis project Ga0209064, IMG submission 187498) | Mouse cecum microbial communities from Vienna, Austria - Inoculum for glucosamine and mucus D2O microcosms (SPAdes) (version 2) | ecosystem: Host-associated > Mammals > Digestive system >... | reverse complement strand
TCCCCCCCGGAATGCCCATCGAATTCTACGTAATCGTAAGCTTCATAGCCGCAGCCGTCATAGCCGCCTGTGCCCGGCCGTCGCAGAAACGCGCCGTCCGCAACTTCTTCTATCCCGCAACCCTCATGACCGATGCCGGCGCCGACACCCCCGGGATACAACTCGAAGTGCGTGCCGACGGAAGCGTGCTCCTGCGCCGCGACGGCCTATCGGGACTCCGTGCCGACGGTTCGCTGTGTCTGGCCGTGGCCGTCAGCGGATTCGACGTCAGCATCGAGGAGCGCATCACTCCCGGACGCGCAGGCGAACCGGTCGATAGCGCCGAAGCCATCCTCGACTGCCTCGGTGCCGAGCGCTACCACATCAGCTACCGTTGCGCACATGCCGGAGGCATCTCCGCCGCCATGCAGCTCAACGTCCGCCCCGGCAACCGCATCACTCGCCCCCTCGAGATCTGATTGTATTGAATTCCACTGCCAGGCGCAATGCAAAAAGACACTCCGCCACATGCTGCCGGCCAAGCGGACTAAGCACACCCATGCCGTCAGGTGTTATCGTCAGATCATAGCACTCCACACGCTTGCTTTTCAACGTCAGTCCTACACCCACGTTTATCGCTACGCAGCCGCCCCAATTGAAACGATAGCCGACTGTCGGTGAAAAATACACTCCCGCCCCGTCTGTGAGGTTCAAGCCTATGCGCAAATCGCCGTAAGGCGTGAAACGTCCGAACTGCCAGTCAGTGCGTCCGGCGGCATAGACAGCGATTATGGCGCGGTCGAACGACGGATTATACTCCACATCCAGCCCTCCGCCCACAAACAGATGCGGATTGAACTGACGACCGTGCGTAGTCGAGGCGCCGTAATAATATGCCTCCCTGTTTCCCCACCAGTTGCGCTCCGAACCCACATCAAAATGTCCCTCGAGAAAACCTCGGTATCCTGCCGACGGCAGATACGCCGATGCCACTATGGAATCAACTATAATGAACAGTAAGAATAGAACTGATTTTTTCATCTTATTAGCGTTTGAATGAACAATCCACCTTGCAGGATATCTTGGTGATAATGCTTTATTGGTATTATTTTACAAATATAAAACACGCCCGTCAAACCGACAAATATAAAGCGATAAAACCATAAATGAAGTATATTTCCTGCAAAACGGCAATATGTGTGGTAAAAATACTTGTCTGTTTGTAATTTGTTGCTATTTTTGCAAATGGGATTATACGCTGATTTTATTAGCCCCTTTAAATACAATACTCTGTTAAGATTGATTACATACGACCGCCCATGAAAAAAATATCACGCATCATTATCCCCGCATTGCTTCTCCTCAGCTTTATAGCTCCGGCCTGCGGCGAATTCGAAGAAATAGACCTGCCCGAGAAAATCGTTCTGCCAAAAGAAGGAGGAAAGCTATACATATACAGCAAAAGCGGCATATATGGTATTTCTCTCGACAATGCAGGAGTCATTACTACCGACAGACGCTACCACTACGGCGACCGGGAACCGCCGCTAAGCCTCGACACGCTGACATCGGGATGGCTCAAAGTAGTGAATCCGCGCACATGCCGCAACGAATTCTATTTCATCGCCGAACCCAACACGACAGGCCGGCGCCGCACCATCTACCTCAACGGCATGGTAATGAACTGCAGCTTCAGTCGCATAGTCATGCAAGACAAATAATCCCTCCATCGCAAGGCCAGGCAGCAGCATGTCTTGAAATTACAAAAAAAATAGTAACTTTGTGGGCTAAAGCATTTACTGGTAAAAATGGATAAAGCCTGCAAGGCGGCGTGCGACGGCACTGCTGCCATAATCGAAGATATAAAACGCCTCAAAGAGGAGAAAAAAGCCGTAATACTGGCCCATTATTATGTGCGCCCCGAACTTCAGGACATCGCCGATTATGTCGGCGATTCGCTCGCTCTGGCGCAGAAAGCCGCCGCTGTAGGCGACGCACGCACCGTCGTGATGTGCGGCGTGCATTTCATGGCCGAAACCGTCAAACTCCTCTGCCCCGACAAGACCGTCCTGCTCCCCGACGCCGACGCCGGATGCTCTCTTGCCGACAGTTGCGACCCCGACGACTTCGCCCGATTTATCGTCGATCACCCCGGACACACCGTAATATCCTACGTCAACACCCCCGTCGGCGTAAAGGCCCTCTCCGACATACTCGTCACATCGGGCAATGCACTGAAAATCGTTGAGTCTATGCCCGCCGACGCCAAAATCATATTCGGTCCCGACCGCAACCTCGGAGCATACATCAACGCCTGCACCGGCCGCGACATGCTGCTCTGGGACGGCGCATGCCACGTCCACGAGCGTTTCTCCGCCGAAGGCATAATAAAACTCAAGGAAGAGTTCCCCGACGCACCCGTGCTTGTCCATCCCGAGTGTCCGCGCCCCGTGCTGCTGCTCGCCGACAAGGTAGGCTCCACAGCCGCACTGCTCGCCTACGCCTCGGAATCGCCCGCCGGACGCTTCATCGTCGCCACAGAAAGCGGCATACTCCACAAGATGCAGCAGGCATGTCCGGACAAAACATTCATTCCCGCGCCGCCGACCGACTCCACCTGCGGCTGCAACGAATGCGCCTACATGAAACTGAACACCCTTGCAAAACTCCGCGACTGCCTTGCCGCAGGAGCGCCCGAAGTCACTGTCGACCCCGCGCTGGCCGCACGCGCCCGCCGTTCCGTCGACCGAATGCTCGAACTATCGAAATAAATAATCCGACATAAGAAACTACATCATACAGCCACCAAGCAATGGAATACAAGCATAAGGAAATCGAAAGCCGCTGGCAGCAGCAATGGAAAGAACGCCGTGTCTATGCCACGACCGAGCGCAGCGACAAACCCAAATATTATGTTCTCGACATGTTCCCTTATCCCTCGGGAGCCGGTCTGCATGTCGGACACCCGCTGGGCTACATCGCCTCCGACATATTCGCCCGCTACAAGCGCCTCAACGGCTTCAACGTACTCCATCCCATGGGCTACGACGCTTTCGGCCTGCCCGCCGAGCAGTATGCCATCCAGACCGGACAGCACCCCGAGGTGACTACGACGCAGAACATCGCACGCTACCGCAACCAGCTCGACAAAATCGGCTTCGGTTTCGACTGGGAGCGTGAGATACGCACATGCGATCCCGATTTCTACCGCTGGACACAGTGGGCTTTCCTGCGCATGTTCGACTCGTGGTATGACCGTGCCGCCGACCGTGCCCGCCCCATTGCCGACCTTGTGGCACATCTCGAAACACACGGTACGGAAGGACTCGACGCCGCCGGAACCGAAGAACTTGGCTTCACGGCCGCCGAATGGGCAGCCATGACGCCGAAACAGAAGAGTGAAGCCCTGATGAACTGGCGTATGGCCTATCTGGGCAACACAATGGTCAACTGGTGTCCCAAACTCGGAACCGTGCTGGCCAACGACGAAGTCAGCGAGGGACTTTCGGTGCGCGGAGGCCACCCCGTCGAGCAGAAGATGATGTACCAGTGGTGTTTGCGTGTGTCGGCCTACGCCGAGCGCCTGCTCCGCGGACTCGACGGACTCGACTGGTCGGAATCGCTCAAGGAAACACAGCGCAACTGGATAGGACGCAGCGAAGGAGCCGAGATGCGTTTCTGCATCGACGGCCGCGACGACCTCGAACTGGAGATTTTCACAACCCGCGCCGATACCGTGTTCGGCGTCACATTCATGGTGCTCGCCCCCGAAAGCGAGTATGTTGAGAAAGTGACGACTTCCGAACGCCGCGCCGAAGTCGCTGAATACATAGCAGCCGTAAAGCATAAGACCGAGCGCGAGCGCATGATCGACAAGCGTGTCAGCGGCGTATTCACCGGTGCATACGCCATCAATCCCCTGACAGGTAAGAAAATCCCCGTATGGGTAAGTGATTATGTACTCGCTGGCTACGGCACGGGTGCCATAATGGCCGTGCCCGCCCACGACAGCCGCGACTACGCCTTCGCCCGCCATTTCGATCTGCCCGTCATCCCCCTCATCGAAGGTGCCGATGTCAGCGAGGGAAGCTTCGACGCTAAGGAAGGTGTAATGATGAACTCCGAAGGACCCGAACTCTCGCTCAACGGACTTACGGTCAAGGAAGCCATCGCCGCCACCAAGAAATTCATAGCCGAAAAAGGCATAGGACGCGTGAAAGTCAACTACCGCTTGCGCGACGCCATTTTCAGCCGCCAGCGCTACTGGGGCGAGCCTATCCCCGTGTGCTACACTCCCGACGGTATTCCTCAGGCTTACGAACAGCTCCCGCTGCGCCTGCCGGAAATCGACAAGTTCCTGCCCACCGAAAGCGGCGAACCCCCGCTCGGACGAGCCAAAAACTGGACGACTGCCGACGGCATGCCGCTTGAACTCAACACCATGCCCGGCTTCGCAGGCTCCTCGGCCTACTACCTGCGCTACATGGACCCGCACAACAGCGAAGTTCTCGTGTCGCCCGAAGCAAATGCCTACTGGCGCTCGGTCGACCTCTACATAGGCGGCAGCGAACACGCCACAGGACACCTGATCTATAGCCGTTATTGGAATAAATTCCTCTACGACCTCGGCCTGGTGTGCGAGGACGAACCATTCCGCAAGCTCATCAATCAGGGCATGATACAGGGGCGCTCCAACTTCGTGTACCGCGTCAAGGACAGCAATACATTCGTAAGCCGTGGCCTGAAAGATAATTACGAAACGCAGCCTATCCATGTCGACGTAAACATCGTCGGCGCCGGCGATGTGCTCGACACCGAAGCATTCCGCGCATGGCGTCCCGAGTTCGCCAACGCCGAGTTCATTCTCGAGGACGGAAAATACGTCTGCGGCTATGCCGTTGAAAAAATGTCCAAATCGATGTTCAACGTTGTCAATCCCGACGACATTGTCGAACGCTACGGAGCCGACACCCTGCGCCTCTACGAGATGTTCCTCGGTCCGCTCGAGCAGAGCAAACCGTGGGACACCAATGGCATTGATGGCGTGAACCGTTTCATAAAAAAACTCTGGGGACTCTTCTACAAGGGCGACACATTGCTTGTCGACGATTCCGAACCGTCGGCCGAAGCATTGCGCTCCATACACAAACTTATCAAGAAAGTCACCGCCGACATAGAGAACTTCTCATTCAATACCTCAGTGGCCGCATTCATGATATGCGTCAACGAGCTGACCTCGCTGAAATGCCGTTCACGAGCCGTGCTGTCCGACCTTGTGGTGGTGCTGGCGCCATTTGCACCGCATGTAGCCGAAGAACTGTGGCACAGCGCTCTGGGACACACCCTCGAAGAAAGCGTGTGCGATGCCGTATGGCCGCGCCACGACGAAAAATTCCTCCGCGAGGACAGTGTGACGATTGCCGTGTCCTTCAACGGCAAGGCACGCTACAATATCACCGTGCCCGCCGAGATGCCACGCGAGGAAGTGGAACGTCTGGCTCTGGAACATGAGTCGGCTGCGAAATGGCTCGACGGAAAGACCATACGCAAGATAATAGTTGTGCCGGGCAAGATTGTCAACGTCGTTGTCGGATAATATTCACCGACTTTTTGCGTTAGAGATAATACAGTGAAGCAAATAGTATTAGCCACAAACAACGTCCACAAACTCCGTGAGCTGCGTCAGATGCTTGCGCCCGAGGGCTACGAGGTGCTCGGCCTGGCCGACATCGCTTGCCGCGACGATATCCCCGAAACGTCGGACACATTCGAAGGCAATGCCCTCCAGAAAGCCCGTTGGGTGTATGAACGCTACGGGATCGACTGCATTGCCGACGACTCCGGCCTTGAGGTAGATGCTCTTGGCGGCGCGCCCGGAGTGTATTCCGCCCGTTATTCGGGGCGTGCCCACGACGACGCGGCAAACAACGCCCGGCTTCTGGCCGAACTCGACGGCTGCTCCGACCGCCGTGCGCGTTTCCGCACCGCCATCGCCATGCTCCGCAAGGCCGACGGCGGCGTTCCGCGTTTTTTCGAAGGTTGTGTTGAGGGTGATATATTAACGGCTCCCGAAGGCGACGGCGGTTTCGGCTACGATCCCCTTTTCCGGCCTAAAGGCTGGAACCGCTCATTCGCTATGGCTACGCCGGAAGAAAAGAACGATATCAGCCATCGTGGCCGTGCCGTGCGCGAACTGTTGCGTTTCCTGCGTCAGCCGACGGTAAATCAATAATAAACAACATTGCCTGAAGATACTATGTTAAAAAAGATATTCCTTACACTCGCTTTCGTCGCGTCGGTCGCTCTGATGGCAAAAGCCCAGCAGATCACCGGACAATGGACCATATATCCACAGATAGGATTCACCATTGACCGCTTGGTCGACACGCCCGAACATGCCTACTATCTCACTGCCGGCAGCCTGTACTCATACGACAGCGCCGACAACGAGAATTTTGTATATACCACAAGCAACAGGCTGACCGATACGGGAATATCCGACATATACTATAACTACGATGGCCGCTACCTTCTCGTCGCATACTCGAACGGAAACATAGACCTGCTCTACGACGACGGCCGTACCGTCAACATGCCCGACATAAAGGACGCGCTGCTCACCGTCGGACGGGGAATCAACAGCGTGGCCTTCGGAAGCGACCGCATCTACGTGGCCACACAGTTCGGACTTGTCGTTTTCGACGACAAGCGCCACGAAGTGGTCGAATCCGGAATCTGGAACCGAAACATGGATCAGGTCTTCGTTCTCGGCGACATGCTGATGCTTATCGAAGGATATATTCTTTACGGCGCTCCGCTTTCCGGACGCCACAACAGCATAGACCGCTTCGAAAATCTCGGGGGATGCTCGGCCAGAAATGTCGTGGTCATATCCGACGACACATATCTTTTCAAGCTTTCTTCGAATCTTACCGACCTCTATTACGGCAAGATGAATTTTCAGACTAAAACACTCTCTCTGAAAAACCTCAACACCAAAGTCAGCGGCGACATACAGAAAACCGGAGCAGGAGTATATGCCGTTTCAGGCGATAACATGCTGATGTACAACTCCGATGCTACGGTTGCGCGTACCGTGCCCCTGCCCTCCGCCGTTCGCGGACAACGCCTCTCCATGGCTCGCGGACTCGACGCCGTGTGGTTCGGAGGTGCCGAAGGTGTCAGCTGTTACTCCCTCGCAGGTGATACCCCCGCTCTTGTCCACGACACATTCCGTCCCGATGCAATGACATGTACGACACCCACCGACTGCCGTTGGTCAGCCGACGGAAACCGTCTGTATCTCAACCGTATCACATACTCCCGTATATATCCTTCCGACAACAATGCCGTGCAGACCACCAACGTTATCGAGAACGGCAGCTGCCGCGATGTGTCGCCAGCCGCGGTTCCGTCTTTCGATCTCATGACACAGAACGCACAGAACGCCAACAAGACCACCCGCCTTCTCAACGGCAACGGCCGGATGATAGAAGACCCCGACGACCCGTCGATATATTACTTCGCGCATTACTATGAAGGAATATACGTATTCAAGGACGCCGACTACTACCATGTGTTCAACCGCAACAACTCCCCGATACACTGCAACTGGGGTACACGTATGTCGGAAGTGAACATCGACCAGGACGGAAACCTGTGGGGAGCATATTGGAACGACACAAAGGACGGCAAGGCTCCCTTCGTCGTCCTCCCTGCCGCCAAGCGTCGCGGCGACCTTACAAAGCTGACAAAAAACGACTGGCTGCTTCCTTCGGGCGTGCCTGCGAACTATACCGGCTCGGACGATTGCAAATCCCTGTTCTGCAAAAAGTCGAACATGAACTTCTTTACAGGCTCCGCCTGGGCGAACGGTATTCTTGCGATGAACAACAACGGAACTCCGTCGAACTTCACCGACGACAAATACTTCTGGCACCAGACTGTCACCGACACCGAAGGCAACACAATCAGCCGCGCCTACACAAATAAGCTCGTCGAAGATGCCGCCGGCCGCGTATGGGTGGCGACAAACCAGGGACTGTATGTGATCGACAACCCCGTCGACGCCTCGGCCACATCGTTGACCGTACGGCGTCCGCTCGTGCCGCGAAACGACGGAACCAACTTCGGCGACTACCTCCTTGAAACAGAAACCATCTACGATATCGCCTCCGATCCGACCGACCGCAAGTGGATCGCGACAGGAAGTTCAGGCGTTTACCTTGTCAGCGAAAGAGGCGACCGCATAATCGAGAACTTTACCACGGCGAATTCGCCATTGCCGTCGAACACAGTCTACTCCGTGGCATGCGATCCTCACTCTAACCGCGTATTTTTCGGTACTTCCAAGGGCGTGGTGGCATACAGCAGCGACTCCGCTCCGGCAGCCGACGACTATTCCGAAGTGTACGCATTCCCCAACCCCGTGCGACCAGACTATACCGGATGGATCACCGTAACAGGGCTTATGGACAATTCATTGGTGAAAATCGCCGACATATCCGGAAATGTCCTGCATCAGGGACGCTCCGAAGGCGGCATATTCACATGGGACGGATGCAATGCCGCCGGAGAGCGTGTCCGTTCAGGCGTATATCTGGTGCTGGCCTCGCAGAATGCCTCGGGCAACTCCTCAGGAGTAGTTACCAAAATAATGGTCATCAACTGATTGTAGACAGTAGTTCACAGATTAAAGGTTAGAGATTAAAGAACTGCGTAATCTCTCATCTCTGAAAAAAATTCCCGTCTGGAAGAAACATGGATAACCTTCATTATAGCGACGAAAACGACAAGTGCTACGGCCTTGCCGGAATGGCAATCACACTTGCCGTATGCGACGCCCGCGAACTCCTTACAGGCATGGACATCGACGCTCCCGCGGGAGAATCGGTAGCCATGGCTCCGGATTTTTACCTCCGCGGGAATCCCCGGATGCCGGCAAAATATGTATGGACCCGTACTCTCGGCCATTTCCGTCTGGCGGTCGAACTTGTTCTCGGAAACCTGATGTGCCGGCGATACGTCCGCGACCGAAAAGGACTTGCGCGTGAAACCGCCGACTCCCTCCGCGCTCTTGTGCGTCAGGATGCCGCCGAACACTGCGCTCTCGAAACCGACGAAGCCGACAGACTTTTCGAAGAGGCTTATGACCTTGCCGACCGCATATTCCGCCACAGCGGTGTTCACGACATAGCACATGAATTTGTCGAAATGATAGCAGGACGGCGAAGCCTCGATGCCGTCGAGATTTTCGACTTCCTCGCACGCCGCGGACTGAGTTGAACACCGGATACCGAAAAAGCCCCTTGCGGGCTTTTTGCCGTTTCGGCAAATATCATTAAATTTGCAAGTCAAAAGCGAGGCCGGCGCGCCCCGTCATTCAGAATGAAATAAACACAGGAAAATGAATATATCGTACAACTGGCTCAAAGAATACGTGGCCACCGACCTCGGCCCCGACGAAATCGCGGCCGCACTGACATCGACAGGTCTTGAAACAGGTGGTGTCGAAAAAGTCGAATCAATTCCCGGAGGCCTTGCCGGAATCGTCATAGGCAAGGTGCTCACCTGTGTGGAACATCCCGACAGCGACCATCTGCACATAACCACCGTCGACCTTGCCGGCGACGGAACTCCGACGCAGATTGTCTGCGGCGCTCCCAATGTGGCCGCCGGACAGATAGTAGTGGTCGCCACAGTCGGCACAACCCTCTACGACGGCGAGGGAAACTCGTTCAAAATCAAGAAATCCAAAATCCGCGGCGTGGAATCGTTCGGCATGATATGCGCCGAAGATGAAATCGGTATCGGACATTCCCACGACGGCATAATTGTCCTGCCCGCCGATGCCTCGGCATCGGTAGGACATCCGGCTGCCGAATATTTCGACATTAAGGACGATTATGTCCTCGAAGTCGATCTTACTCCCAACCGCATCGACGCCGCCTCGCATTTCGGCGTGGCCCGCGACCTCGCCGCATGGCTGAGCTGCCATCGCAAGCCCGTCAAGGCCCTGCGTCCCTCGGTCGATGCTTTCGCTATCGACCGCGACGACACCTCGTCAGCCGTCAGCGTCGACGTGCGCGACTCCGACGGATGCATCCGCTATTGCGGCCTGACAATGCGCGGCGTGCGCGTGGCTGAAAGCCCCGAGTGGCTTCGCGAGCGCCTGACGGCCATTGGCCTGCGTCCGATCAACAACGTCGTCGACGTGACAAACTATATCCTGCACGCTTTCGGGCAACCGCTCCACAGCTTCGATGCAGCCCGGCTCGGCGGCTCGAAGGTGGTTGTGCGCCGTGCGGCGGAAGGTGGTAAATTCACTACCCTCGACGGCGTGGAGCGCACACTCGGTGCCGCCGACCTGATGATATGCGACGCCACAGAACCTAAATGCATCGCCGGCGTCTTCGGCGGACTCGATTCCGGCGTGACCGAGGCTACAACCGACCTGTTCCTTGAAAGCGCCTGCTTCCATCCCACGTCAGTGCGCCGCACGGCGCGCCGTCTTGGCATAAGCACCGATTCATCGTTCCGCTTCGAGCGCGGTGTAGACCCCAACGGATGCCTCTATGCACTGCAGCTGGCCGCAATGATGATAAAAGAACTCGCAGGCGGCGAAATCGTAGGTCCCCTGACCGACATTTACCCGAATCCTGTCGCTCCTTACGCTGTCGACTTGCGCCGCGACGCCATCGCAGCTCTCGTAGGCCGCGAGATTCCCGCCGACACCGTCGACTCCATCCTCGAATCGCTCGAGATCGCAGCAGTTCCCGACAGCGCCGATTCAGCTCTGCTCCACCTTCAGGTGCCCACCTACCGCTACGACGTACGCCGTCCGTGCGACGTCATCGAAGACATTCTGCGCATCTACGGCTACAACAACATAGAACTTGGCGACGAACTCCACGCCTGCCTCTCGTTCAAGACTCCGTGCGATGCCGACAACGCCCTGCGCCGCCTTATAGCCGAGCAGCTCACAGGCGCCGGATTCAATGAAATACTCAACAATTCGCTGACCGCAGAGAACTATTATAGCAATCTGGCCGAATATCCCTCCGGACATTGCGTCCGACTGCTCAATCCTCTCAGCCAGGATCTGAACGTGATGCGCCAGACCCTCCTTTTCGGCGGACTCGAAACAATAGCCCACAACATCAACCGCCGCTCGCCCGATCTGGCGCTGTACGAGTTCGGCAACGTCTACGCCTGCGACCCCTCGCGCCGCAGCGATGCCGACACCCCCTTGGCTCCCTACCGCGAGCAGTCCCGGCTGGCGCTGTGGCTCACCGGAGCCACCAGGCAGGCAAACTGGCTGCGTGCCGCCGAAGAGGCAACGGTCTACGATCTTAAAGCCGTTGTGCTCAACCTTCTCTCCCGTGTGGGATTCGGCAGCCGCGAACTGCGCCTGACAGTATCGGCCTGTCCCGAAGGCTCCATATTCTCCGATGCCCTCGACATTGCATCGGCCGACGGCCGCCAACTCGGCCGCCTCGGCATCGTAGCACCCGCAGTGGCGCGCGCATGCGACGTCAAGGCTCCCGTTTTCTTCGCCGAACTCGACTGGTCGGCACTGGCAGCCCGCAGCCTCGGAAATAATGTCACTTTCACCGCCCTGCCGCGCACACAGGCTGTGCGCCGCGACCTCTCGCTTCTGGTAGACGCTTCCGTCACAATGGCCGACATAGAGCAGACCGTACGCGCCTCCGAACGCCGTCTGCTGGGTGAAGTCACACTCTTCGACGTCTACGAAGGCGACAAGCTTCCTGCCGGCAAAAAATCGTACGCCATCAGCTTCACCCTTCAGGATCCCGAAAAGACCCTGCAGGACAAGTATATCGACTCCGTAATGTCGAAAATCATCGCCAACCTGCGTTCGAAACTCGGTGCCGAACTCCGTTGAAAAAATCAAAAACAAAATCATAAACAATTCAGATAAAAACCACCCATGGGAAGAGCATTTGAATACCGCAAGGCCCGCAAGCTCAAGCGCTGGGGCAACATGTCGCGAACATTCACACGCATAGGCAAGGAAATAACAATCGCGGCGAAAGCCGGCGGTCCCGACCCCGACACAAACCCGCGTCTGCGCGCACTGATGCAGAACGCCAAGGCCGCAAACATGCCCAAGGACACCGTCGAACGTGCCATAAAGAAAGCCACCGAAAAAGACGCCGGCGATTACAAGGAAATCTCCTACGAAGGATACGGACCCTTCGGCATCGCCGTCTTTGTCGAAGCCGCTACGGACAATAACACCCGCACCGTGGCCAACGTGCGCTCATACTTCAACAAACACGGAGGTTCGCTCGGCACACAAGGCTCGCTGACATTCCTGTTCGACCACAAATGTGTCTTCAAAATCGCCCCCAAGGACGGAATAAGCCTCGACGATCTCGAACTCGAACTTATCGACTACGGTGTCGACGAACTCGGCCACGACGAGGACGAGGAAGGACGCGAACAGATCGTGCTCTACGGTGCTTTCGAGGAATATTCCAACATCCAGAAGTACCTCGAGGAAAACGGATACGAAATCATCAGCTCCGAATTCGAGCGTATTCCCAACGATCTCAAGGAAATCACTCCCGAGCAGCGCGAGTCAGTAATGAAACTTCTCGAAAAGCTTGAGGACGACGAGGACGTGCAGAACGTGTTCCACAACATGAGCATGCCCGACGAAGAATAAGCGTTCCGCCACAACACGCAGACCAGATTAATCCGGTAGCCTCAAAAAAAGCGCTGCCGGATTTTTTTTTATTGATTCCTTCGAAAAAATGTAGCTTTTCCGCAGACTTTGCGTCTAATGATCAGACAAGATTCAAATCAAGCACGAAATCAAAAATGAAATCAAATCTTACAAGCGGCTTCGAGCGTCTGGTGATGGAACATAAAAGCACCATCTACGCAGTATGCTACATGTTTGTCGGCACGCGCGCCGATGCCGACGACCTCTTTCAGGAAGTGCTTGTCAAACTCTGGGAAAGCTACGGAAAGTTCCGAGGCGACTGTACCGTGCGCTCGTGGGTCTACCGCGTGAGCATGAACACGTGCATATCCTATAAGCGCAAGAAACGACTCAGGACCCTGCCGCTTGAAATATCCCCCGAGATAATAGACGGCGACTCCACCGGTAGCCGGCAGAGCCGGCAGCTCCACAAGCGTATATCCGGACTCGAACCCGTCGACCGTGCGATTGTGCTGCTTTGGCTCGAAAATCTGGCATACGACGAGATCGCCGCAATCGTGGGCGTCACACCGCGAGCGATAGGCATACGCCTTGTCAGAATAAAGGAAAAATTAAAATCACTATAAACCGACTCCGCCATGGAAGAACTTGAAATAATGGGCCGCCAGCTTGAAGCTATGAAGCAGAGCCTCGACACACAGCAGATCATCAATAAGAAACTGCTTTGCAAGCTTATACGCAAACGCTCGTCATGGCTCAACAGCTTCGTTATCTCAGAGATAATCGCCCTGCCCCTGGTCGCTCTCATTTTTGTGTCCTACTGCAGCCTGAAAGGCATTTCGCAGTGGTACACGTTATCATTTATACTGTTTGCCGCCATTGACACCGCAATCGACTGGCGCACCGTGCGCATACCGGGCAGAATGTTTGGCACGGCCTCAATTCTTGAACTGAAAAGACGCATTATCCGTCAGAAGAAGGAACGTTCTGTGCAGATATGCGTGTCGCTTCCTCTGACTGTGATATGGATGCTCGCATTCATCCATGCCGACAGAGCGGCTTCGGCCTCCTGCACCTTCTCCCTCTCAGGCAACCTGATAGGCACCATCGTAGGAGTAGGCGCAAGTGCCGTGCTTGTTGTTTTCATATATCGTAAGATACAGCGTACAAACGATTCCCTTCTTACTGACATCAGCAGCTTCGAAGAGGAGTCGTGATTGCCTGCGGCGCGTTATCCTACAGATTTTTTTTCGCGGATGATTTGCGCCGCGCGCGAGGCTTGTCGGGACGGCGGCGAAGTACTGTCGCCGTGCGTGCGGGCAGATAGAGTGGCAGCCACTCCACGCCAAGGGGCGTGTACAGCTCGTCGGGACGCGTGAAGTGCTCCACGTCCTCGGCTATGTTGCCGAAGCCTCCGAAAGCCGTATTGTCGGTCGACAGCACTACCTCATAGACCCCTCCCGGAGCAAGGATACCGTAGCCGTCGAAACTTTTCGAGGGGCTGAAATTGAACACGAACACCAGGTCGCCGCGCATGAACGCCAGCACCTGGTCGGAATCCTTCTCCCAGAGCTTGCGCACCGGCAGAGCCTGGAAATTGTGGACGCGGCCTACAAGTTCCACCATGGCCATGTCGAATGCGTTGAGGAAGCGGTATTTAAGATCCTCTCGGTCCACCAGATCCCACTGACGACGCGCATATTTGTAGCTCCAGCCGTTGCCCTCGCGGGGGAAATCTATCCATTCGGGGTGTCCGAACTCATTGCCCATGAAATTCAGGTATCCGCCGTTGATGGTCGCCAGTGTGACAAGTCGTATCATCTTGTGCAGAGCCATGCCGCGCGCCACGTCGCCGTCGTTGTCGCCGACGCTCATGTGCCAGTACATCTTCGAGTCGATAAGGCGGAAAATCACCGTCTTGTCGCCCACCAGAGCCTGGTCGTGGCTCTCTACGTAGGATATGGTCTTTTCGTCGGCACGGCGGTTTGTCAGTTCCCAGAAAATCGATGTGGGCTTCCAGTCCTCGTCTTTTTGTTCCTTGAGCAGTTTGATCCAGTAGTCGGGTATGCCCATGGCCATGCGGTAGTCGAAACCAATGCCCCCGTCGGCGAAAGGAGTCGCCAGACCCGGCATGCCGCTCATTTCCTCGGCTATGGTGATGGCGCGGGGACTCAGCTTGTGGATAAGCTTGTTGGCCAGAGTCAGATATGTAATGGCATCGGTGTCCTGGCCGCCGTCGTAGTAGTCGCCGTAGCCGCCGAAAGCCTTGCCCAGGCCATGGTCGTAGTAGAGCATCGACGTCACGCCGTCGAAGCGGAAACCGTCGAAATGGAACTCTTCAAGCCAGTATTTGCAGTTGGACAGGAGAAAGTGCAGCACTTCGTTTTTCCCGTAGTCGAAACAGAGCGAGTCCCATGCCGGATGCTCGCGTCGTCCGGCATCACGGTGGAAATAAGTGTCGGCGGCGCCGTCGATGCGCGCCAGCCCTTCGGCTTCGTTCTTCACGGCATGGGAATGCACTATGTCCATGATTACGGCCACACCGGCGCCGTGGGCTTCGTCTATAAGGCGTTTGAGATCCTCCGGCGAGCCGAAGCGGCTCGAAGCCGCGAAGAAATTCGACACATGGTAGCCGAAAGAACCGTAGTAGGGATGTTCCTGTATAGCCATGATCTGTATGGCGTTGTAGCCGTCGGCTACGATGCGGGGAAGCACCAGACGGCGGAATTCGTCGTAACTGCCTACGCCCTCGAGCTGCTGCGCCATGCCTATGTGGCATTCGTAGATAAGCAGAGGCGCCGTGTCGGGACGGAAAGCGCCGTCGCTCCAGCAGTATTCATCGGCGGGGGCGTGGATGCGAGCCGAGAAGATATGCGTATTGGGATCCTGCACCACCTGTGTGGCATAGGCGGGGATACGTTCGCCGCGTCCTCCGGGCCAGCTTACAAGCATCTTGTAGAACTGGCCGTCGGCCATGGCGCCTGCGTCGAAATGTCCCTCCCAGACCCCGGAGCCGGGCAGGCGGCGAAGGGCGAAGTCAGGACGCTCTTCCCATCCGCTGAAGTCGCCCACAAGGGTTATTGCAGTGGCGTTGGGTGCCCATTCGCGGAAAATCCACGAACCGTCGGCCTGACGGTGCAGGCCGAAATATTTGTGTGCGTTGGCGAAATCGACAAGGTTTTTGGCGCCTCCGGCAAGAAGTTCGCGTTCCTTGCGTACGGCATCCTGGTGGCGCCCTTCTATGGCTGCCGCGTATGGCTCAAGCCATGGATCGTTTTTCAGGATATTCAGTTTCTTAGGTGTTTTTGTAGCCATGTTTCCGGATATTAAAAGCAAATATTGGGGTTTTGTAGAGCGGGAGCAATTGATGAAGTCAAAAATAGCCATAATATTTGATTTCTCAAATATTATGGCCGGTAATTCTTTGCTTATGGCTTGCCGGGGTGCGCCCGGGGTGCCATAAACCTATTTTAAGCAATTATCAATCGATCGAAGCGCCTTCGGGCATTGGAATGCCTTCTTTGATGGCTTTTTTCTTCATGGCGGCTATGCGTGCTTCAGTGTCGGGATGCGATGCGAAAAGCTGGTTCATACGGCTGCCCTGATGTTCGCCTTCGAGGCTTTGCAGCTTCTTGAACGCCAGCGCCATGGCCCAGGGGTTCTTGCCGTTTTTCTTCAGGAATTCGTAGCCGTATTCGTCGGCTTCGTTCTCCTGTTTGCGCGAGTAGCGGGCGTTGACGAGGGCTTCGCCGAGGTCGCCGAGCTGGGAGTCGGTCAGGGCTGCTGCCACGCCGTGGGTCGAGGCTACTCCGTCTTTGAGAGCCGATGTCAGCAGGGCTGTCTTGAATGCTTTTTTGGAATCGTGGTGGGCTACATGGCCGATTTCGTGGCCGATGACGCCGCGGAGTTCGTCGTCGGTCATTATGTCCATCAGGGCGGCGAATACGCGCACGCTGCCGTCGGCACAGGCGAAAGCGTTGACGTCGACAACGTTATAGACCTTGAAGTTAAGCGGCAGACCGTCGACTTCGGTCAAACCTTCGGTGAGTTTGTTCAGGCGTATGGTGTAGGGGTCATCGTCGGGAAGCACGGGGTTGTTTTTGTCCATCCAGTCGATATATTCTTTCACGTAGTCAGCCATCTGCTTGTCGGTCAGGGTTATTGCTTTGGCTGCCTTTGCTCCGGCGTTGATGGCTTTGGATAGGTTGAACTGTGCGTTGGCCGTCGCCGGCATCATTAGGGCGAGGGCGGCAATAGCTATTGCTGTTATTTTTTTCATATTATCTTATGGATTTTATAGGTTATTTTGAACGAGGCAAAATTAGTTAAAATTTATGTATGATGATACGTCTGAAGTGCTAAAATTCTTAATTTTGACACATGAAAAATTCGTCCGGCATCAAATCCCGAATCCGTATAGCCTTGTTGGCATTAATGGCTGTCGCCGTCCTTGTTTTCTGGGCGGCCGGCATAGTCATGCTCAGCCGTACCTTTGTAGTATGGTGGATTCCCGTGGCTATATCCCTTGCCGTGTCAGTCATGCTCTTGCCTTTGCTGTTGCGCTTCCTGCGTGCCGTTATCCCGGTCGGAAATGACATTGTCAATGTCATGATTCATTTAGCGGCTGTAGGCGGCCTTTTATTCTTCCTGTTCTTAGGACTGAACGCATGGATTCCGCGAACCGACAGCATACACGACGAGGAATTCGAGGTGACCGACAAATATTCCCGGCGTCATACGCGTTACCGCCGTGTGGGCCGTCACCGGCATTTGGCTGACGGTTATCGCTGGAGCTATGGCATTGAACTGCGGCGCAGGGGCGGCGACGGCACGGAAACAATCGGTCAACAGGTGAGTGCCGGAGAATACAAGCGTACACGTGTCGGCACCACGCGCCGGCTGCGGGTCTATACAGGTCTTTTCGGTTACGAAGTAGTGGAGTACCGTTAAGCTTTTCGTAAAAAAGCTCCGGCCTGTCATCGACAGGCCGGAGTAAAAGATTCAGTATTGTTCGGAGGCGTTGGGGAAGTCGGATGTCTTCACGTCGTCGATGTAGTGCGACACCGCCTGATTGATGGCCGTCGATAGGTCGGCGTAGCGGCGTAGGAACTTGGGCGAGAAGCCTTTGTTGATGCCGAGCATGTCGTGCATCACCAGCACCTGGCCGTCGACACCACCGCCGGCGCCTATGCCTATCACGGGGATGCTCAGCTCCGAAGCCACGCGTGTGGCAAGCGCGGCTGGTATCTTTTCGAGCACGAGGGCGAAACAGCCTATCTCCTGGAGCATACGTGCGTCGGCCAGAAGTTTTTCGGCTTCGGCCTCTTCTTTTGCGCGCACGGCGTATGTTCCGAATTTGTTGATGGACTGCGGTGTAAGTCCGAGATGTCCCATCACGGGTATGCCGGCGCACAGGATGCGTTCTATCGATTCGCGGATTTCCGAACCGCCCTCCATCTTCACCGCTTCAGCGTGGCTTTCTTTCATGATGCGTATGGCCGAGGCAAGGGCTTCCTTGGAGTTGCCCTGATATGTGCCGAATGGCATGTCGCAGACCACCAGGGCACGGTTCACGCCTTTCACCACGCTCTTGGCATGGTAAATCATCTGGTCGAGGGTGATGGGCAGGGTGGTGATATTGCCCGCCATGACGTTCGATGCCGAGTCGCCGACGAGGATCACGTCGATGCCCGCTTCATCGATAAGTTTGGCCATCGAGTAGTCGTAGGCGGTCAGCATGGCGATTTTCTCGCTGCGGCTTTTCATTTCTATCAGGCGCGAAGTAGTCACCTTGCGCTGGTTGTCAGTTGTGTTTGTAGACATATCTGTATATCTGTTTGTTGTCGGTTTTTGAATTACGGCGCAAAGGTAGGCAATTTGTGAATGATAGGCGACCGTTTTGTTTTCTGAAAACTTGTTCCGCACAGTTCGGTGTTTATAAGGCTCGTGATATTAGTGTTTTATGCGTGTTTTCTTGTCGTGTGAAAGAATGTTAACCGATGCGGGCTTGCGATTTTGCCGTCGTATCGCCCCGATGTCATAGTAATTTTGAGGATGAAATATGAGAGGAGAGATTTTAGAGATGAGAGAGATTAGAGATGGGAGGGGCGAAGCCCGATCCTGATTTTATATTTATGTGGATGCGGCAGGCGACATTCAAGACGTGCCACGGCACGTCCCTACATGGTAAACTCTAAACCATCAACACTAAACTTTAAACCATAAACCATATCCCCCCTGAAAACAAATGTCATTTCCGGAACTACACTCCTTGCGTCCCGAGGGCAAAGACGGCCGCACGGAGTACTACAGCCCCGCGGGGCGTTTTGCAGCCCATTATCCTACCGGCGCCTGGCGTCCCCTGTGTACTGTCGCCGGTGCCGAAGCCGGCGCGGCTCCACGTATGCTGCTGGCTTCGGCCACACGCATAGCTTTGGGTACTCTGACGCCGCCCGAGGACATACAGCCCCGTTTGCTTGAAGTCCAGATGCCCTCTGCGCCGCTTTCTGCCTATTGTGCGCCGGACAGCAGCCGTGCTACGGTAATGACCGCCGAAGGCGCATGTCTTCTCGACGGTACGGCCGAAACCATGCTTACGCCCGCGCGTACGGCCGAATTTCCCTTTCTGCGGCTTGTCGGTATCAGTGCCGGAGTGCTGAGCACCGATGTCGGTCCGCGTGCTCTCCGGGGCGACTATGCCGCGGGTCGTGCGTTGGTTTCCGCCGACCGTGCCGCCGTTGTCGGCGACCTTGCCGCGGCCTATAGCCGCCTGCGCGACATGGCCGCCGAAGCCGATGTCATGCTGCAGCCGGCGCTTGTGGCCTACCGCTTGCTCGACAGCCGCGGCAATGTCCTTTTTTCTTCGGCGCCCGTTCTGCTGATGGCTCCCTCCGGGCCGCAGTGTACCGAAGCCGTGCCCGTCACCTCGCCCGACCGCTGTCGCCTCGATCCCTATACGCTTTCCGCCGAAAGCTGGAGCGTGGCAGTCGATATTCCTGCCGATGCCGCCGGATATGCCCGTTGGGCGGATGTCGTCGCCGTCGAGATTCTGGCTTCGCCGCAGTTCCATCCCGACCTCGGCGCATCCGATGCGTCGGTTACCATAAGCGGGCAGGGCAGCGCCTCGCACTTCATGCTTGTTACTTTGCCCGGACGCTATGCCGCTCTGGGAGATGGATGGCGCCCGCGTTCGCGGAGCAATGTGATCGCCGCCGTCGGGCGTTTCGAGTCGCAATGCTGCCGTATAGCTTTTTTCCGTGCTCCTGAGGCCGGGATGTCATTCACTTCGGGAGCCACACCCGGACATTCCGACGGCGGCGGTCGGATTGAGCCTGATTTTGCCGAACTTTTCCCGCCCCACCGCTTTTCCGCCGCCTCGGTGTGCTCCGACGGCGATACCGTGCTTTGGAGCGGAATCACGCGTCGCCGTTTCGAGGGCTATCCGCTTGAAGCCTTTGCTTCGCTGCGTGCCTCGCCCGATGCCCCGGCGGGCGCATGGCATGCCTCCGTCAGGGTGGAGTTCGACGACGGCGAGTCGCTTGTCCGTATGTCGGAAGGCATAGGTGCTCCGCCTCTCGGCGTGGGACCCTTGCTCAGCTATCCTTCGCCCCATGCGCGCCGAATGACTCTGGCGCTCAGTGCCGGCGGCCGTTCCTATCGCCGGGTGGTCGACCTTGTGCCCGATGCCTCGGGGCGCCGTGCCGTTTATGTCGATCCGTCGATACGTCCGTTCACGCCTACGCTTACCACAGCGCCTTTCGACCCCGGAACGGCCAGAAATACGCCCCGGCGCCATCCCGACCTCCTGATTGCTGCTTCTGCGGCAAACCCGCTTGGTGTAGGCGCCGTGTTCCGCGCCGGAGTCGGGCGCATCCATGCGATTGCCGCCGCGCCCGGAACCAATCAGGCCTGGGAGTTCGGTTCGAGGCGTTTCTATGTCGGCGGCGACGGAGGTCTTGCCTCGCTGACTCTGCGCCCCGGCGGACGGGCGGCATTCAAACTTCTCGATCCGCGTCCGCTGTCGCGCAGCGACGCCATCGCCTCTGCCGACGATGCTGTCTATGCCTTGCTTGGCGCTCCCGCCGCAGTGCCCGACCTGGTGCGCATCGATTCGGGACGTGTGCGGACGCTTATGTCTTCGCCGCTTCCGCAGGCTGTCGCCCTGGGATGGTCGTCCGTCCGCCGCGAACTGACTTTGTTCGCCGACGCTTCGGAACAAGCCGTATCCGTTGCACTCGACTATGGCCTGAGCTGTTTCACCCGCGTGCTTCCGGGGGCTTTTTCCTCGTCATTCTCCGTCGCAGGTGCCCCCGGCTTTGCTCTTTGCGGCGATTCTCTCTGCCGGCTGTCCGACGAGATAGCTCCGCGCGCCTCGGAGGTGGAGTTTTCCTGCGGCTGCGTGTCGCCGCGCGGATGCTACTACCCGCGATTCTTCCGTGCGATGTTCAGCGGCTCGTCGTGCCAGGGCGGTATCGAGGTGACTTATCCCGGCGGGGCGGTGATGTTCAGTACGGGCTTCAGCGGGCGTCTGCCGCGCGGGGTGTCGCTGCCGTGGCCGGGCGCACGCCCGACAGAGCGACTGACTGTCACTTTCCATGCTGCCGTAAGTCCTGATTTTCGTTTTTACCGTTTTGAGTTCTGATTTATGATGACAATTGCTGAAATGCTTGTTGAGGATGCCGCGCGGCGCAGTCGCCGCGACATCCGCTACGATCCTCTGACCGGGCGCGGTGCCTCGGGCGAGCGCATCGAGGCGGATACTCCCGTCGAAGGTATGTCGCGGGCTTTCGTCCCCGTGGCCATGACGGCCGATCCGCAGTATGCCCTTGTGCGTGCCGATGCCGTGGCGTGGAACCGTCTGCGCTGCCGCCACGATTTCGATTACTGGTGCGCTACCTGTGCCACTGTCAAGAACAAGATGACAGGTGTGGAGGAGCGCCTGCGGCTCAACGCGCCTCAGCGCCGGGTGGCCGCCGTGATGGAAGCCGACCGCCTTGCCGGACGTCCCATACGCCTTATCATGCTCAAGGCGCGCCAGTGGGGAGGTTCGACCTTGATACAGATGTACATGGCGTGGATTCAGAGCTGCCACCGCCGCAACTGGCACTCGCTGATATGCGCCCATGTCAAAGACACGGCTTCGGGAATACGGGGCATGTACTCGCGCTTGCTCGAATCATATCCCGAAACACTCTGGGAGGGCGACGAGGCTCCGCGTTTCCGCCCTTACGAGCGCTCGGTCAACATACGCGAGATTGCCGGCCGCGGATGCCGTGTCACCGTAGGGTCGAGCGAGAACCAGGAGGCTGTGCGCGGTGCCGACTACGCGATGGCGCACCTGTCGGAAACGGCTTTCTGGAATGCTACGGTGCGCCGTACGCCCGAGCAGTTCATCCGTGCCGTCTGCGGAGCCATAGCTCTGGTGCCGTATTCGCTTATAGCCATGGAGTCGACGGCCAACGGCGTCGGCAATTATTTCCACAGCGAGTGGCTGCGCTGCCGCGACGGACGCGGCGACAAACATGCCGTGTTCGTGCCCTGGCACGAAATCGAGATATACCGCCTCGACCCGCCCGATGCCGCGGCTTTTGCCGCCTCGCTGAGCGCCGGGGAAAGGGCGATGTGGGAGCAGGGGCTGTGCCTCGACCAGATCTACTGGTATCGCCGCAAGGCTGCGGAGTACAGCTGCATGTCGCAGATGCGCGCCGAGTTTCCCGCTACCGACACGGAGGCTTTCCTTACCACCGGACGCGGGGTATTTCCCCACGACCGCGTGGAGTCCATGCGTAGGGCTTGCGTCGCAAGCGCTGTCCGCGGCGAGGTCGATGCCGCCGGGCGCCGTTTTGTGGCCGACGAGGCGGCGGGATGTATGCAGATGTGGGAGGAGCCTCAGGCCGGGTCGGCGTATGTGGTGGCCGTCGATGTCGGAGGGCGATCGGAGTCGTCCGACTGGTCGGTGATAGCCGTGATGCGGCGTCCTTCGGCCTCGCGTCCTGCTGAAGTGGCGGCGCAGTGGCGCGGGCATGTCGACCACGATCTGCTGGCACGCAAGGCTGTGGCGGTAGCGCGTTTCTACGGCAATGCGCTCCTGGTGGTGGAAAGCAACAGCCTTGAGAGCGAGAATGCCGGCGGCGATTCCAATCTTTTCGTGCTCGAGCGCCTTGCGCGCGACTATGGCAATATCTACCGTCGTCGCTGCCACGATTCTCTGTCGGGGCGTCCGGGGTGGCGCATAGGTTTTCATACCAACCGCTCGACCAAGGCGCTGCTTGTCGACGGTCTTATCGAGGCTGTGCGAGAGGGAAGCTATATCGAGCGCGACCCGCGGGCATGCGACGAGCTGGATACCTACGAGCAGTTGCCTTCAGGCGCTTTCGCGGCCAAGGAGGGCTATCACGACGATATCCTGATGACTCGCGCCATGGCGCTCTATGTCATTGTGTCGGAACCTGCGGCTGTTGTTTCGGAGAAGTTGCGGCTGCCTCCTCCGCTCTGATCCGCTCCGCCAGCAGGCGCGTAAGGCGGGTGGCGCCGTCGGTGTTGAGGTGGTCGGCGTCGTAGAAGTCGTCGGCGCCGAAGCGGGGATCGTCGTACAGGTCCAGCCATGTCACCCCGCGCGTTACGGCGAAGTCCTTCATGCTGTGCTGCATCAGGGCGAGTTTGGCCGGGTCGGCGGCGCTGCGGTAGGTGGTCCATTCGGGCTGGGTGAAGAGCAGCGTCATGGCGCCATGGCGGCGGCCTATGGCCACGATGCTGTCGAGCACGGCGATGTTGGCGGCCACGCGCGTGGTGTCGGCGCCGGCGTTGTGATATGCGGCTATGTCAGCGCCGTTAGAGTCCCATGCCTCGCCGCGGCGCTCGCGGGTGTAGCCCAGCCCGAAGCCGAGGGAGTCGCAGAGCAGTGCCGCTTCGCCTATGCCTGCGAGGCTTTTGAGTTTGGCGCCGTAGACGCCCGGACGGGCAAGTTCGAATCCGTAGCGGGAGAGTGCCGGGTGGCGGTCAAGTCCCATGTAGAGCTTGTAGTTTATGCAGCGGTACCATTCCGGTGTATCCTCGAAGTCTTTGTCGAAAAGCGAGGTGAAGGACACCTGTGCCACGATGAAGCGCAGGCTGTCGAGGCGTCCGAGGGCTTCGTAGTGGCGCAGCAGTTCGAGATCGTAGGCCAGAGGCTGCGACACATTTGCCAGCGATACCGCAGGTGCCGGCAGCATGTCGGGGCGCACGCCGTAGTAGCTGTGGGAGTTGCCCAGCACTATGGAGCGGGGCATGGGTCCGTGTTCCATGCGTTCGGCTTTGGTACGGTAGGGGTTGGGCACGTAGCGGCGCACGGCCCATTCGCCTGCGCCCAGAAGGCATCCGACTATCAGAGCGAACAGCGCCGTACGGAGCATGAATCGTATTATCGGAGATGGCTTTTTCATCGATTGAGGGTTGAGGGTTTAAGGTTTAAAGTTTACAACGTAGGGACGTGCCGTGGCACGTCTTGAATGTCGTCTGCCGCATCCACATAAATATAAAATCCGGATCGGGCTTCGCCCCTCTAAACTGTAATCTCTCATCTCTAAACTCTCTTCTTTAAATTAGACGTGCCGTGGCACGTCCCTACATGGAATCTCTAAACCTTAGAACTGGAAGTAGATGAATGCTTCCTGTTGGCCGGATTCGAGGATTATCAGCATGGTGAGGATGATGTACAGGGTCCGGCGGAGGGCGGGGTGGCTGATAAGGCCGCCCCGCCCTCCGCTGGCCACGGCCAGACCGTGCTGGCCGTGGCGGTGGCGCCATTCGACGATCAGCATCAGGGCTATGTAGAGTCCGGTGCGCATCTCAGGCAGTGGGTAGGTGTAGCTTATTTCGGTGGCCATGCGGCGGAAGAAGGTGGCGGCTGCGGGTATGCTTTCGGCACGGTAGAGGATGCGTCCGAGCACCACCAGCAGGAAGGTGACGGACATCAGCGCCAGTTCTTTGGCCGAGGGCAGGCTGCGTCCTTCGGCGACGGTGGTGCCTTTGTAGCGGCGTGAGGTGCCGGCCAGCAGCAGGGGCACGAAGAGCAGGGCATTGAAGGCGCCCCAGCAGATGAATGTCCAGTCGGCGCCGTGCCAGAATCCGCTGACAAGGAAGACGATGATGGTGTTGCGGACTGTGACGGCGGTGCCGTGGCGGCTGCCGCCCAGGGGTATGTAGACGTAGTCGCGGAACCATGCTGTCAGCGATATGTGCCAGCGGCGCCAGAATTCGGCTATGGAGCGCGAGAAGTAGGGGAAGGCAAAGTTGCGGCGCAGTTCTATGCCGAAGAGGCGCGCGGTGCCTATGGCTATGTCGGTGTAGCCGGAGAAGTCGCCGTAGATCTGGAATGAGAAGAGTACGGCGCCCATGAAGAGGTTTAGGGAGCCGACGGTCTGGTAGTTGGAGAATACGTGGTCGACGAATACGCCGCAGTTGTCGGCCACGACCATTTTCTTGAAGAGTCCCCACAAGGCCTGTCGCATGCCGTCGACGGCCTGACCGTAGTCGAAGCGGCGGGGGGCGAGGAACTGCGGGAGCAGATTAGCGGCACGCTCTATGGGTCCGGCGACGAGCTGGGGGAAGAAGGCCACGAAGGCATAGAAAGCGGCTGCGTCGCGCGTGGGTTCGATTTTTTCGCGGTAGACGTCGATGGTGTAGGCCAGCGTCTGGAAGGTGTAGAACGATATGCCGACGGGCAGCACGAGGTCGAGTGTGACCCATCCGAGGTCTATGCCCATGGAGGCGAAGATCGCGCTGATGTTGGAGGCGAAGAAGTTGTAGTATTTGTATGTGCCGAGGATGCCGAGGCTGACGGCTATGTTCGCCCCGCAGACCCATCGCTGCGCCCGCCGCCGCCCGCGGAAGTGTTCGAGCAGCAGTCCGCCGATAAATGATGTGGTGGTTGCCAGGATGATAAGTCCCAGAAAGCGCCAGTTCCACCAGCCGTAGAAGATGTAGCTGGCTGCGATGACGAACATGTTCTGCCATCGCAAGGGCTTGAACACAAACCAGTAGAGCAGGAATACTACAGGCAGGAAGAGCAGGAATTCTATCGAGTTGAAAAGCACGGGGCTTTTTTTGAGGGTTTAGAGTTTAGAGGCCCATCTAACTTCGCTGCGCTTCGTAAAGATGGGGTTATACGACGTAAAAGGGTCTTCGACCCTCATTTGTCTTCGCCGGGCTTGGTGAAGTTGGGAATAAAAAAAGGGTAAGCTTACTACATCGCACCGCTACGACCCGATACCCTTGCTTCTGTCAGGACCTGGGGGATTCTCGGGGAGCTGGTCGTGTAGGACTTACCCGTTTGCAAAGGTAAGGCAAAATTCCGGCACGGGAAAAAGTTTAACAATTCTTTGCAAGGAGCGATTTTCATGAATTTTTTTTAACATGAAAAAATATTATAATAATTATTTCTCGTTATATCTTTGCGGCCTGAAATAAGGATCTGTGAGAAATTAAACCAGAAATTCCGGTCTGAAGAAGGAGCAGCCGGGATTGGAACACATTCATCACGCAAATTATCAATGAAGTACAGGATTCTACTGTTGGCCGCTTCGATTTTTTTATCTGTTGCGGTTTCGGCAGCTGCCACGGCTTTTCGTGACAGCTCCGTTTTCCGTGTGCATTTCCGGCAAGGCAGTTCCTCTGTTGAAGCAGCGTATGGGTGTAATCCGGATGTACTTGATTCAATAGCCGGCCGTCTGAGTATGTCCGGCGGTGAGGGATATCGGCGGACTGTTCGTATAGAAGCCGGTGCTTCGCCGGAAGGCAGTCGGGAATTCAACCGCCGCCTTGCTGCGGCGCGTGCGTCTTCGGTGATGGCTTATGTAAGGACTTTGGCGGATTTCCCCGATTCTTTGGCTGAGGTGGTATCGGACGGTGTCGACTGGGCGGGTCTTGAAAGGCTCGTGGAGGACTGTGACGGTATGCCTTGCAGGACGGATGTGCTTGCTGTACTTCGCGAGATGCCTGCTGATGAGCGGCTCCGTACCATTAAGGCTCTTTGCAACGGCCGGCCTTACCGCTATATGTATGATAATCTTTTCCCGGCTCTTCGCGGTGCGTCTGTCGGCGTGTATGAGGTTCCTGTCCCCGGAGCGCATACAGTCAGGGCTTTTCGTATGCCGCAGACAGGAATCGGCATTGTGCTGCCGAAAGGCACGGATATCAGGCCGGTAACGGTGTCGGCCGGTGCCTGTCATCCGCCGGCGGGCAAGCCGTTTTACATGGCTCTGAAAACGAATATGCTTTATGATGCTCTGCTTGTTCCGAACGTAGGGGCTGAATTTTATGTCGGCGGCGGATGGACTGTCGGCGGCGGATGGATGTATGCGTGGTGGAAAAAAGGCGACGCCCACAGATACTGGCGTATCTACGGCGGCGAGCTTGCCGTTCGCCGTTATTTCGGCCGTCGGGCTGCGGAAAAGCCGCTTACGGGTCATCATGCCGGTGTTTACGGCCAGATGCTGACTTATGATTTCCAGAACGGAGGCCGCGGCTATATGGGTGGTGTTCCGGGCGGAACTCTTTTTGACAAGGCCAATTATGCGGCGGGGCTGGAGTATGGCTACTCATTGCCTGTCGGCCGGCGGCTGAATATCGATTTCACTATCGGCGTCGGCTACATGTGGGGGCGCTATATGGAATATCGTCGAATCGACGATTGCGATGTATGGCAGAGCACGCGCCGGCGTCGCTGGTTCGGTCCGACCAAGGCTGAAATATCGCTTGTATGGCTTCTTGGCCGCGACAATTACAATAAGGGGAAAGGAGGCGGCAGATGAAGGCAGGCGTATGGTTCTTTGTCTTATCGGCAATTCTGCTGTCTGCGACCGGTTGCGAGCATAAGGAGTTGTGTTATGAGCATCCGCAC
>Ga0209064_1001897_pt1 | contig 27656 bp, 28 predicted proteins | sample Inofromicrocosms_FD_187498 | JGI IMG/M metagenome (GOLD analysis project Ga0209064, IMG submission 187498) | Mouse cecum microbial communities from Vienna, Austria - Inoculum for glucosamine and mucus D2O microcosms (SPAdes) (version 2) | ecosystem: Host-associated > Mammals > Digestive system >... | reverse complement strand
ATTCCGAACACGGTAGTTAAGCTCGTTTCTGCCCACAATACTTGGCTGGCGACGGCCCGGGAAGATAGGTGGCGCCAACACAGGTCTTGGTTCAATAGAGCTGGGGCCTGTATATTCCTCCTTAGCTCAATGGTAGAGCACGCGGCTGTTAACCGCGGGGTTGTTGGTTCGAGCCCAACAGGGGGAGCCAGAAAGGGTTGCCGCCACAATGGTGGCGGCAATTCCTCTCTTTAAATGAAACCTTTAAGGGCCTTTAGCTCAGTTGGTTAGAGCAGCCGGCTCATAACCGGTCGGTCCCGGGTTCGAGTCCCCGAAGGCCCACCAGATGGTCGTTCGCCGCGGGAACTCCTAAAGCGAAATAGGGGTATAGCTCAGTTGGTAGAGCAGCGGTCTCCAAAACCGCGTGCCGAGGGTTCAAGTCCTTCTGCCCCTGCCATACAATTCTACGGCATAGCTGTATTTTTCATAAATTCAAATCATGGCCCGGTAGTTCAGTTGGTTAGAACGCTAGCCTGTCACGCTAGAGGTCGACGGTTCGAGCCCGTTCCGGGTCGCCATGTTTGCTGCTGTAGCTCAGTCGGTAGAGCGCATCCTTGGTAAGGATGAGGTCTCCAGTTCAAATCTGGATAGCAGCTCCAACATTAAGCACTCAAACTTAGCGGTTTGGGTGCTTTTTGTTTTGTTCGCACAACTTTTCTGATTGATTTGCGAAATGGGCCAAATTGCAATTTCCCATTAGTCGCAACAAAAGTCGCAACATTGCCCAAAAAGTAAGCCGGACAGGGGACGATCCCTGCCCGGTTTTCTGCTTATTCACCCTGCGCTTTGAGAGCATCCCGGACAGCTTGACCGGCGCGGCGTATACTTTCTGAATTTGCGTGGGCGTACATTCTGAGCGTGACAGCGGTATCGGAGTGGCCCAAGCGTTGAGAAACAGAAACAAGATCGCCGCCGTGGGTGAGGGAGATGCTTGCGCTTGTATGGCGGAGCTTATGCGGATGAAAGTCCTTGATCCCATATCGCTTTTCCAGCTTCTTGAAATATCGGGTTGGAGTCTGAGGATTCATCGGCTCTGGGGAAGACTCCTGAGAGAAAACATACTTGCTGATACATTTGGTGGCTTGCTCTGTGCGGAGCTGCTTCAGCAACTCAATCACATCCGGGCCAATATCAACAGTTCGCGCTTTGCCGTTTTTTGGATTGGTAAGATAGACACCGGCAGACTTGGTATACTGAAGGTTGTGACGGACTGTGATGGTGCTGGACTTCCAGTCAACATCTGCCCATTGGAGGCCGCAAGCCTCTCCACGTCGTAACCCTGTATCTGAAACCAGATGAACGTATGCTTGCCATTTTAGAGGCTCATGTTGCAGGCAATCAAGGATATAGGTAAGCTCTTGGACGGTGAAAGCCTTTTCTGATTCGTCCTGGATATGTTCATCCTTGCGTGCAGCCGGACAGTCTACCAGTTCCATGGGGTTTGAGGAGATTGTACTATCCTTTCGGGCCATTTTGAATATCCCGCCGAGGATCATGTGCATTTTGGCGCAGGAAGAATGAGCGTAGCCTTGTTTTTGGAAGTTGAGAAGTAAACTATCAAGCATAGCCGGGGTAATCTCTCCCATAGGAATATTCCCCAGGACAGGTAATATATGCTTGTCAAGCATTTGGCGATAGTTCGCCTTTGAGTTTTCGGAGAACGATAATTCCTTTCTTGGCATGAAAACGCCATCTGTGTATTGGCGCAAGGTTTTGATTTTTGCAGCCTCTAACGCTGCTTGTCGATCCCGCTCCAACTGCTCCTGTCGAGTAAGGACTTTGCCAGATGCAAGCTCTTTTTCCAAAGTAGCTTTGAATTTATTTAACTCCCGCTCGATGGTGCGGGCGCTCCAGCTTGGCTCTGGCCTCCAGCTTCGAGTTACTTTCCGCCCGCGCCCATTGGATGCCTGGACTTTATAAACAGTGTTGCCTTGGGCGTCAGTCGTCATCTTGTGGCTTGCCATGCTAATCTAACCTCCTTGTCGCTTCTGACACTATAAACTGTTCCAAGTTACAGCCTAAGCGGTGCATATAATCCGAGTATCCATAGAAATGAAGAAACTTTGCAATCATTTCAAGTTGAAGGTCTTTATCTCCTTTTTCGTGGCTGTCATATAGGAGTTGACACCATTGCATGGCTACAGTGTCATCCACACATTGACTAATCAAAGCAAATATCATTTGCTCCAGAGAATCATTATCAGCAATGATTTGCTCGTAGAAGTTTTGCTTGAAATGCTGGAGGTTTTCAATTATATCAGCAAAGAATAGCCGTGTATCTGCCTTTTGACAATTATATGAGAGCAGGGAGAATGGTTTTTCATGCGATTTCTCTGCAAAAGCAGATGAAAAGTAGGCCGTAATCTTCTCCCACAAAGATGTGTTCTCTATCAAATAATTTAGGATAATTAACTTTGACTTATCGGGTTGACATTTTTCGACATTCAGGATGGAAGCCGATTTTTCAGAAATACCCAGTTCTGTAGCTGTAAGAGATGCTATTTTCGCTTTTTGAAAGGTTGACATTCCCAATAAATAGTCAGTAGAGACTCCAAGAAAAGTTGCAATACTCACTATCGTTGCAGGAGTTGGGTTTGCGCTGCCATCCATATAGGCCGACACAGATTGGCGTGTAATTCCAAGATGAGCGGCTAAGTCTGCCTGAGTATAGCCGGAATCGTTCATAAGCGTTCGTAAACGCGCAGGCAAGGGAGCGTTGTAATTTTCTGGTATATTGTTTCTCTTGCGTGGCATACCATTCTCACCTCATAATGCAGTTTTTAGTTGCACTTACCTACAGAAAGCAAAATTTGATTGACGTAGCAGTTAACAACTGATATAATAGTACCATAAGCAGCGATAGATTGCAACGGAAAATTTCAAAAAGGAGAATTATTTTATGGGTAAGAAATACGATCCTACACTCAGATTCCAAACCTTTGCAGACGCAAGCCGCACAACTGGCCTCAGCCAATATTTCCTCCGGCGTGGTTGCAAGGCCGGAACCATCCCGCACGTCAAGAGCGGAAACAAGTTTTTGGTCAATGTACCGCTCCTGATTGAACGAATGGATCAGCTGTCAAAAGCAGTAGCAACGAATTAAGTTCGGGAGTTTGACCATGAAGAACAGAAATATTTTACCAATAGATGTGAGTACCGGCGAGGTAGTTCCTGGGATTACTATGCAAGACGGGGATGACCGCAAAAGAGCAAGGGAGTATTGGGAAGCACAGAGCACCAGAGAAGCACGGCGCAGGAATCACGATCCTTGGAGCCGATTCAATATGACGACTTGCAGAGAGAATCAATTTTCCGGGCTGACACCACAAGATACGGCGCGTTTGATCTATGCAGCAAGTTTTATGGGCTATGACGGCATATTAAGGAAATCTGAGCGGACAACGCTCACCTTTGCCGATTTTGAAAGCCTTATGCGGGAGCAATTATCAAAATCCACTTTTGATAGGTTCTGGAATGTTGTGAAAGGACGCTATATCTTCCAAAATAACGATGGAACCTTGGTTGTCAAGGGTGGGTTCTTCCGTGGCAAACAAAAAAACATAGACGAACGTCTAACCAAAATTTTTATTCAGAGGCTGCAGAACCTTTACCGTAGAACTAAGGTAACTCAGCACAAGCATTTGGGACACGTTTTTAAGATGCTGAGTTGTATCAACATTCAATACAACGTGGTCTGCGAGAATCCCTATGAAACCGATTGGAGCGAGGTAAGGCCGGTTACTCTAAAACAATTTTGTAGAATGATACACTACGATGAATCGCAGGCGACGCGATTGAAAGACATATACGGAGAAATCACATTTGATGTGAATGGAAAACAGCAGTATTTTTGCGCTTTTGTGACAACTGGACGTGAACCCAATAATCCGTATATCATTATCAATCCCAGAATTTTCTATGCAGGGGCGCAACCAGACCGAGTGGATTTTTTAGGGATGTTCTTCAAAGTACAACCCCAGCTCGACAATTCTGATTTAAGCAAAAACACAGTGTAACCACCGAGAATATTCGGGAGAACTCGTATTTCAGCCATGATTTTCTCTCGACATTTCTGACGTAGAAAATTCTGAAAAAAGTGGATGTAACCGCCGAGGATATTCGGGAGTTTTACGGTACGGCCAGATAGCGAGTGCTCTTTCTAATGGAACCCAATATCTACGGACAATTTTGTTTTCACCGTAGCCCATCGCTGACAGTGCTTGGTGCTACGGAGGTGCCAGAAGGAGGAAAAATTATGATTCACAGAGAACCAGATCAAAATGACCCCGCAGATGTACGACGGGCAGCAAACCGCCTGTATTGCAGGCTGAAGCGACTTGGCTTCCATCTCCAGCGTGGCCGGACTGTGAAGCCAGAGGATCATCATATCCAGTTGAAGAAAGTTCCAGTACAACGTGGTTATCGGATCACTGATAGCGTTACGGGTGAAACTGTGCTTGGAGACGGATTTTCCGCTGACTATCACCAAGTTTACGGATTTTGGGAGCGGGCAGTTGCGCGGTATTGGGCAGAAAAGCGACAGGCAGATAAGGAGGCAAAAAATGGCGCACGATATGAATGATTTCATTGTCCGTAAAGGTAACGATCTCGTGATCCAAGTAAATGATTATGCTTTTTATACAACATATGACCCGCTTTTGCATAAAGTTTTGGGCAATGTGATCCGAGGTTGCAAGGTCAATCAAGGGACACGTCTTGAAGAGAAAGCCGCCGACAACCCAGCTTTGATTTTTCGCGTAAAAAATGGCTACGGGCCGACAAAAGATATCGCATTTGCGGAGATAGTGTATCAGTTCTTTAACGGGTTTGATTCTCTGCGGGAAATCGCAGAAACTGAGGATTGGATAGAAACGTCCAGAAAAATCGTCCAGAACCATTTCTTCCTCAGCTCATACAATCAAGTGACCGACCATCTGACGGAAAATCGTGCGAACAACTATCCGTGGGCAGTGGGCATGATACCGCAATCCCTCAACAAAACCATTGGTTCACGTGCGTCAATAGGGTATCCGTACTATTTTTTGACAATGCGTGATACGCATACCGGGATTTATAAGATCAAGCTCGGCGTGGACGATGGACAAATCTGCTGGGAACGCCGATACCAGATGGATAGTCTCGGCGAATTGGGATGGCAGTGTGGCGATGGCCCAATATACAGCACTATTTTTCGTGCGTTCCAGCGGCAGATCGGTAAAAAGAACATAAGTGCGACTGAAGAAACCTGTTTAAGGAAATGGGGAAATCCTGCCTATGCTCATGACCCAGATAACCCACTTCTAATTATGGATATGGAGCCGCTATCCATTTATCCCCGTGCCGTAGTTCAGTTCCCGGTGGACGTAAAAGATGGAATGCCCTGGCCTGATTTGCCAATACGTTAAGAATAGCAGGTGGTCAACCTCGGAAAATGTAAAAATACTTTGGAAATATCAATATTTACGCGAACTTAGCCTGAATTTTTGCAGTAAAAATGCTTATATGGATTGTGGGAGCGTGTTTCGGCGGTAAGTTCGGAGAAATCCCGAATATATTCGCAGTTAGCTCTTACTTCAGTATGTTAAATCATATAAAATTAGGGCATTTTTGCGGTTCGGGAGTGGTTTTTTGAGAATAGCCTTATGTGATTGACTATGGGTAGTCAAAAACGACAATCGAACCCGTTTTTGGCAGGAAAAACGGTAAAACAGAGGTAACAACTGAGAAAATACGGTGTTTATACCGAACACAGAATGAAAACAAAGGCATTGAGGGTGCTGAAGGCGCTGTAGGCATTCCAACGGATATTTTGTTTGGAAAGGAGGTGTCCGCTCATGCGCAACGTGTGTTTCAACTGCGGCGGCATCCCTGCAGGGTTGGCTGCTGCTGGCGTAGCAGGCGCGGCTATGGCATCATCGGCCAAAAAGCCCAAAAAATCGAAGTAAATCGGTGGGGATATGCTTTGTTATCCTACAGCGTCTCCAAAACCCTCAATGCTTTCTCATAGGGAAGGAGCTTACTAATTGATGGAAAAATTGATTTTCAACGACCTGACTATTGAACTAACCAGACGTTGCAATATGGCTTGCGTCCATTGTCTGCGCGGAGATGCACAGGATAAAAGTATGTGCAAAGCCCATATTGATGCGTTACTTGACCAAACACAGGTAATTGGACACCTCCATTTTGCAGGAGGGGAGCCAACGCTTGAGATTGGTCTGATGGAGTACATTGCAGATCAGCTTTACGAGCGGAGGATACCTATTGGCAGTGTCGATGTCATAAGCAACGGGAAAATCTACAATGATGATTTTGTGTACGTTATGAAATGGTACAAGGAGCTTATTGACGTATGCGCCAAAGCAACGACGCCCAAAGGTACTTTCTACATCCCATCGGAGGCAACTGACCGCTGCATAGTCGGGATAAGCCTTGACCGCTATCACACCGATCATGACCTCTGCATGGAACATTACGAGCGTTATGAGCGTGAACTGAAAGGATATGCCGAAGTGCTCAAAATTATGCGTGGCAACGCTCCCCTGAAAATAGGACGTGCATCTTGCTTGCCAGACTGCATAGCAGATGGTCGCAGAAACGAAATTGCAAAATACCACCACCTTCAGCGTGTGGAGGTATTGGACAAAGACCATGTTCCAATCTGTAAGGTTTATGATATGTACCACCTTGAAAGCAAAGATCAAAAAATGGTGTGTTGCGGCCTCTATGCTGATGTAAACGGCTTTATCCGCCACGAAAATGTTTCAGATTACCCTTTTGAGCAGATCGACGCATTTCCCCAAATCTGTAGCGTCTACGAGCCTATTTGGAGTAGCGTACTAAAATATCAGGAGGGCCGTCTACCATGCGCCAAATGGTGGAACGAACTGTATAAGCACATGGCAGCTATTCCCGCTGTTCTAACAACGGAAGTGGAAAAAGTGCCAGATGCGCAGGATGAACTAACCTCTCAGCAACAATTCGAGCTTTTTAAGACACTTTGCGAAGCAATCAAGCATGGCGCAAAGACGCCGGCGCAGGTTGATCTTTGGACAATAGGGCAATATGCCAAAAAGGAACTACGGGATTGGAAAGAGATAGCGAGTGCAGCCGCTCAAAGAGATTACTTCCAGGAACAGGCATAAGTGCCGATTTCCCCTAATGTATACGGGAAGCATGAACTTTTAGGGAGGGAATACAGATGTGCAGTGCAGAATATTTAATAGCATCAGGCATGGACTATGAGGCAGTAGCGGCGGCACTGATGGCGCTGGAACCGCTTGATGTGGTGGACTGAGGGAGGCCAAACGGTGGAAAAGGTTGTGCTCAATCAGCTAACGGTGGAAGTAACCCGACGTTGCAATATGGCTTGCGGCCATTGTTTACGCGGGGATACTGAGAACGTCGATTTGACTGGCATGGACATTGACAGCGTACTCGATCAAACTGAGGCCATAGGGCGGTTGATTCTCACGGGTGGCGAACCTACTTTGAATATGGGCGCTATTCAGCACATTGCCAACGGTATAGCGCGGCGCGGTATTCCTCTTATGCGAGTGCAGATTATCACCAATGGCCTGATATATGAAGAAAGGCTTGTTGCCCTTGCAAAGAGGTTTTCAGAAATCATCAGGCTGACACAGGTACACGGCTACGGGAACATCGAGCGGGAGCCGTGGCGGGTATCCATTGGAGTTTCGCTTGACCACTATCACGAGTCCCCGGAGATATGTAAAAAGCACTATCTCCGCTATAAGAACGCATTGAAAGGCTTTGCAGAGGTTTTGAAGGTAAGGCACGGTAACGCGCCCAGGAATGAGGGCAGGGCGGCGGCGCTGACAGATACCATAAATTATACCCTGACGGCGGAAACGTATCTGCTCCAGCAAATAGAGGTGCTGAGTGCTGACTACAAGCCCATGTGCAGATTTTATGACAGCTACCACTTAGAGCGATCAGATCAGAAAGTCATTTGTTGCGGTATCTACCTCAATGCCTATGGGGAGATGCTACCTGGTTTAGCTTGCGATACTGATTTTTCGTGTAGGGGTATCAGACTTTGCTATGCGTGGGAACCGATATGGGAAAAGGTGCTGGAGTATAACCAAGCGCACGAACGACAGCACTGTACCTATTGCGATGACCTGAGAACCAAAATAAGCCTTATGCGGGATAAGGTGCAGGTGAATAGAGAATATGCGCTTGCTACAGATCCATCAGCCCAGGACGAACCAAGCGCCGAACCGATATACATTGGTGACGCACGACGGTACTGTAAAGAAATGGCTAAGTGGGCAAGGCCAGATATTTTCGATCAAATCGAAAGGGCAGCGGCGGTCAAAGACTATATGTGTTAAGAGAATGGGGAAAGGCTGGAAGCAAACCACTTCCAGCCTCTTATTTGCGTAATTTTTCCACAAGTGCAGAAACAAGGGCGATAGAATCATCGTCCAAACCAGATACATCAATAACCTTGGCTGCGTCTACACATACCAGGTAGTCCACACTGACGCCGAATAAACGGGAGAGGCGAATTAGAACCTCAACAGAAGGGGCCTTACTTGCTGTCTCATATGCACTGACCATGGCCTTGGACACACCTATACGGTTGGCAACCTGTAACTGTGTCATGCCCCGTGTCTCACGCAGAGATTTCAACTTTTCTGAGCAGTCAACCATGAGTTATTCCACCTCCCGCTAATAGTGTACCAATATCTGGACTACTTATAGGAGTTTTTGGAGCAACTGATGGTTGACTTTAGAACAGAAATCAGATATAATCATATAGTACGTTCATGAAAGCGGTATCCTTGGATGAGCGGAAAACTCACGCTATGCCAAGATGCAGACTACCGCAACTTTGGCCCCGCCTGCTGGAGCGACTGGTTTTGAAAGGAGAAACGGCCATGAAAATTTTCAAATCACTCTTTGTGGTGACTTTAGTGCTGTCAATTCTTGCTGGATGTTCCAGTTCACCAGACAGTGCACAAAAATCCGACGTTTCAAATTCTCCAAGTACACAACCAACAGAGAATGATTCAAAGAACGATCAGCAATCAGGCTCAACCGTTACAGCAGAAATTATTAAAAGTGGAGTATTGAATAATTGCTCTATTGATACTGAAACTACCTCCGTTTCTCTGGTTTCATGGGATTTAGGAAAATCTGGACATTCGTTGACAATGGGCGATGAAGTTTTGTGTCTAAAATTTCATGTCAAAAATAATTGTCAGGAGCAAATGGAAATAGGAAATTTATTCCATGTAAAAACATTTATAGACGGTGTTGAAAGCAGCGGTTTTGGCTCCGATTTTTATGGTGATGGCCGATCTTTCAATGTCTGGGAAAGTACGGAATTACGGGCAGACGCAGAAGCGGATATTTTTTTCTGCTATAATTGTTCCATAGACAATTCTCATAGGATCGAAATTGATATCTTTGACGCGAATAAGTTAGAAGATGGACTTTACTTTTTGAGCGATACTGTGATTGATACTTTTGAGTTTGATATAGAATAATCGAACTCTAAAAAATGCTGCCCGGTGGAATAGTCCACCGGGCTTTTCCGATATGATATAGGTTTTATGGTAGATAGTAGATTCTTAAAACCACCTCGAAAGGGGTGGTTTTGTGTTTGTTTGCAAATCGTAGTCCACGATATACCCTCTGATGACCGCAAAATGCTATCCTGTATCATGGTGCGTGGAGGTGACGCACGATGGTGGTTGATTTATCTGTACGGCTACGGCAACTAAGGCAGGATAAGCATTTGCGACAAGATCAGGTGGCCTATTTGGTTGGTGTGTCCAAAGGGGCAGTGTCCGCCTATGAAAACGACATCCGGCAACCATCATACGATGTGTTGATTCGGCTGTCAAATCTCTATCGGGTAAGCACTGACTATCTTTTAGGGCATACTGATGAGCGAACCATAGACGTTTCTGGCTTGACCACACAAGAAATTGCCCTGATTAGTGACCTTGTAGCCTCAATGACTTCAAAAAATCAAAAATTGGAGGATTTCGGTGATGAAAAGAGTTTTTTGGACTGTTCTGGTGGTGTGTTTATTGATTGTGCCCGCTCGTGCTGAGGAAACACCTAATCTGCCAGCAGAGGAATATGTGCAAAACTCCCATGTTGTGGTCGCCACATTGGATGAGTTGCAGGAGGCTATCGCCGTTGCCAACAATGGAGATACCATTGAGATTTCACAGATGATTAAAATGATTGGAGGGATTCTTTCAACAGATAAGGAAATTACAATCGCCTGTGCAGAGAACTTTGAGGGTTACTGTATGTTCAATGTGGTGGGGGCGTCTGTAACTGGACTGTCCTTTAAGGGAGGCAATGTAGGTCAAATTTTCGCAGTCACTGACTATCAGGGACAAGAAACAATTTTTCGGGATTGCGTGTTCGACGGCGATAATGTAACGGTGGCAATTAGCGCTTTTGGAACTGCAATGGGAAATTCCGTTAGGATTATTGAATCTGAGTTCAAGAATTGCTTTAGAAATGCCATTAGTGGACGTCCTTCAACGGACATTGTTATAGATCGCTGCTATATCCATGACACGTATGCCATGGATGCTTCTGCGGCGGTGGACAGCTCAGGAAAGGTTACACTTAATAACTGCATAGTTACAGGTAACTCGTCAGTTGCAAATGCCGGCGTACTTTGTACTGGTACTCTAATAGTGTCTGGGGGACAAATACGGGATAATACTATCAGATCAACAGATGTTGGAGTTGCAGTAGATATCTTTTGCCGTGGAACATGGAGCATTACTGATGAGGGAACTGGAGACGCAGGATATTATGATGCTGCAACAGGGAAAAAGCTATCATTACCCATACACGAAAGCAATACGCTTGCAAGGTTGGTTTACTTGAAAGACGAAAACGCAAAGGAGTATTTTTCATTTCTTTTTGAACCGGATACCAGTGAGGGCAACGAGAACGATATACCGGAACTACCACAAGAGCCTGTCTCCCCTCCAGTAGATGACGAAGAAGGTGATGATCCTCCTGAGCAGATACCAGAACCGCCGAAAGAGCCAGCAGATTCAGGAGAAGAAAAAGATGAGGGTGATCCCTCTGTTAAGCAACCTGAGACACCAGATCAACCGCTACAGGGCGAAGATGGGAATATCTCCGATGATGACACGCCACAATCACCAGAGCAGCCCATAAACCCGCCACAGGACGATACTATTGCAGACACAACACCACCAGATACCCCACAGCAGCCACAAGAACCCGTTGACAGCCCTCCCAACTATATACCTTACTGGCCGTCTGTCCGTCCCGTTTGGCCTATTGTAACAACGACAATACCTACGGATGAACCTCAAATAGAGACAGAGATTCCCGCTCGAAATCCGCTTATTTGTAATGGCGCAACTATCGACACATCCAAGACGATTGTGTTGTTAGGCTATGGGGATGGGCAACTGCATGAGGCGGACAGCCTCACAAGGGCACAACTGGCGACGATTATTTTCCGCCTGCTGGACGATGATACAATTATCCGCTATGGTGGTGCGGGTGTGATGTTTACGGACGTTGCCGCCGATGCGTGGTATGCTCCCTATGTAAATGCGATTGGTATGGCGGGTATTGTCAACGGTGTTGGCAACGGAATGTATGATCCAGACGGCACAGCAACTTGGGCACAGATTATCACGATTCTTACGCGCTTTGTAGAATCGGAAAGCTGTGAGCTGAAATATATCCAGTATGACGGGTGGGCATCAGAGGCCATACAAACCGCTGTCGCCCTTGGGTGGATAGAAGATAGCTCCATATTCAACCCAAACGATATAATCAGCCGAGGGGAGTTGGTTGATCTTATCAATACAGTGTTGGAACAATACTAATCGGCGAATGTTGAAATTATGGGCACGTATGTGAAAGTAGGTACTATGTCAATCTGTAGGATTGGCAAGCGGTTTAGAAATGTAAAGTACCCCCGGCCATGGTGGTGGGGGTACTTTCTCCGCCGTCGCTTTACCTATTGTCCAGCTTTACGCACAGAAAACCCCCGGCACTCTGGCCGGGGGCTGTCTTTGGGTTGTGCTGAGGTTACTTTGTCGTGTTGTGGTTGCTCTTGTCGATAATCTCTTGGAGACGGTCGGCGGATACGCCTTGGAGTATCGACGCGATGATCTCAGCGTCCATTATGCCGGGATTCTTCCTGATCTGCTGGCGGGTGGTAAGCTGTGCCTGAATGTAGCCAGTCGCATAGCTGTTCAAGCCATTGTTGCGGCGCGAGTGGTAGCTGGTAGCGCCGCGTTTGTCGGTGTGCCCCTCATAGATCACTGCCCACAAAAGGCGCTCAATCTCTTGTGTGGTGGCCTCCAGCCGGTAGGAGCGGGCTTCCTTTACCCCGGCCTCTTTGACGGTCAGAAACGCCTTGTACTGAAGCTGTATCGTTACCACGATTTTGACCGCCGCGCTCTCGACTCCCGCAATGCAATGAGGCAAACTGCCGGTGTAGGGTAATACCACCTCGCGCTTGTCCGTACTGGTGTTGCTGATTTCTCCGGCCTCAATCTCAAAGCCGCCCATATTGTGTGTGATGCACTCTGCAATCTTCATGTGTTTCAATCTCCTTTTTTTATGTATGATATGATGTTAGCCTGTAATGCGCGGCGATATTGTCAAGCCCTCGCCGCTGGGCTGGTTGTGTTTGCGCTCGTTATAACCCGCCTCTCTCATTGAGTTGCATCATCAGCCGTCTAAATTCAGGGGTGCCGATCTTTGCATGGGCGATGGCGTTGATTTCATCCCATTTCTTTTGGTCAGCCTTCATCCTTTTCACTGTCTCCCGGTGCCTCGCCTCTACCTCCGCCGAAAGCCTCTTTTCTTCTTTTGCAATCTCATTGTGTACCGCCGCGAAAAATAATGTTGTAAATATCATCAATGTAATCTCCTTTCTTTTCCTTGCAAGGGGGTGGGCTTTATGCTATACTGGGATTGCCCGCCCCGTGGTGTGGTGTTTGGGGCTGTGTACCTCTCTCGCTGTCCAGGTTGTGAGGTATGCGGCCTTTCTTTAACCACTGATGGTGAAGCGCCGGCTGATCGTCTCCTTGGTGAACCGCTTATAAACGTCCTCGCCCAACTCGCTCTTGAAACGCTTGGTATCGAAGCGGCTGCTCTGTACGGTGGTAAACCGGGCGATGTACTGGCCCGCCTCAATGACCTCAACGCCGTGCCCGTCCATCTCCTTTTTGATGGTATCCTTTAGGGCTTCGATCTCTGCGGCGGCTTCTGCGGCCAGGGCTTCCCATTCTTTCAGGGCTTCGATCTTGCTGACGATTTCGATAGTAGACATTTGATTGTCCTCCTTTATTCGGGGTTTTGTTCCCCTGTTGTGATTACAGTATATCACTAAAATCTGGTGATGTCTATTGACGAATTACACTAAATTCAAGTGAAATTTTGGGCGACTTATCACTTGAATCTGGTGATGTACTGTGATATACTAAGGACAATGGAAAAGAGACCCGTTTTTGCAAGGCTTCCGATAAAAGAGACGAAGGTGGTTCATATGTCAATCGTTTATAAATTTGATGTGTTGGCAGCACTAAAAGAAAAAGGGTATAGCCAAAATAGAATGAGAGTTGAAAAGCTGATAGGTCAATCTTATCTAACGCAACTCAGACACGGTGAACTTGTATCTTGGAAAGCCGTAGAAACAATCTGCCAACTGCTTGAATGCAAACCCGGTGATCTTCTCGACTATGTTCCAGATGAAGCGCCAATAAAGGAGGAATCGCCCAATGAGTAACCGTGATTTATGTATATCCATGCTTGATGATTTTACAGATGCACAGCTCGTCAACGTGGCCGCTATGCTCCAAACGCTTAAACAGACGATTGCCGATGCTGTATATGGTGACACGCCCAACGCTGAGACGGTTGCCGCTATGCAGGAAGTGAATGAGATGATCCGTACCGGCTCCGGTCAGAGGTTCAAAGGGAGTGCTGCGGATCTGTTTGCCATGCTTGACGCTGAGGATGCCGCCGATGCTTAACATCATTGTATCTTCAGCATTCAAGAAAGATCGCCGTCTCTGTATCAAGAGAGGCTATAACATGGGGCTGCTTGCCGCTGTCATTGATACCTTGGCTATCCCGGCTCCACTCCCGCCAATAAATAAGAATCATGGGCTGTCTGGTAACTGGGGCGGCTTCCAAGAGTGCCATATACAAAGCGACTGGCTTCTGATTTACCGCATAGACGGTAACGATCTCTATTTGACCCGTACCGGCACACATAGCGATTTGCTCGGAATATGAAACGAGCGGGGCATTCTGTCTCCGCTTGTTTCTTGCTGACGTGCAAGCCTGTTTTAAGGTGATCTGCGCTGAGGTGGTATCGTTACCCTCCCGAACGCCTGAACACGCTCCTGCGCCCTTCTACGGGACTTGCAGAGGGCGTCAAAAAAATCTAAATGAAATTTACGTTTGATATTAGCAAGACCAACGCACAAAAAGAGGCCGGGGAAAGCTCCTTGGCCTCTGGTGTTGGTATGTGGTGTGTTGGTGTGCTGAGATATCGGGAAACGAGTCGCAACAAAAGTCGCAACATACAAGATGAAAGTCGCAACATCGAGATAGGATAAACTACAGCAAGTTATAGCGGGTGTTTCCTTGAAAGCCTTGCACTACAACGGATAGGACGCAACAGCTTACAAAACGTGATAGCACGATATCGAATGAAAAATATAGTTGGTAAGGATGAGGTCGGCAGTTCGAATCTGCCCAGCAGCTCCAGAAAACTCCCGAAATCGCAGGATTTCGGGAGTTTTTGTTGCAGTTTTTGGGGAATTTGTGTGGGTCAGAATGTGGGTCAACCGGACTGACCCACACCGTGACCCACACGCCGAAATGTCCGGAAAGGGACAGAGAGTGCCAGACAGGAAGATGCGGCTTCCTGTCTGGCTTTTTTGCCGGATTTTTCGCTCTACATGATCTGCGCCATGAAATTTCCTATTGTCTCTGCCGCTCGATTCTGCTGCTGCCTGGTGGCGTGGGTGTAGGTGCGGAGGGTGAAGCCCGCATCGTAGTGGCCCAGCATACTGCTGACCGTTTTCACGTCCACTCCGTTTTGCAGTGCCAGGGTTGCGAAGGTGTGTCTGAGGTCGTGGAAGCGAATATGCTCCAGCCCAGCATCCTTCAGAATCTTCTCGTGGAGCTTTACCACGGAATCTGGATGATACATTTCGCCTGTGACCGGCGAGGGGAACATATACGGGTTATCAGGGTGCTTGTCGTGTTCCTGAATCAGCAGATCCACCGCACCCTGTGGGATGGACACCTGCCGTACCGAGGTCTCTGTCTTTGGCCTGGAGAGCATTACCTCCCCGCTGGGGTTGCGGACGTACTGCTTGCTGACGGAGATTGTCCTGTGTTCTGTATCCAGGTCACTCCAGAGGAGTGCCACCAGTTCGCCTTTTCTCAGCCCGCTCACCAGCTCCAGGTAGAACATGGGCAGGACGTTTCTGGTATTGGCAGCATCCAGGTAGGACTTGAGATGTTCAGGCAGGAGTGTCTTCATTTCCATCTTCTGCACTTTCGGAGCGATGCAGTCGTCAGTGGGGTTGCGGGGAATGAGCCGCTCTTTCACTGCTCTCTCGAATGCGCAGTGCAGGGTGAGGTGGACGCTTCTGACAGTGGTACTACTCAGACCGAGGTTGCCCTTACCGCTGCGCTTCTGTATCCTGCCGCGCTCCATCAGGTCTTTGTAGAGCTTCTGGAGATCACGGGAGGTCAGCTTCTTCAGCTTGATCTTTCCGATGCGGGGGATGGTGTAGGTTTCGATGATTAGGCGGTATCGGTCTGCTGTGGCCGGCCTGACGTTGGGCTTGGCGTAGAGTTCGTACCAGCTGCGGAGCCATGTAGCTACTGTATAGTCCTCACTGCGGGCTACGTCCAATCCTGCTGTCTCTTGCTGGGCCTGAGCCAGCTTTTCCTTGACCTCGGCCTGGGTCTTGCCGAGAACATTCTTGATGATCCGCTTGCCGGTTTCTGGATCATAGCCAGCAGTGTAGCGACCCTCCCAGCGGCCATCTTTCCGCTTGCGGATATTGCCCTCGCCGTTGGCTCTCTTTTTTGCCATGGGTCATCACCTCCTTGTAGCCACACACCATACCACACCTTGGCGGGAATAGCTACTACTTTTTTGTGCGTCTCTCGAGGGTGGTGTTTTTCCAGGTGTGTTGCATAGGCAGAGGAGAAAATCCGAACTGTTGCAGACAGCTTTCTCATTGGAGACGCTGGTGCATTTCATGGCAGTACTTCTTCTTTGTTTTCTGCGGATCAAATTCTGCGCATCCCCGCCTGGAACCGGCAGTATCGTGGTGGTTGTAAGAGCAGAGGAAAAACTGACCCCCGACTTGATCCCAGAGGGTGAAAAATGACCCCCGCGTTGATTTCTGCAAAATCTCTGAAAACCACCTACGACTGCCACCTTGCGAAAGGGCAAAACACTGTGGTTTTTTTCTGAATTTTCTGATACCGGCCACCTGCCACAGCAAAAAGTGAAAATCCCGACCACCTATGGAAAATCCCCGCCCCGCTCTGCGGGGCGGTGTTTCCCGCGCGGAGGGGCGCTTGCGACCCCCGCGCTTTATCCTGCACTTTTTTCGCCCCCCCGGTTCACCTGTCACTTTCGGTTGTGCTGAATTCACCGGATGGCGCACACCGGCCACACGCTTTTGCCACGGCGTTGTCTGCGATGAGGGCCGGCGTGTTACCTTCCGGACGCCCACGAGGCCACACAGCGGCGCACAGACCGTCACGCTGAGCCGCGATTATCACTGCGGAGTGCGAGTGTCTTCGTGACTCGCTGACGCTCAGCCGCCACATCCATCTGCGCCATCTGTTGGTCGTAGAACTGATCCAGCGCCAGTTGGATGGGACGGATGGTGTAGAGCAGATTGCCGTTGCGCTTCAGACCATCCCTGGTCGTAACCGTCGTGCTCTCTGTACTGATGAGTTGGCGCTCCTCCAACTCACACACATACTTGCGGACGGTGTTGGCGCTCATCCGCACTGCTTTGCCAATGGTCTTGTAGCTGGGCCAGCACTGATAGGTACTCCTGTTCTCACAGTAGAGCAGGTACGAGTAGACGGCAAGTGCACCGGGTGATAGGCCCAGCAGGAATATCTCGTTGGGTAGTTGGAAGTAGTTCTTGAGCGGATTACGCTTGGACCACGGCTTGTATTTCAATCCGCACCTACTTGGGTGTGCTGTGACACCCTACTTCACGAATTTCTCTTTGGGTACCACCATCCGACTGCCAATTATCAGTACCGGGAAATCTTGCTCGTGCATTAACTCGTAGCCGCTGGACGGTGAGACGCCCAGCACCTTTGCCACTGTTTCTGCGTTCAGAAACAACGGCAGTTCATCGTAGCTCTTGTAGGCGGATTCTTTCATGTTGTGCTTGGCCTCCTTTTTTCAGGACACGGTTTTCTTCTTTGCTTTTCTGGACTGACTTCCCTCACTCTTCTACCACAACCTCTGACGGATGAAACGGAACTTTCTTATAACCGAGTTTACAAAATATTTGCCAACTCAGAGTGTAGGCCCCTCATCCCTATACCACAACCTCCAGCGGCTGAAAGCTTTATTTTCAGAAAAATCAGAAAAAGTTTCCTGTAAAAAAATCACCCGCCAGAGCTGAGCCTGGCGGGTGATCGTATCGGAAGATTTGAAGGGTATATGATGGGCTCCAGTTCTTTGTCTTTACAACCGTATCTCGAGCGCAGAAAGTGCTGGACATGGCAGAGCGGGGAGAACTGTCGGACGGGGAAATGCAGAAGCGGTTTTGCGCGTTTTAACAAGATAGAATAGCGCCGATTTAGAAAAGGTCCAGGTCGTACTTCTCTACGTCCATCATCACGGAGCCGCCGGCCTCGAAGGTAATGGCGTCCGCCTCCTGCCGGGTGTAAATCACCGCGCTGGCCGCCTGCTCGCCGTCGTTGACGAAGACCTCCAGACTATAGCGGTCCAGAATCATTCGTAATTTGATTTCACCGTTCCGGGGCCGCACTAAAAAAGAACGGGTATGGACAATATCACGGGGCAGACCGCTGCGGATGCGGTCCAGCTTCAGCGTGCCTTGGTCCGGGCGGTAACGGATGACGGTCTCATGCTCCCCGTCCTTGGCCACCCGGACCCGGAACCAGCGGTAGAGCTCCGGACCGGTGGGACGGACGGTGACGGTCATGTCCAGCACCCGGCCCCGAATCCCCGGCAGGTTGATTTCGCCGCTGACAGGGATATTCCGATGGGCGACTCGCTGGCTCCGATATGCTTCCAGTTCCCGGACCGGATTTTGAATCAGCCGACTGTCTTTCAGGGACAGCTCCCGGGGCAGGGTCATCTGTCCGAACCAGCGGCAGTGACAGGGCTTGGCGTTGACCGTGTCCCAGTTCTGCATCCAGGCGATCATAATCCGCCGCCCATCCGGGGCCTCCAGCGTCTGGGGGGCGTAGAAGTCCAGGCCGTAGTCAATGGCCTGCGCACTCTGCCGAAAAAATCCTTTTTCAGGGTCGTATTCACCAATCAGGCAGAGGGTCCCGTTTCCGGCGTGGAACTCCAGACCTACGGGCTTCATGTCCTGGGGGCTGGTCATCAGCACCTGCTTCCCGTCCAGAGGAAAGAAATCCGGGCACTCCCACATCTTTCCATACTGGTTGTGACACTGGTCCAGCGTGCGGACAAACTCCCCTTTGAAGTCTTCAATGCCCCGGTAAAGGAGAATTGCACCGCTGCCGTCGGCGGTCCGGTTGCCAATGACGGCGTAGAAATCCCCGTCCTTGTCCCGCCAGACCTTGGGGTCCCGGAAATCGGTGGTGCTGCCGCCCTCGGGCAGATCCTTTCCATCCAGGACGGGGTTGCCTCCCCACTTCTCGTAGTTCACGCCATCCCCCACGGCCACGCACTGAGTCTGCACATCCTGGAGGAAACCGTCGGCATTGTGGCTCCGCTGAACGCCGGTGTACATCAGCAGCTGCCGTCCGTCGGGCAGCTCTACCGCGCCGCCGGAGAAGCACCCGGAAGAATCATACTCCTGGTCCGGGGCCAGGGCGGCGGGCAGGCGTTCCCAGCGGAGGAAATCCCGGGTTTTCAGATGCCCCCAGTGCATGGGGCCCCATTCGTTGGAATAGGGGTAATATTGGTAGAACAGGTGACATTCGCCCTTATAGAAGGAAAAGCCGTTGGGATCGTTCATCCAGCCGATGGTGGGAGTGGCATGGAACGCGGGACGCTCGCTGTCGGGAATATGGGGGCCGTATTGGGCCTCAAACGCCCGGGCTTTCTGCAATGTTTCGCTGATCATAACGGTTCCTCCGACTCCTGTTTGATAAAGTGCAGTGGCCCTGTGCCCCTGCACTGTTTTAGTTTCTGGCTTCTTTTTGGGGGGGGACAGCACTCCGGCTGTTTCAGGGTACAGGTTTTTGCAATGGACTTGCGAATCTCCGCCCGGAGAGGCAGGACTGAGGCGGGGAAGACGGATAGCCCGTCGATGCCGATGGTCAGGAAGGCCTCCTGCCGGAAGAGGCTACCGCCGGCCACGCCCTCGGCAGCTTCTTCCGGCAGGTCGGCGGGACTGGCGGGAATGCCGGGGAATCGGTGACAGCGCACTCAAGGCTTTTTGCGGGGATACTTCCTTTCTGTTAAAATTCAATTTCCATGCCGTCATAGGCCGCAAGAATATTTCGTTCGGCGCCCCACGCGGCCAATTGGTCGTGAGTCATCCCGCCATTGTGGCTGAAGTGGTTGATTACCTTGACCGTGTGTTCGTCCGCGCATCCCAGCTCCGTCAGCCTTTGAAACATAGCTTCATCGTTGGGCAGGCCCATGTGATAGCCCGGAATTGTCTTTTTGCCCATCGTGGCGTCCAGACTGATGAGGTCGTAGTGTTCAGCTGTGATAAGCGCCCATGCATCAGGACTCAGGTTGACGCCGGTATCATGGCCGTAAAAAACCGTTTTACCGTCCTTTTTGCAGATGTAAACCAGACATTCCTCACGCTTGTCATGGTCGGCGGGGACGGCGGCAATCTCCCAGCCATTTGCCTGGATGCGGTCGCCGCCGCGGATAACATGGAAATTCACCACACCGTCAATGGGGTGGGGCTTGAAGCGGTCAATAAGAATATGCGCGTCAAAAGTGTCCTTGACCGCCTGACTGCCGTAGATCTCCAGAGTACCTGCCGCCCCATGGCCGAAGTGCTCATGGCGGTGAATTAAATCGGTGGGAAACCAGTGATCCATATGGCTGTGGGTCACCAGCAGAGTGTGGATTTTAGCCAGCTCCAAACCGTATTGCAGAGCGTGGCAGTAGGTGTCCGGAGGAAAATCAATCAGCAGTTCACCGTCCAGAATGGCCTGGGTGCGGGTGCGCAGGTTTTTGCCGCCCTGTATCCGTGCATGGGTGCAGATGGGGCAGGAGCAGAAGAGGGCGGGCCAGCCCTCGGCTGCGGCAGTACCCAAGTAGCGTATTTTCATTGAGATGCCTCCTTTTCGGGATGTTCCGTATCTCTCAGCAGCCATGCAAATCCATTGGGCCACAGCTCAATCCGGCGGATATCGTCATAGCGCGTGCCATACATCAGTTCCGTGTAGCGCCCCGGCCGGTCTGCGCCGGCCCGGACAAACTGATTGCTGAAGTTGAACAGGCAGATCAGCTCCCGGTCTCCCATCCGGCGGCACAGGGCCAGCACCCGGGAATCTCCGCTGTCCTCCACCCACACGTCCGCCTGCGCGTCAAAGCAGGGTTCCGACCCGCGGATAGACTCCAGCCGCCGCAGGCCCTGGAAGAGTCTGCCCTGGTAGGTATCCGGGTCCTTCCGCCCATCCGCCAGGTCCCACTGGAAGGCCCCCCGGTGGATATACCGGCTGTCGTCCCGCTTGTCCGGATCGTCGTGATAGGTATAGTCGTTGAACCGGCCCACCTCGTCCCCGCTGTAGATAACCGGGATGCCGCTCTGGGACAGCATCCAGGCGTGGAGGGTCAGGTCACAGGCAACGGCCCGTTCCCGCTTGAAGGGGTCCCCCTCGTATTCCGCCGTTTCCAGTCCGCAGAGGGAGGCGGTGGTGCCGCAGAGCCTGGCGTCGCCCAGACGGGGGTCGTCGTTATACAGCTCTCCTCTCGCGTCGCTGCCGGGGAATTTCCCGGTAAACCAGTCGTTCAGATAGCGCTTGTGGGCTACCTCGTTGGCGCCGGAGTTCTGCGCCAGCCAGGGATAGTCCAGTCCCCAGCCGATATCATCGTGACAGCGCAGGTAGTTGAGGAACAGAAAGTCCCTGGGCAGGGCACAGACCGCCTCCATCTGCCGCTGCAGCAGGGAGACGTCCCTGGTGGCCAGGGTGTGCCAGGTGGTGGCCATGGTGGTGACGTTGTAGAGCATGTGACACTCCGGCTTTTCCGGTGTGCCGAAGTAGGGGGCCACCTTGGCCGGCTCCATCACCACCTCCCCCAGCAGCAGCACGCCGGGGCAGACAATCTCGCAGACCATCCGCAGCATCCGGGCCAGGGTGTGGACCTGGGGGAGGTTCCGGCAGTCGGTGCCCAGCTCCTTCCAGATGTATGGAATGGCGTCCAGGCGGATGACGTCGATGCCCCGGTTGGCCAGGAAGAGCAGGTTTTCCGTCATGTCGTTGAACACCGTGGGGTTGGCATAGTTCAAATCCCACTGATAGGGATAGAAATTGGTCATGACAATCTGCCCGTCCTCCAGCTGTGTAAAGCTGCCGGGGGCGGTGGTGGGAAACACCTGGGGGACGCTCTTCTCAAACTCCCGGGGGACGTCCCAGCTGTCATAGAAGAAATACCGCTCCCGGTAACCCGGCTCTCCGGCCCGGGCCTTTTGGGCCCATTCATGGTCCTCGCTGGTGTGGTTCATTACAAAATCCAGACACAGGCTGATTCCCCGCCTCCGGCAGGCGTCGGCCAGCATTTCCAGGTCCTCCATGGCGCCCAGGTCGGGACGGACGGCCCGGAAGTCGCTGACGGCATAGCCTCCGTCGCTGCGTCCCCTGGGGGTATCCAGCAGGGGCATGAGATGGAGATAGTTCACGCCGCACTCCTGAAGATACCCCAGCTTTTCTTTGACGCCCCTCAGGTTCCCCGCGAAGGCGTCCACGTAGAGCATCATGCCCAGCAGGTCCGGCCGGCGGTACCAGTCCGGGTCCGCCTCCCGCTTCGCGTCCTGGTTCCGGAGGGCCTGTTTCCGGTCCTTCCAGCAGCGCTCCAGCATCCCCGTAAAATAGCTGAAAGCGCCCTCGTCCCGATACAGCTCCAGATACAGCCATTTCAGCTCGTCATAGTGCCGCGCCAGACGGCGAGTAAATTCTGTTTTGGCGTATTTCATAACAAATATGCGCCTCCTATTTGTCACTCAACTCATCCAGTAAGGGCATGGCGGGGATTGCACCGCTGCGGGCGCAGGTGAGGGCGGCAGCCCGGTTGGCGAAGTCCAGAATGTCCCTCAGCTCAGCCCCGGTCAGGCCCTCCAGAGGCCTCTCCCCCCGGCGGCTCAGTCGGCTGAGGACCGCGCCCAGGAAGGTGTCCCCCGCACCGTTGGTGTCGGTAACCTTCACGCTGACGCCCGGGACAGTGAAGCACTCCCCCTGCCAGCGGCAGAAGCTGCCCGCGCCGCCCAGGGTGACAAGCACCAGGGAGATGCCCTGCTCCGCCAGCAGGCGGCTGCCCTCCTCCAGATCGGAGGAACCGGTGAGGAGGGGCAGTTCCTCCTCCGACAGCTTAATGACATCTACCAGGGGCAGGGGAACCCGCATCCACTCCGCCGCCTCGGCCTCACTGCGCCACAGGGCGGGGCGGTAATTGGGGTCGTAGCTCACCAGCACCCCTGCCAGATGGGCGGCCCGGGCGGCAAAGATGGTTCCGCCGCGGGCGATCCCCCGGGTCAGGCTGACCGATCCGAAGTGGAGAAATTTGCTCCGGCAAACGGCAGACTCGTTGATTTCGTCGGGGGAAAGCTCACAGTCCGCTCCCCGGACAAAGCTGAAACTGCGCTCCCCGGTGCTGTCCACCGAGACGATAGCCATGGTGGTGGGCTGGTCTCCAGTGTGCATCCCGGAGCAGTCCACAAAGTCGTCTTCCAGTACCCTGCGCAGATAGGCGCCGAACGGGTCTCTGCCTGTCTTGCCGATGAATGCCGTGGAGGCCCCCAGGCGGGAGGCCGCTACAGCCACATTGGCCGGCGCCCCGCCGGGGTTGGCTGCGAACAGGGGGACTCCCGCTTCGCTGAGACCGGTCTGGGTCATGTCAATCAGAATTTCTCCAACAGCAGTGATGTCCTTCATATAAAAGCGCCTCCCTGGAAAATTTTTGCGGATTTGCTGCTATGGTCACCGCAGTTGAAAAGAAGCATCCGCTTCTTTTCAACAAGCGCGGCGATCATTCGCCGCGCAGGCCGCAAAACGGCCTTGCGGTGGACTTCATAGCCGGCACAGGGGTTTGGTCTTACCCGTCAGCGGCTCTGCCGCTGTTTGAAAACCGGTATCTGCCGGTGTTCAGCTGTGCCGACTATATCATATCAGACCTGAATGACCTTGTCCAGCACATTGCAGGCTCCGGTTTGAATGGTGAGATTCTCGTAATCATCGGAGTTGGTTACCAGAATCACTACCACGTCGGGGTGTCCGGCGGCGGCGATTTTCTCCCGGTCAAAGGCAATCAGTTTGTCTCCGGCCTTTACCTGCTGGCCCTCCTGAACGAAGCATTCAAAGCCATCACCGTTCATGGCGACGGTGTCTATACCCACGTGGATAAGCAGCTCCATGCCGTCGGGGGAGGAGATGCCCACTGCGTGCCTGGTGTCGGTGACAGAGGAGATTTCTCCATCGAAGGGGGCAACCACAACCCCGTTTTCGGGCCGGATTCCCACGCCCTGGCCCAGAACGCCCGCAGCAAAGGTTTCGTCGGGAATTTCCTCGGAGGGGATGACCGTACCGGACACGGGGGCGTACACGGCGCCGGGCCGGCACTGAATCGCGGGGACGGCGGGTTGGGGCTGAGCAGTTTTTTTCTCCGCAGGGGCGGCGTCCTTGTAGCCGAACATCCAGGTGAGGGCGAAGGACACGCCGATGGCGATGGCGGCCATGATGATGTAATTGATGGGGTCATTGAGACAGAGCAGCAGGCCGAACAGACCGGTCACGCCAGTGCCGCTGGCCCCCAGGCCTGCCAGGGAGGCGTACATAGCGCCTGCCGCCCCGCCAATGGCACCGCAAATAAAGGGCTTGAAGTGGCGCAGATTGACGCCGAAGATGGCGGGCTCAGTGATGCCCATGAAGCAGGAGAAGGCAGAGGGCAGAGCTACGGACTTGGTCTTGCCGTTTTTAGTCTTGAGGGCCACCGCCAGGGTGGCTGCTCCCTGGGCCATATTGGCGGCGGAGGCCAGGGGGAGCCAGTAGGTTACGCCGTACATGGACAGCTGGCCCATGTCGATGACCGTGTACATATGGTGGATGCCAGCCACCACGGTGGTGGAGTACAGGCCACCCATCATGAGACTGCCCAGACCCAGGGGCAGAGTGAGCAGGGTCTGAATACCGCCGATGACGCTGTTTTCGATGGTGACAAAGATGGGACCGATGATGGAGTAAGTCAGATAGCCGGTGACGAACACGCTGACCAGGGGGGTGACAAACAGGTCAAACATAGCCGGGACGATTTTGTGCAGTCTCTTTTCGATAAAGCACATCACCCATACGGCGATAATAACCGGAATCACATGGCCCTGATAGCCCACCAGGTCCACCTCATACAGTCCAAACCACACGCTCTGGGTCCGAAGCACGCCTTCTGTAGCTACCGTCCAGGCATTTTGCAGGTCGGGATGAATCATCAGCATACCGATGACCGCACCTAAGTAGGGATTGCCGCCAAAGGCTTTTGTGGCGGAATAGGCAATTAAAATCGGCAGGAATACGTATGCTGTATTGGCAAAAAGATTGGCGAAGACATAGATTGAGCCGGAGGTGTCAATATTCAGGAAGCCGTTGTTTACCATGAAGTTCAGCGCTTCCATAATGCCCATGAGGAAACCGCTGGCTACGATGGCGGGGATGATGGGAACAAAGATATCTCCCAGGCACTTGATGGCCCGCTTAAAGATATTCTGCTTGGCGGCGGCGGCAGCCTTCACCTCTTCCTTGGTGGCGGCGGTGAGACCGGAGATGGCGATAAACTCGTCATAGACCTTGTTTACCGTGCCAGTGCCCAGGATGATCTGGAGCTGGCCCGAGGCGCTGAACACCCCTTTGACTCCGTCGATGTCCTCCACAGCCTTGGCGTCGCACCTGGCGTTGTCCGCCAGCACAAGCCGCAGCCGGGTGGCGCAGTGGGCGGCGGAGACAAGGTTCTCTTTTCTGCCTACCTTTTCATAGATTTCCTGGGCTGTTTTTTTGTAGTCCATAGCGCATGTTCCCTTCCTTTTTATTTCAGCTCCACTTGGAGCAGATAGGCAAGCCATTTGAAGAATACGTATTCTTGGCGGCCCCAAAAAAAGGACAACCAGATGCCGTCCTTTTTTATGTGCTCTCCCGCAGCACCAGTTCCGCTGATAGGGGGTAATCCAGAACCTCCCACTGTCCAGGGTGCTCGATCCGGTCCAGCAGACGCGTTACAGCTTCCTGGGCCATCTGTGCAATGGGCTGGGATACACTGCTCAGCCGGGGATTGAGATAGCGGCCGGTAGAGGTGTTGTCAAAGCCAATGACCCCGACTTCCTTCGGGATGAAAACATCCAGCTTGCGCAGGGCGTCCAGCACCCGCAGGGCGTAAATGTCGTTGCCGGCAAAGACGGCCCCGCGCTCTGAAGCTTGACGGAACCAGAGCTCCAGGGCTTGCTTCAGCTGGACATCGTCCTGATAGACAAGATTTGCCGTCTGTTCGCCATAGCCCATTTGAACAAGCATCTGACGAAATCCCACATATTTCCCATCGTAGTCTTTTCCGATAAAGAGGAAACGGCGGAAGCCCTGTTCCAGCAGGTGTGATGCCACCATGGATCCGGCCTGGATGTGATCCACATAGACCGAATCCAGGCCCTTGGCCCGGCGGGTAACGGTGACAATGGGGACATCCAGCTTTTTAACATATTCCTGCCACTCGGCGCTGGTTTCCCGGATGGGAACCGCCAGAACACCGTCCACCCGATAGCGGCGGACCACATCCAGATACTCCTGTTCATTCTGAGGGTTGTAGTCGCTGTTGAACAGGATAATGCTGTACCCTCGTTTCCGGGCCGCTGTCTCAATCTGTTTGGCAAGGTCAGCAAAAAAGCCGTTGGAGATGTCGGTGACCAGCACTCCCAGAAGCTGGGTCTTGCTGCCTTGCAGCCCTTTTGCCAGGGCGTTGAACTGATAGTCGTGTTCCTTGGCACAGGCCAGCACTCGCTCCCGAATCTCCGGAGCAACTGTTTGGCTGCCATTAAGCACCCGGGATACTGTGGGCTGGGATACGTGGGTCAGCCGTGCAATTTCAGTCATTGTAATCATAGCTATTACCGTGTGAATTCGTATTCTTGAAGACAGATACAATATAACATGTCCTCAACCGGGGTTCAATTCGAAGAGCGCATAAAATTTTGAATATTTTTTTGTGATTTCGCCGGAACGGGCACAGAGAAGGAATTCTCTATTTATCTGTACCACTGGGTCCGATGATGAGGCCGCTGCGCTCTCCTTCCTCCAGGGTACTGCCCTTGTAATTGCTTACCTACAGCAACCATTATAATTGCTGCCAGCGGGCCGCCGGGGGCGGCGACCTTTACAGAGGTGTGTAGGAGTCGGCCCCCTGACCGACCTGTTTGTCGGGAATTTTGATGCTTGCTATAGATGGTATCTCTGCTGCTATCTGATTTCAGTATTTTGCTGGGTTTTTACAAGCAACACCATACCGAAATAAGAGACGAAACGCGATTGGAATAAACGGAGAAATACAGAGGTGAGAATCAAGCAAACTGCGCTTTCAGACGCTATATTGTTTACAGAATGGCACATTCTGTATGGGAGCGGAACTTGCATTTCATAGTTCTCCATGGTGAACTGATATAAACAGAAGAACGGCAGTTTGCGGAGGAGATTATCAGGTCTACTGATGAGCGAGAGGGGGCAATCAAGTGGGGACTTCCGCTCTCTGAGGTGCGCCCCGCCTTTGCTTCGTGATTTGGGTTTGACCCACACCGTGACCCACACGCGGAAAAAAGCGGACGGGGACAATGGACGGGAAAGTGCCATAGACTATGCATTTCTGCAACAAAAATGTCCCGAAAGCGCTGAACAGCAGCACTCCCGAGGATTTCAATCACTTGGTAAGGACGGAGAGATGTGCCCATGCCGAAATAATACCATCATCAATGGGGCGGATTCTTCTGCAAACACCCGGGAAATTTCCAATATTCAGCACTTTTACTGCGTGTTTCAATTTGCCGCTTTTGGTCTGACCACATATCTGCCCACAGACAGAGAAAAACCGAGGGACTCTGGATTTTGCGCTCCAGAGTCCCTCGGCATATATCAGCTAACTTGCTTTTCCAACCTCAGCCTCTCCTTTTCAGCGGCGATCT
>Ga0209064_1001896_pt1 | contig 27690 bp, 24 predicted proteins | sample Inofromicrocosms_FD_187498 | JGI IMG/M metagenome (GOLD analysis project Ga0209064, IMG submission 187498) | Mouse cecum microbial communities from Vienna, Austria - Inoculum for glucosamine and mucus D2O microcosms (SPAdes) (version 2) | ecosystem: Host-associated > Mammals > Digestive system >... | reverse complement strand
CAAATTTAAGCTGCCTTTTGAACCTCCTTTTTAATCAGTCGGGAGAGAATTTCTTTGAGATTTTCTCCTCCGATATTGAATTTTGTAACGACCTTGTAAACCGTGTTTCCGATTTTGTACTCGGAAGCTGCCGCGTTTTCTACGGCGGGATTTGTAAATACATTATTCCTCAATTAAACTCCTTTCTGTCTGCCGCGTGGTGTAAATTTGATTTTTTTATCAATCCTCCTTCGTGTTTTTAAATCTACTATAAGGCATATTGTGCATTGTAAATATAATTATATTCATTACAATGAATTTTGTCAAGCTTTCAAAAACAAGTTTACAAACTATTAACATTTGTATTTTACAGACGTTTTGCGGTACGGAAACACTATGAAATAGTTCTAACACACTATGACTATTTCTGCGGAAATAGTCTGTGTGGCAGGAGTTCCCCCTGCACTCCCTTATATGAGCTTATTCACTATAGTGAATATAGTAAAAATCCTACCGTACTATACGATAGGATTTAAGAAATATTCAAAGAGCGGTCTTAGGTGCAGCCTAAAAATTGTAAAGGCATATGCACTTTACCGAATGAAAGTGTACGTACACTTTCTATGGCTTGCAAACCTATGAAAAACCACTTTAACTTATCGGCGCAGCCGCACGACTTACTTGGGCTTTGCCCTAAGTAACGCCATAGTACTTATGACATTGCCTTTTCGCAGGCTTCAAGTCAATATCATAAGTACAGGCGCTCTCCGAGGGGCAGCCGTTCCCTCTGCACTCCCTATTTATTAGGGCATAGCCCGAATTACATCAAAATACAAATACCAAATCATCAAGTCTGCGTTTTTTCAAAATGCGATATCTGCGCTTTTTCCTGCAAACCCGCAGTTTTTCCGCTTCACAGAAAATAACGTCCGCTGTACGATTTGTCATCTGTGCCGCATTTATCGGTATACCGTCGCTGTGCGCCCCAGAAGCAGAGGAAACGTCCTCCAGAACGGGAGAGCTTTCAACGGTTATCAGCCAGCTTGAAGCATGTGAAAAACGCAGTTTTGCCTGACCGTTCACTATTTCAGCGCTGTCGCCGAACTCAAAAGTCCTTGACTTGTAACAATAAGAATTTGCGTATAGTCCGTCATATCTGCCGCCAAGGTCAACAGTCAGTTCCGCGGTGAATCCGAAATCGCCGTTATGTTTAAGGTCAAGCTGAATTGTTTTTATACCGTCAAAATATTCGTCAACGGCGGACTTAGGTATCTTTGAAACCTTTCTTACGCCCATATCAACGGTCTTAGCTTTGGTAACGCTCAAACCGTTTATTGTCCACACAAATCCGCCCATATCAAGCACAAGTTCAATGTCTCGTCCCTGAATTTGGGAAATGATATTTTTCGGAAGCTTGGTCGTATTGTTCATATTTACCGTGACCGTGCCGCCGTCGGAAGTACCTAAAATAGTATCGGAAATAGCCTCCCAGCCTGTTTTTCCATTATCGCCCTGTATGAAAGGTTCTTTGCTCGGTGACGGTGTTACAGTAGTTGTTGTTACTGTCGGATTTGAGGAAATATACGGCGGGATAACAGGCGCAGTCGGTGTGCCTATTGCAGGAATAATTTCGGTATTCATCAAATATCCGCAAACTGTGCAGCTAAAGTTTTTTACTCCTGTTTCCGTTGATGTCGGCTGCTTTGTTACCGTACCGCCGTCGGAAATGTGACTTGCCGTATCGGCTTTTTCGCCGCATTCACATTCATGCCAGTGGCTTGCGGTATCGTAACTCCAAGCCGTGCCGTAAACGTGAGTATGCTCCGCGGCAACAGGCGGCAGCGTTTCCGTCCGAATTTCATTACCGCAGACTGTACACCTGAACGTTTTAACGCCCGTTTCTGTTTCGGTTGGCTGCTTCGTGACCGTGCCGCTGTCCTCGGTATGACCTTTCTTGCTGCCTACCGCCGTTCTTGTCACGGCTTCGGGACACCTGTCGCAGACCGCTGTTTCGGTGCCGTCCTCGGTGCAGGACGCGTCGTTGTTATAAACGTAATTTGTAAAGCTGTGTCCCAAAGCGTTGACAGGCTCGGTTTTCGTTATTCCGCAGACAGTGCAGGAATATGTCATAACACCCGCCTCGGTGCAGGTGGGGGCGTTGACCGGTGTACCGCCGTCCCAAATGTGCGGCGCGGTATCGCTTGCTTCGCCGCAAATGCACTCGTGCCAATGCTCGTTTTTACTGTATTTCCAAGTCGCTGCGTATTCATGCTCGTGACTCGGGTCAAGGACGGGAATCACCTCATCGCGGACCTTTGCGCCGCACTCCTTGCAGGCATAGACCCTTGTTCCCTCGGCTTCGGTCGTGGGTCTGACAGTGACCGTACCGCTGTCCTCGGTATGCGCCGCTGTGTCGGTTTTATCGCCGCAGACTGTACACTCGTGCCAATGGTTTAAAACGTCCGAAGTCCAATCCGTGCCGTACTTATGTCCTAATGCGGAAATAATTTCGGGCGCGGTAAGAACGGTTTCGCAGACGGAGCATTTCACTCCCGCCGCAGAGCCTGCTGTGGTACAGGTCGCGGCAACCGGCGGTATCTCGGTTTCGGTATGGGGCAGCATTGCAATGTCCTCGGTTTTAGTTGCGCCGCAGCCGTCAACTGTGCAGGTGTAGGTTTTTACGCCTTTTTCGGTACACGTTGCGGCTTTTGTGACCTCGCCGCCGTTCCAACTGTGTTCTGCTAATTCGCCGTATTCCTCGTTACAAATCGTACATACCGCTTTTGCCTGACAAGTTGCCGTGCCGCCCGTATGGGTATGATTTGCGTCAACAGCTCCGCAAGCCGTACATTTGCCGTTTTCATAATTATGCGGGATAATCGGCGTGACGGTCTGCGCCGTAAGGATTTCATCGCAAACGGAACACTTTTTGCCCTCGGTAAGTCCCGTTGCCGTACAGGTCGCCGCAACGGCGGCGATCGTTTCCTCGATATGTGTAAGCATTTCAATGTCCTCGGTTTTCGTTTCGCCGCAGCCGTCAACTGTGCAGGTGTAGGTTTTTACGCCTTTTTCGGTACACGTTGCGGCTTTTGTGACCTCGCCGCCGTTCCAACTGTGTTCTGATAATTCACCGTACTCCTCGTTACAAATCGTACATACCGCTTTTGCCTGACAAGTTGCCGTGCCGCCCGTATGGGTATGATTTGCGTCAACAGCTCCGCAAGCCGTACATTTGCCGTTTTCATAATTATGTTCCAATTTACCGATCACTGTATTTTCAGCGGCTATTTCTGTTTTACCGTTTATGTCGGAAAATATCTTTTTACACACCGGGCAAGTCCAGTATTCAATATTTCCGACTTCTGTACAAGTCGCTTCTTTTGCTGCTGTACATTCCAAAGTATGCCCTGCGGAAATTACAGTGTCGGCAAGCGATATATCCCTTTCGCCCTTTTCGTCGCCGAAATATTTTTTGCAGCTCGTGCAGTACCAATACTCAATATTTCCGTCCTCGGTGCAAGTCGGTTCTTTACTCTCAAAGGGTGTGATGCTATGACCTGTAGCCTCAATAACCGTATTTTCAAGCGTTGTTTCGGACGTGCAAGCCTCATCGCTGAAATATTTATCACATACAAGACATTGCCAATATTCCGAAGCTCCGTTTGCAAGGCATTCAGCGTCAATATGTTCATGGTGTTCCAATGACACATCATGACCGCAAATTAATTTAACAGATTTGGAAATCGGTTCTTTATCCGTATTGGTATAGGTAACTGTATATTCAAGGTCGGACACCTTTGTAACGTTCAATACCCAATCATCAGTCTTTATCTGAAATTTTTTTCCACAAACTGTTTCACTGCCGGAAAGGCTTACTGATTTTGTTATCTCTGCCGTCATATCATCTGATGTATATTTCAAATTTGTGGGAATATTAAGCATTTCTGCCGTAGGAGTACCGGTAATGTAATAAGTACCATTAGGTCCGAGAGTTGTATTTACATCCAAAACATCGGGTGAACTGATAGTGAGATTACCGTCATCACCTCGTTTTATTCCGCTTACCAATTTTCTGGCTGCTCCACCGATACCAAAAACATCTTCATCCCCTTTGGCAGTTACTTTACCTCCGTTAATAATAATATTTCCGCCTGCACCGAGTTTGTTCATACTGATAGATGCTCCACCGATACCGGCGCTTAATTCACCGCCGGAAGCTGTGATCGTTCCCCCATTGATGATTACAGTACCGCAATTGCAGTCCAGAAGACTACTGTCGACCACATCAAAATAATATGTGCCGCCGATACCTGTCCCGATTCCGGATCCGTAAGCATTTAGTGAACCTGTACTTTGTTCTGTAATAATCAAAGCTGCACCCACCGGTACATAAATTCCGGCAGTATGACTGGCAGCATTTATAGTATTGCTGCCATCTAAAGTCAGGTTCATTGTCCCGCCGGGCAGTATGCCAACACTGGCGGTACCAAGGTTTAAATTGGAAAAAGTTACATTATGGACGCCGCTTTCCACAAGGATTTTTGCCGCCCCCACTAAATCTCTATTTTGTGTAATAATATGTCCCTGACAATTGCTGCCGCAATTATCCGCAGTGAATGTTACCGTACGATTTGATGAACTTAATATCACATTATCCGCAGCCTGCAGTATTACGGTTTCTGTACCTAACGCCGACACGGAGAACAACTCCGCAGGCGCAGCAGCGGCAACCATAGCCGCCGACAGCAGTATGCTTATATATCTTCTTATCTTTTTAGTCATAAAATACCTCCTGACATTTTTAACGCAAAACAAAGCGTTCCAAAGCCTCGGAAACCTTTCCGAAGCTTTGGGACGCTTTGTTTATATGATAAAAATGCAAAAAAGGCGCAATTATCCTGTCTGTCTGTCTGTCTGTCTGTCTGTCTGTCTGTCTGTCTGTCTGTCTGTCGCATTGTACCGCATAATCATCGGGCTGTCAATCCTTTCACTATGATTTTTATGTAAATTTTTTTATGAATTGAGCTAAAAACAATTATATAATAAGTATACCATAAATATCCGAAAAAAAGCAAGCGTTTTGGCATAAACGTCAATTTTCTGGCATGAACGTAAAGTATTTGGCAGGAAAAGTCAAAAATAAACCCGACTGCACTTTGTTTCGCAGTCGGGCTTTATAATCCGTTGTATTTGTCTTTATAACGATATTTTGAGAAAACTTCTATATCGCTATCTGCCGTTTGTCGGCGGGATTTTTATTTTCATAAATATTTACAGGAGGTTTCTATGAGCGAAAGAAAAAAGCTGAAGATAATCAGCAGTACGGAAATTATGAATACACCTATGAAAAAACAGAGGTTTATAGTCGACGGCATTATTTATCCGGGCGTTCATATTTTGTCCGGCGATCTGAAGATCGTCAAGTCGTGGATGGTATTGGATATGTGCCTTGCAGTCGCAAAGGGAGAAAAATTTCTCGGTAGGGAAACCGAACAGGGACAGGTCGTATACATGGCTCTGGAGGACACGTTTGTCAGCTTACAGTCAAGGCTGTACGAGCTTACGGATGAACCAAGCGAAAATCTTAACTTCACTTTGATTGCAAACTTGATCGTCAGTGGATTGGAAGACGATTTGCGGGAGTGCAAGAAAATATTTCCAAATTTAAAAATGGTTGTAATCGACACGCTGCAAAAAATCAGAAACACATTTGACGCTAAATACGGCGCGGATTATCATGAACTGTCTGTTCTGAAAGGTCTCGCTGACAGTCTTGAAATTGCCGTCATTCTGGTATATCACAACAGCAAGGCACACGATTCCAATCCTAACAATTTGATTTTAGGAACAAACGGAATTGCCGGTTGTGCTGACGGACTGCTTGTACTTACCCGCAATGGGGAAAACGCCAAGCTTCATATCAGTGGTAGAGGCGCATCAGCGTTGGAGTTAAACCTGAAAAGAGAAAAATCAAAATGGATATTGCTTGATGATATTAAACCCAGCGAGCCTGATATTTTTTCTTTTATCATTCATGATTTTTTGTACAGAAAAAAATCCGTGAGCGGAACAGCCTCGGAAATATGTTCGGAACTGAAAAAAGAGTATCCCGAGCAGAATTTTAAGTGTAACTGGCTTTATCGTGATTTACTTCAGCACGATGATGAAATTCGTTCTCTTGGAATTGATTACGGCAAAACCAAGAGCAATGGTATTCGCAGTATATTTATCAGCTACGATCTGAATAGGGACAGCAGTGGCGGAAAAGCTTTGTATCCGAAAAATATTGTCCCTGTCGACCCTGAAGTCGGTTCAAATGCTTATGAACCCCTAAACAAGGAAAATATTTCTGATAAAAGCAGCGAGGAAAATGATGTCCATGCTGTCCCTGACAAATTAATAAGAGGAAATTCATTAATTTCCATGGCAACCGATATGATGAAAAATAATCTCGAAAAATAGGGGGTAACAGTTCCAAATTTTAATACCGCCTGTGAGCCGATTTAAGAACCGTCAGCCCGATGGAGGGGAAATACACGACCAAAGCCACAAAACGCCGTACAAGCGATTTGTGAGGGCCTGTGCGGCGTTTTGGCAAAAAATAAAATAATTGAACAGCTGCGGGAAATACAAAATACGGTAAAAATAATGGCAGAAAAATATGCAAGTTAAAGGGTCGGGGTCGCCCCGATAACATCGGACGGGCAAAGCCCGCCGCAGAGCCGTTTGGTGGCACTTTTAGAAAGGGGTTGTAAAATGCGGTAATTCAAAATTACGGGGTCGCAGGGCTGTGAAAACGCGGTATCAAACAAAATAATGCGGGGTTGTACAACCCAAAGGTCCATAAATTACCTGTGGATTTTAAGCGCGGGTTGTGGTATGATTGTTGTGAAAAGTAAAATTTTTCCTGTCAAGGAATAAATTTGCGTCAAATGCAAAGAATACAAATTAAAGGAGTGATGCCATGAAAATTGATGTTCTTGAAGACAAGAAGCGCGTTGAGGTTTGGGTAGGAAACAGTGAAAAGGACAGTGAGTATGTAAAGCTGTCTCTTGAAAACCTGTTCAAAAAATACGCGTCCGAAAAGTTCCTTGTGTCGGTTTTTTACTCGGGCAGCAGGGACTTATTCAAGAATACCGAGGAGCTGATTTTGCATAACAAGCTGTGCGGAGCCGATTAGTATTCACGGGGAAAGGAAAACTTTCCCTGCTACATAACGCTCCTAAAATATTGAACGTACGAAAAAAATATGATATAATATTTATGAAAGACGGTAATAAAATGCAGGAAACATTTACTATAGCGGGCTATTGCCGCATATCCGTTGACGACGAGCTGGACCGCGACAATACCTCGATAGAAAACCAAAAGCTGATCATCGAGGACTTTGTAAAGCGGAAATTCCCCGGCTCGGAACTGAAATTTTACGAGGACCGCGACCGTTCGGGCTATACATTTGAGCAGCGCGAGGGCTATCAGGAGCTGCGTCCGCTGCTTATGAGCCGCAGGGTCGACATACTTGTGGTAAAGGATTTCTCGCGGTTCTCACGGCGCAACAGCCGAGGTCTTGTAGAACTTGAAGACCTGCGGGACGCGGGTGCGCGTATAATATCTATCGGGGACAGCATTGACTATCCGACATACGACGACTGGACGGCGATACAGTTCCGCTTTCTGGTGAACGAGCTGCCCGTGACCGATACCTCAAAAAAAGTTAAGTCGGTCATCAAACGCCGTCAGAACGAGGGAAAATGGATATGCTCCGTGCCGTACGGCTATGTTATAACCAACTCCAAAACTATGCAGTTTAAGGTCGACGAGCCTGCCGCCGAGGTAGTCCGCGAAATATTCAGGCTCTACATTGACGGCTGGGGCTACAAAAGAATTGCCAATCACCTTACGGATAAACATATTCCCACGCCGCGCATGTGCGAAAAGGAACGCAAGGAGTCCAAGGGCGAGGAATGCAAGCTGACCGCCAAGCCCGAATGGAGCATAATAACGATACAGACTATTCTGCAAAACGATTTCTATATCGGGACGCTGCGCCAAGCCAAATACAAGCGGCGCAGCATAAACGGCAAGGATATGAAAAACGACGAGGACGAGCATATAGTTTTCGAGAAAAACCACGAGCCTATCGTTGACTACCGCATATTCGCGCAGACCCGGGAGCTTATGAAAAAACGCTCCAAATCAAACTACAGGGGCGTGAAAAAGTTCGATAATGTGTATTCGGGGTACCTTTACTGCGGCGACTGCGGAAGCCCCATGTTCTCCATGAGCCGCGCCGACCTCGCTCCCGCCTACACCTGCGGGACTTACCACAAACGGGGACTTAGAGGCTGCACTTCGCACCATATTCGCTGTGATATGCTGGACGAGCTTCTGAAATCCTACGTCAGACAGGTAAGGGATAACTCCTCGGAGATGCTGGCGGAGCTTGACAAATCACTCAAAAATGAAACTGTTGAGCTTAAAAACAGCGACGAGACTATAGATATTCTCAAGCGGCAAATCGACGAAGCACGGGAGGAGCTGAAAGCTACCAAGCGGCAGAAAATACGCGAGCTTATGAAAAAGCCGGAGCAAAGCGAGCTGCTTGAGGAAACCTTCACGGAGCTTGAGGACGAGCTGGAGCTCCGCATAGCGGGACTTGAAAATCAGCTTGCTCTCTCGGCGGACAAGCGTAACACAATGGTCAAGGTCAACCGTATCGCAAAGACCGCCCTTGACATCTTCGACGGTATTCTCTCCAAGGAAAAGCTTGACAAATGCGACCTCGATATACTGATAGACAGGATAGACGTATTCAGCGACCGCGTAAACATTCATCTCAAAGCGGATATTGACAGTCTGCTGCAATGTGGGGAGGCAATCGCGGTAAATTTTAATTCGGACAGTATGGAGCGCCCGCTTCTCCGGCGTTCGCGCAACGGGACGGAGAAGGTCTATACTGTCAATGTTGTCAGTGGCGTTGACCCACTTGAAATCTACACAAGCAACGACGGCGAAGTCATCTTTAAAAAATACAGCGCGATAAATGAAATGGCAGGCTCTGCGGCTCAGGTCGCTGAGGTCATGACAAAGCTTGCAAACTGTCCAACCGTAGTCTTTGACCGCGATCATGTAGTAGCGGTCGCAGGCGTTCAGAAAAAAGAGTTCAATGAAAGACGCGTTTCCCAGGCTCTGGAGGAATACCTTGAAAGCCGCAAGAACTATCTTTACACATCTCATAACGATGCAAAGGTCTTTCCAGTGGAGGGTATCGACCGTCCCGCAATAGCCTGCTCGCCCATACTTGCTTCGGGCGATGTTACAGGTGCGGTGGCTTTTCTTGCTCCCAACAACGAAGCTGTGGCAAGCGAAGTTCAGCAGAACCTTATTCAAGCGGCGGCTCAGTTTCTTGGCAAACAGATCGAAGAATGACCAAAAACCGGATTCCCCAATCGGGATATCCGGTTTTGTTTTTGTATAGTAAGCTTCTAAATTTTGGCAAATTAATATTAAACGGAATCTGCCCCGTCAAAGACATATCCCGTTTTCTACAATTTATTTTCTCCTGGACTGACTTCTGCGCTTGTTATCAATGACCTTTTTAAGATCTCCCATACGCTCGTCGGAGCTTTGCTTAAATTTATTAAGCATATCCTCAAACGCCGCCTCGGGGGTCTGCGGAAGCTTTTCCTGCTGTGGCTGCTGCCTTGCGCCGTCGGAACGTCTCGGTCCTCCTCCTCGTTTAAAATCCTTTCGTCGGGGGGGAGTGTCCAGCGCCTTTTTGATAGAAAGAGATATCTTGCCGTCGTCGTTTACCGCAAGAACTCTTACTTTAACGCTCTGTCCCTCGGTAAGGTGATCCTTTATCTCGCTGACAAAGGTGTTCGCCACTTCGCTGATATGTACCATTCCCGTGGTTCCCGGTTCGATCTCCACAAACGCGCCGAATTTTGTAATTCCCGTAACCTTTCCCTCGTAAATTTTTCCTACATCCAACTGCATAAAAAACTTTTTAATCCTCTCGTTTGAATATTTATTTGACCCCGCAGGGGGACAATTTCCTTATCCTTTATTCGGTATGTTTTCCCGGCAGCCGCATCATTTTCCCGCCGTATCGTAAAACCTGCGTTCATTGGGATAGGCATAGCCCAGAACCTCTACGGCGTAACGTTCCATAAACGCGCGTTCGTCCTCTTCGGAAAGAATACTGAGATATTCCGCATTCTGCTCTTCGAGCTTTTCCGCCTGTTCGTAAAGAAGGTCGAGCTCCTGCTTTTTCTCGGCGATCTCAGCCTGGGTCATGATTATAGAGGTAACGCAGTACATAACGAAAACGAAGCTTGTGATCGTGATAATAAACCTCATCAGCGGACTTGTCTGTCTTTTTTTCATGCTCAGTCTTTTTTTCCTTACCGCCTGAGCGTTTTTTCTGATTTTTTCAGCTTTGCGGGCTTCAGCCTCGTTCACCTATGTCACCTCCGACCTTTCTGCCTGCTGCGCACAAACTGCAAACCCAATTTTGCATTCTTATTATACACCAACCTCGGGACTTTTTGCAAGGGTTTTTTAATACTTCTTTCCGTTTTTTTCGATTTTCTATAAATTTGTATAAAAAAGAGGCGGACTTTTTGACATAAATTTTTTAATAATTTTACGATCGGTTCAAATAGTAAGGAATATACTTTGCGTAAAACTCGTCTTACAGATTCAGCTGTACGCCTGAGGACTCCCGTGATAAGGTTCCCTATTGTAAGTATGTACAGCGCAAACCCCGCCAGCGAACCCAAAAACATAAAAAAGCGCAGACTTCCCCCGCATACCGCTGTGGAATAGCAGAATATGCAGAAGCCGTATATAAGCCAGAAAAGCACGTCCTGAACAGCCAGAGGCGTTCTTTTAGCGGCGGAAGGGAAAAGTATCCTGAACACACGGAAGACGTCGTACACAATGCCCAGAGCCGCACCAAGAACCACTGACAGCAGAAAAAAAGCGGTCTGCTGGGATACGGAAAAGAAAGTTTCTATCTGCAAAAGCTCACCTCGCCTCTTATCAGCGGAAAATTTTCCCGACAAAGGACAGCGGAGAACGGCGGTCGGGATCGCCGTATACAATACTTTTTATTTCACCCTCAATGTTCATCTCACCGCTTTCGACCGAGAGGTCGTTTACGTGCAGATCGCTGCCGCGGACGGTCAGCTCACCCATCGTGGTGTACAGCAGCACTGTGTTTTCATCGAAGCTGTCCACGTCAGTAACGCCGGAAACGGACATTTTTTTGCGTCCCTCAAGAATAATATTGTGTATGCTGTTCTGAACCTGAGTTTTTTTGTTTACTTCATTCATCATAAGCGCTCCTTTATATTGTTGTTATCCGAATTTCCCGCAGCCCTGCGGACTGATCAAAGATCAAACTGCTTAATTATATGCTTTGTCCCGAAAAAAAAGAACGTCCCCCGCCTATGTGGCGGGGAACGCCGAAATGCTTGGTTATATCTGTACCGAATAGTTGGGAGCTTCCTTGGTTATGTAAATATCGTGAGGATGGGATTCCTTAAGTCCCGCTCCCGTTATCTTCACAAACTGAGCCTTTTTGTGAAGCTCCTCTATAGTTGAACAGCCGCAGTAACCCATACCCGAACGGATACCTCCCACAAGCTGGAAGATAGCGTCTGAAACAAGTCCCTTGTATGGAACTCGTCCCTCAACTCCCTCGGGAACAAGTTTTTTGCTGTTCTCCTGGAAATACCTGTCTTTTGAACCGCACGCCATTGCTCCTAATGAGCCCATTCCGCGGTACACCTTAAAGCGTCTGCCCTGATAAATTTCCTCCTCGCCGGGAGCTTCGTCGCAGCCCGCAAGCAGAGAGCCGAGCATTACCAGATTTGCGCCCGCAGCCAAAGCCTTTACAATGTCTCCCGAATACTTTATACCGCCGTCGGCGATAACAGGTATATTGTGCTTTGCGGCAACGCAGGCAACGTCGTACACCGCAGTTATCTGGGGGACGCCTATACCTGCAACCACACGGGTCGTACAGATAGAGCCTGGACCGATACCAACTTTAAGAGCGTCCGCACCCGCTGCTATAAGCGCCTCAGCAGCAGCCGCAGTAGCGATATTTCCTGCAATTACGGGAATGTTGGGGAACGCTTTTTTGACTTCTCTTACCGAGTTCACGATGTTTATGTTGTGACCGTGAGCAGAGTCAAGTACGAGCACGTCCGCCTGAGCGTCAATAAGAGCCTTGGCGCGCTCCATCATGTTTTCTGCAACGCCTATCGCCGCCCCGCAGAGAAGCCTGCCCGATTTGTCGCGGGCTGAGTTGGGGTACTGAACCGCTTTTTCGATATCCTTTATTGTGATAAGTCCTTTGAGAGTACCGCTTTCGTCAACAATAGGAAGCTTTTCTATCTTATGCTTCATTAAAATTTCCTGAGCGCCTTTGAGATCCGTACCTACGGGAGCTGTAACAAGATGATCCTTGGTCATCACGTCTCCGATGGGGATATCAAAGTTGGTAAGGAATCTCAGGTCACGGTTGGTAAGTATTCCCACAAGCTTGCCTACCTTGTCAACGATAGGTACGCCGGATATCCTGTATTTGCCCATAAGCTCGTCAGCTTCGGAAACAAGCCTGTCCTCGGTAAGAGAAAAAGGGTTCACTATAACGCCGTTTTCGGAACGCTTTACCTTGTCCACCTCGTCAGCCTGCTGTTCGATCGACATATTTTTGTGGATGATCCCTATGCCGCCTTCGCGCGCTATAGCGATAGCCATGTTCGCCTCGGTAACGGTGTCCATGGCGGAGGTCATGATAGGAGTGTTGAGCATGACGTCTCCCGCAAGTCTTGTGGAAAGACTTACCATGTTGGGAGTGCAGTTGGATTCGGCAGGGATCAGCAGCACATCGTCAAAAGTGAGACCTTCCTTTACAAATTTTTGCGAGTAGTTTGTTTCCAGCATAAAATTACCTCCCGTAAGTTTCTGACATATAACATATTTAAATATTTCTAATAAGCATAACACTTTACGGGCATTAAGTCAATAGAATTTCCGCAAATTCCGGTATAAAAAAAAGCTGTTAATTCGACAAACTTTTTGTGCATTTTTTTGCATTTAAAAAGCTGTATTCGACCGTTGGTCAAGCAATCTTTCCGCTGTCTTTCAGAAGCTTGTAAAGCATGGGCTCAAAGGAAAATTCCTTCATAATGTTTTTCACCTCGTCCAGATATTTTTCTTTGCCCTTTACGGTACCTCCGCGCTTTACCGCCCGAATCAGAATATTTTTCGGAGTATGCTCAAAGTCAACAAATTCAAGAAGCTGGGTCTTATAGCCGCAGTATTCGAGCAGGTTTGCCCGCACCGCGTCCGTACAGAGTGCGGCGGTACGTTCCTTTATAATGCCGTACCGCGTAAGAATCGAAAGCTTGCCGGACTTCATCTGACCGTTAAGCTCGTGCTGACAGCACGGTACTGAGAATATCATGTCCGCGCCCCGCATGACCGCGTTGTGCAGAGCGAAATCCGTGGCAGTATCGCAGGCATGGAGCGTTACCACCATATCAGCCTTTCCCTGCTCAGAGGCATTGCCGATGTCCCCAACCTCAAATCGGAGACTTTTGTAGCCGTATCTTTCCGCAGCTGCATTGCAGTTTCTGATAACGTCTGCTTTCAGGTCGAGACCCAGCATTTCCGTTTCAATGCCGAGTATCTCTGTAAAGTAATGGTACAGCACAAAGGTCAGATAAGACTTTCCGCAGCCGAAATCTATGACTTTCAGAGACTTGCCGCCTTTCTCAAAACCACGTTCTTTCAGAGCGTCGCCGATAATTTCCGCAAAACGGTTTATCTGGCGGAACTTTCCGTACATAGGTTTTGCAACCCTGCCGTCCTTGGTAAAGATGCCCATATCCACCAACGCGGGAAACGGCTTGTCCTCGGGGATAATATAATTTTTCACCTTGTTATGGGACAGCTCTGCTTTAGGTGCAGAGCCCTGCAAACGTTTTTTACCAAGCGAAACAGCACCTTTTTTGGACACCATAAGATTGTATTCAAACGTGTTTCCCCATGAATTAAGCTGCTTCCAGCCCTGCTCCAAAAGCTTTCCGCAGCAGCTTTTGACAGCCTCGCCGTTGGGCAGATTTTCGTGAAAGACTTGCTTTTCCGTGTATTTTTCCGCCTGATACCCGCGTTCCTTTTTAAGAAGGTTTATTTTAATATACTCACAGTCTTTAGGCGGTTTGCTGACGACTATTTTAAAGGGGCTGTCCGATTCAAAAATATTATCAATATACGATGAAAATTCGTTCATATTTACTGTTATTTCCACAGCAGGGAAATGCGTCCTCCTTTCAGGCGGGAACTTGCAGTCCGAACACCTCTTGACGGTCACGGCTGCAACGGATATGCTTTACTCTTTTCGTATACCGTATCCATTAAATACGGTATACGAAGAAAACATCTTGGAATATACAGTTGTGTCAGCGAACCATTATTATTCGTACCTCAGAGCCTCGATAGGATCGAGCTTCGCGGCGCGGTTTGCAGGGTAGTAGCCGAAGAAAATTCCTATCGCCATGGAGAACGACACCGCAAGCACCATTGCTCCGGCGGAGGGCGGAGCCACAGTTCCGACGATGATTCCCGCAACGTTTCCAAGCAGGATACCGCCGATTATTCCGATAAATCCGCCTATCAGACAGATTATTATGGACTCGATGATAAACTGGCTCCGTATCGCCGAATTGGGCGCGCCCAGAGCCTTGCGGACTCCTATCTCACGTGTACGCTCAGTTACCGAAACCAGCATGATGTTCATAACGCCTATGCCGCCTACGATAAGGGAGATTCCCGCAATTATGGAAATTACCATGGAAACTATTCCCATTACCTGATCCATCATCGCCATTTCAGCTTCTCCAGTCATATAGCGTATCTCCATGCTGTCGTTGTCGCGGTAGTAGCGGCTGTTCATATAGTCCTTGACTCTTTCGCAGAAATCCGTTGGGTCAACGCCGTCGTTTACGAGAGCGTAGTAGGCGAAAAAGGTCTCATCGCTCCTGCCGTAGATTTTGGTCAGTGCCCTGTACGGAACGTAAATGTCCGTAGACCAGTCCTCAGCCGTGGTGTTCATGGAGTTCATTGCACTCATCATGGCGGTCATCTTCGTTTCAAAGACGCCAATGACCGTGAAGTCGTAGCTCTGTCCCAGAAATTTTACGGAAAGCCGCTGCCCCAGAGCTTCCTTTATGCCGCCGTAAAGCTTTAACGCCTGTTTTTCGCCGATAACGCAGACGTGCGCTCCCTTGGCAAGGTCTTTGTCGTTTATGTACCGTCCGGCGATTATCTCGTCCGACGTGCGGGAGATATAGCCGGGATTTACGCCGTTTATAAAAACGTCAAGGTCTTCACGGTTAAATTTTACCTTTCCGCTTTCGTATCCGCCGCTTATTACAATATCCTGAATTTCGTCGGCAAAACGCTTTGATACGTTTTCTATCATTTCCTCGGTTATAAGGTCCTCGGTCATGTAGTAGTCGCGGACATAGTCGGGCTTCAGCGTTATCTGGAAAGCCACCAGCTTCGAGCCGCCCTGGGAGTTAAGCGTGTCGGTAAGGCTTTTACGCAGAATGTTGCCCAGCGTGGTTATCATTATAATGGAGCTGATACCGATGATGATTCCCAGCATGGTGAGTACAGCTCTCATTTTGTTGGACTTCAGAGATGCAAACGCCATTTTAATGTTTTCAAAAAGATTCATTCGGCGTCACCTCCGTTCTGTTCGTTGAGTATTCTGTCGCCCACGATAGAGCCGTCCGAAAGGGTTATAACTCTGTCGGTCTCCTCGGCAAGGTCGGGGTTGTGTGTGATGAGGACGATAGTTTTGCCCTGCTCCTTATGGAGCTTGTGGAAGATGTCCATAACAAGCCGTCCCGTTTTGGAGTCCAGCGCACCTGTAGGCTCGTCGGCAAGAATTATGGCGGGATCGTTCGCCATTGCCCTTGCGATAGCCACCCTCTGCTTCTGGCCGCCCGAAAGCTCGTTGGGCATATGTCCCGCTCTGTCGGACATTTCAACCAGTTCGAGGAGTTCTTTCGCCCGCCTTGCCCGTTCCCTGGAGGGCACTCCAGCGTACAGCATTGGCAGCTCCACATTTTTGAGCGCGGACGTTCTTGCAATAAGGTTAAAGGTCTGGAAAACAAAGCCTATCTTTTTGTTGCGTATGCTTGAAAGCTCGTTGTCGTCTATTTTAGTAATATCTATGCCGTCAAGACTGTAGTGTCCCGCGGTCTGCCTGTCAAGGGCGCCCACAATGTTCATCAGAGTAGACTTTCCAGAACCTGACGCGCCGACTATGGATACGAACTGTCCCTCCGGAACGGAGATATTCAGCCCGTGAAGTATCTCCAGCTCGTTGGGAGTACCGATATAGAAGCTCTTGACAATGCCTTTCATATCAATGATAGTTTTACTCATGCCCGTGTCACCTACTCTGCTGCTGTCTCGCCGCCGTCTGTTTCGGCAGCCTCTGGTTCTTCATTTACCATAACGACTGCACCGTCGGAAAGCAAAGTCGTGTCGGTGAGAACAAGCATACCTGCTTTAAGCTCGCTTGAAATCACTTCTATCTCATAATCCGTTTCCAGACCTATCTGCACACGAACAAGCCTTGCTCTCCATATGCCGTCATCGCCTTTTTCCGCTACGTAGACCGCATCGTTACCATTCTCATCTGTTGTGAGGGAATCATATGTAACCGTAAGAACGTTTTCCTTGCGCTCGCTGACGATATCGACCTTTGCGCTCATGCCCACGCGGAGATTTCCGTCCTCTCCGTCAACCTCGGTTTCAATCTTGTAGTTTACGCCTGTATTTGATGCGGACGCGTCCGATGTCGGAGCAACGGTTATTACCTTTCCGCCATACTCCGTACCGTCAAGAGCGTCGCATCTTACTGTGGCGCTCATACCCTCGCTTACATAGGAAATGTCATACTCGCCTACATAGGAGCTTATTCTCAGGTCGTTAAGGTCTTCGATAACGAACAGGGGACCTTCCGCGATAAGCCCCTCCTCAGCGCGGACAGAAGTTATAATACCGTCGCATGGAGCGGTTATTACAGCGTATTCAAGCTTATCCTTAAGGTTCTGGAGTATTATCACCTGCGGATCGTTGAGTCCAGAAATGGTGCGCTGCTGCTCCGCCTGTTTTTTAAGAGATGACAGCTCGGATTCCACCTGCTTTACTGCGTTTTCGTAGTCCTTTTTGGCAGTTTCGAGAGCGTCCTCCGCGTTTTTTACCGCAATGCCGTAGCTTTCCTCGGTATCGCTGCTCTGGTTTTTAATGTTGTCCAGATCGGTAACAGCCTTGTCGTATGCCATTTTGGCGTTATCCATAGCAATTTCAGCGCTGTCCCTTGCGGCTTCCAACCCCTCTATCAAAGATTCAAGCTGATTTTCGGCAGTCTCTATCTGCTTTTTGAGGTTCTCCTTGTCATATTTGTTCTTTATCGTTTCGTACTCCTGCTTTGCTGCAGCGTATGCTTCCTGAAACTCTTCAAGACTGCTTGTTCCGCTTCCGTCGCTCATATTTTCTTTTGCGGATATAAAGTTGCCTTTGGCAGTATTGTAATTTGAGTAAGCAGTTTCAAGCTCCTTATTGTACAAACCGTTCTCAACGATCTTTAAACATTCCTTATATTCGTCCACCGACTCGGATGCCGCTCTTACATTGGCAGGATAATTTTCAGGTTCAAGCTCTCTTACAGCCTTGTCGTAAGCTTTTACAGCGTTGTCATAGTTAGCCTTTGCGCTCTCTGCGTTTGTTTCTGCGGATTGAATGTTCACCGGCAGCGACGAACTCAGCCCGAGCTTTTCCTGACGTTTAGCGTCCTCAAGAGCTTTTTCAGCCTGGTCGATACCCTTTTGTGCGCTGACCAAAACGGAGTTTTCCCCGTTTTGGTAATTTTCCAAAGCTTCGGTGTAGCGCTCTTCCGCTTCGGAAAGATTGTAGTCGGAGTTTATTCCGCTGTTTTCGACGGAAGCCTGCTGCTGAAGTATCTGCTGCTGAAGGTCGTCGGTATTTATAGTACAAAGCACATCTCCTTTTTTTACTGAATCGCCCACGGAAACGCTTACGGTTTCAACGGGGTATACCAATTTAGAATATACCTTTCTGCTTTCTGCGCTCTGAACCGTTCCTCCGACGGAAATGGTGTTTTCAAGCGTTTTAAGCTGAATTTCGGAGGTTTCCGCATAAGATACCGATGAAGCTGAGCTGCTCAGCGCGGCAACGGCTGCTCCTATTGCGGCGATACCCGCAATTATTGAAACAGGAATAATTATCTTTCTGGCTTTCATAATATTTGTCCTTTCTTTATTTAGATTTTAATATTATACATAATATAATATCATATAATTTTTATGTTGTCAAGAGATTTTTGAAAATTTCTGTATTAATCATCTAATACAATTATACAAGCAGCATTTATAAAAGTCAATTGGAATATTTGTACAAATCTTATAATATAGAGAATCTAAAAATGTGCAAATTAACTTACTAATGTTATTGCTTTGTCAGGACAAAAGCTGTTCGAGCCAAGTCCAGCTAAATCCTTTACAGAACAATAACATTTGTGCTGTTTGTGCGCTAAACATAAATATAAACCGGCAAAACCTGTATACGCAAAAAATCCGAAGCGGCTCTATGTACCGCTTCGGATATAGTCTTATTCCAGCTCGAACGCGCCTGTGTAGAGCCTGTAGTACTGCCCCTTTTCGGCGATAAGCTTTTCGTGGCTTCCGCGTTCGATAATGCGTCCCTGTTCCAGAACCATTATCACATCAGAATTTTTTACCGTGGAAAGCCTGTGAGCGATAACGAAAACCGTCCTGCCTTTCATAAGAGCGTCCATGCCCCTCTGGACTACAGCCTCGGTGTGTGTATCTATAGAGGACGTAGCCTCGTCCAGTATCATTACCGGAGAATCCGCAACAGCCGCGCGGCTGATAGCAAGAAGCTGCCGCTGTCCCTGAGAAAGATTGCTGCCGTTTTCGGTAAGCTCAGTATTATAGCCTTTTGGCAGACGTGTGATAAAGTCGTGAGCTCCCGCAAGCTTAGCAGCCGCAACGCAGTCCTCGTCGGAAGCATCAAGCCGTCCGTAGCGGATATTGTCCATAACCGTGCCCGTGAACAGGTTTGTATCCTGAAGAACAATACCTAAGCTGCGGCGAAGATCGGCTTTTTTTATTTTGTTGATGTTTATACCGTCATAGCGTATCTTACCGTCCGCAATATCGTAGAAACGGTTCAGCAGATTGGTAATGGTGGTTTTTCCCGCTCCTGTAGCGCCTACGAAAGCAACCTTCTGCCCCGGCTCGGCAAACAGCGTAACATTGTGCAGAACGGTCTTGTTTTCCTCATAACCGAAGTCAACGTTGTCCAGAACAACGTCACCGCAGAGCTTCGTGTAGGTAACGGAGCCGTCCGCCTGATGAGGGTGCTTCCAAGCCCACATCCCGGTTCGCTCGGCGCATTCGGTAATAACACCGTTTTCCTCGCGGGCGTTTACCAAAGTAACGTAGCCGTCGTCAACCTCGGGCTCGCGGTCAATAATATCGAAGATACGCTCTGTACCCGCCAGACCCATAATTACCGAGTTTATCTGGTGAGACACCTGACCGATGTTTCCCGCAAACTGCTTTGTCATATTAAGGAAAGGCACAACAACACTTATGCTTACAGCCATTCCCGAAATGCTAAGGTTGGGAACGTTGTTAAGGTACAGAAAGCCGCCTACGATCGCAACCGCAACATAAAGAACGTTGCCGATGTTATTGAGGATAGGACCGAGAATATTAGCATACTTGTTGGCTTTTTCCGACTCACGGAAAAGCTTGTCGTTGATACGGTCGAAGTCAGCCTTGCTTTCCTCCTCATGGCAGAAAACCTTAACGACTTTCTGACCGTTCATAATTTCTTCGATATAGCCCTCCTCCTTGCCGAGAGCTATCTGCTGGCTTACAAAGTACCGCGCAGAGCCGCCGCCGACTTTCTTAGTAACAAGGAGCATTATCGCTACGCCCGCAAGTACCACAATTGAAAGCCATACGCAGAAGTAAAGCATTATGAAAAAAATAGTTATGACCGTCACTGCCGAAATAAGGAGCTGTGGAAAGCTCTGGGAAACCATCTGACGGAGAGTGTCGATATCGTTGGTATAGTGGCTCATGATATCGCCGTGATTGTTTGTGTCAAAGAACTTAACGGGAAGATTCTGCATATTGTTAAACATCTTGACACGAAGCTTTTTCAGCGTACCCTGAGTTATAACCGCCATTGTCTGATTGTAGATAAATCCAGAGGTCAGCGACAGCACATAGAATACAGCCAGTATCAGTACGGAGCTTATGATAGCGTTGCCTACAGTCTCCCAGACCGCTCCGCTGTTCCAGCTTTCCTCAACCGAGGAAATTACCTTCTGCATAAACACCGCAGGAATGGAGCTTACAACTGCGTTGAAAATTATGCACGCAAGTGTCAGCGGCATCAGTACGGGATAGAATCCGAACAGAGTCTTTATCAGTCTGCCGGCAGTTCCTTTTTTTACTTTTACGGGATCCTTTTTTATTTCCTTGCTCATTCCTCATCGCCTCCCGTCTTATTCTGGAGCATATAGAGATCCTTATAGATCTCGTTTGTTTTCAGCAGCTCCTTGTGAGTACCAGCTGCGCTTACGGTACCACCCTCCATAACGATTATCATGTCCGCGTCCTGCACGGAGGATATCCTTTGAGCGATAATGAATTTAGTTGTTTCGGGAATAAAGTCCCGCATAGCCTTTCTGATAAGAGCGTCAGTCTTGGTATCCACCGCGCTTGTGGAGTCGTCCATAATAAGTATTTTCGGTTTTTTCAGCAATGCCCGCGCGATACACAGACGCTGCTTCTGACCGCCGGAAACGTTGGCTCCCCCCTGCTCGATGTAGGTGTCGTATCCGTTGGGGAAGCGGGTTATAAACTCGTCCGCCTGCGAAAGCCTGCAGGCTTCTATCATCTCCTCATCGGTAGCCTCCTTGTTGCCCCATCGGAGATTTTCTTTTATGGTACCCGAAAAAAGAATATTTTTTTGAAGTACCACCGCTACCTGATTTCTAAGAGTCTCCAGGTCGTATTCGCGCACGTCCCTGCCGCCTACCTTTACCGTACCGCTTGTAACGTCGTAAAGTCTTGAAATAAGCTGCACCAGCGATGATTTGGAGGAACCGGTGCCTCCGATTATACCCACGGTCTGACCCGATTTGATGTGCAGGTCAATGTCTGCAAGAGTCATTCTCTCCGCCGTGGCGGAATACTTAAAGCACACGTTATCGAAATCAACGGAGCCGTCCGCAATCTCGTAAACGGGATTCTCGGGATTGCTGAGGGAGCTATTCTCGTCAAGCACCTCCACAATACGCTTGCAGGATTCAAGAGACATGGTTATCATAACGAAAACCATGGATATCATCATCAGGCTCATCAGTATCATAAAGCTGTAGGTCAGCAGAGCGCTGAACTGTCCCACGTCAAGGCCTACGCCCTTTGTAGTAATAATAGTGTACGAACCGAAAGACAGCACAAACACCATAACTGAATAAAGGCAAAACTGCATAAGGGGATTGTTAATAGCCAGTATTCTTTCCGCCTTTGTAAAATCGCGGCATACATCCGACGCCGCCGCGCCGAACTTCTGCTTTTCATATTCCTCCCGAACATAAGATTTGACTACTCTAATACCCTTGATGTTCTCCTGAATGGAGCTGTTAAGGTTATCGTACTTTTTGAACACACTTCTGAAAAGTGGCATTACCTTTGCAGAGACCGCGAAAAGTCCGAAGCCGAGAATAGGAGCTACAATAAGGAAAATAAACGCCATTTTACCTCCCATAACAAAAGCCATGGTAAAGGCAAAAATGAGCATCAGCGGACATCTTATTGCCATTCTGATTATCATCATGTACGCCATCTGAACGTTTGTCACGTCTGTAGTAAGACGGGTCACAAGGGAAGATGTGGAAAATCTGTCAATATTTTCAAATGAAAACCTCTGGATATTGTAGAACATATCCTTGCGGAGGTTCCTTGCAAGACCGCAGGAAGCCGTCGCACAGGTAGAACCCGCCAGTGCGCCGAACAAAAGCGACAGACACGCCATTACCACAAGAATAAGACCGTAGGTAACAATTGTGTTCATATCGCAGTCGTCCTTGATCTTGTTTACCAGCTCGGCGATGATAAACGGTATAATACATTCCATTACCACTTCCAAGGACACAAGCAGTGGGGTGGCTATGGAAACCTTCTTGTACTCGCGTATACATCCGGCTATTTTTTTAACCATACGCATTTACCTCTCTTTCATAAAATCACTTTATGATTATAGCACATTCTGACAAAAAAGTCAAAGAAAGTTTGGTGAAATTTTTGTTTTTTGGAAAAAACAATTTTTCACAGTATCTCCTGTCTGTCCTCAGCTGGATATAAAGATCCCCCTTAAAAGGAACGGATCTAAAAAGTTTTGCAATAAAGACCAACCGAAAACCAAATTGAATTTGCAAAGTCTGTAAACGCCAAAATACCGGCATTTGTGTCATATGTATGTCATACCTCACGGAATTTCACACTGTTTTACAGCAGTTTGTATTTTGAACTATATTGAAAAACCCCGAAAACACAAGGCTTTCGGGGTTTTGAAAATTCTCTGATATTCGATAAATTTATCTCTTTGAGAACTGCGGAGCACGTCTCGCAGCTTTGAGACCGTACTTCTTTCTTTCCTTCATTCTGGGGTCACGAGTGAGGAATCCAGCTTTCTTCAGAACAGGACGAAGCTCTTCGTTTACCTGAAGGAGAGCTCTTGACAGACCGTGACGGATAGCACCCGCCTGACCCGTAACGCCGCCGCCCGCAACAGTGCAGACAATATCAAACTTATCGGAATTTTCGGTAAGGATAAGAGGCTGCTTAACGATCAGCTTAAGGGTCTCAAGACCGAAATAATCGTCAATATTTCTGCCGTTGATCGTGATATTACCGCTGCCCGCGTAAACTCTTACTCTTGCAACGGAGCTTTTTCTTCTGCCTGTGCCGTAAAAATAAGGCTGTTTAGATTCGTACATTTACTCCGCCTCCTTATATCTCGTAATTTTCGGGTTTCTGAGCTTCATGACCGTGCTCCGCGCCTGCGTAGGTTCTCAGACGCTTCAGAGCAGCTCTGCCCAATGTATTGTTGGGGAGCATTCCGTTAACCGCGATCATCATGGCTCTTTCGGGCTGATTTTTCATCATATCGCTGTACTTAATCTCTTTCAGACCGCCGATCCAGCCGGTGTGCCACTTGTAAGTTTTCTTCTCAAGCTTCTTGCCTGTGAGCTTAGCCTTTGCGCAGTTGATGATAATAACATGGTCGCCGCAGTCCGCATGGGGAGCGAAAGTGGGCTTGTTTTTACCGCGGAGTATTGAAGCAGCCTCAGCGGCAACACGTCCGAGAGACTTATCCGCAGCGTCAAGCACATACCATTTACGGCTGATTTCGTTTGCCTTAGGCATATAAGTTGACATAATCATTCTCCTTTTGATAGTTTTTCCTCCCGCATATGCCGTTCACAGCGGAAGCTCGCATCGGATACGGGAATATCGGTGCGGACATACATACGTCCGTCCGACACAACATTGTCAATTATACATGAATAAAAATCCAAAGTCAACAGTCAAATTGCTGAATTTTTAAAATATATCCCTATATCTCTTTAAATCTCTGCAAATTGCTCTATTTCTCTGCGATTCTCACATTTCATTTCATTTTTTATGCGCTTAACCTCTCGAAACAAGAAACCTTATGGCGCGCTCAATGCTGTCGCGGGAATTTCCCCAGTCAGCGTCCTTGCCGGCATTGCGGTAGTCGTACATGGAACAGTAGTGTGAAACGTCCTCGTAAATCGAAGCGATATACTTTTCCGTAAGACCTCCGATAAGCTTGTTAAAGCTCTCCAGCTCCGATTTTTGCAGGTACACGGGAGCAAGAGACAAAAGCAGGTCGTAGTGGGGCAGACAGATAAACTCCTGCTCGGCTAAAAGCGTACGGAAATCCTGCTGACCATACATCTCAAAGAAAGTCCGCATAAGCCGCTCCATACCCCAGTCCACCTTTTCGCAGACGAAGCAGGTCTCGTTTATTTCGGACAGCTTTGCCTTTCGGGCGTTTTTGGGTTCAAACAGCTTCTTGCGTGAAAAGAGCTGCCTGTCCACTTCCTCAAGGTGAGTTTGCAGCATAAGCGCAAGGGAAAGACGGTTCTTCTGCTTCAGCATCTGCTGAAAGTGGGTGTGACAGAAGCCTGCGCGGTTTGTCTCAATACGAACGTCCGGCTCCATCATAGCCGCGCCCATGATGTATTCAACAGTACGCTGCTCCAGCATATCCCTCATTCGGCAAATGGGACAGCCCTCCTTGGGGTCGAGAATCTCGCTTATCGGTATTGTCAAAATACTTTCACGCATGATTATTTTCTCCTTTTTCATAAATATCTGATTATGCGTTCAGCTTACATCTTAAATTTTAGCCCAGCATACTTTTGAGTTATTCCATACCAATGCTGTTGTCATAAAACTCCAACATTTTGCCCATAAGCTCATAGTCCAAAGCGTAACGCTGTTTTTTGTCGAGGTGTTCTTTAAGATACTCCTCCTTGCGCTCTGGAGTAAAGCCACCGGCGGATTCCATATATTCGTCAAATTCGCTGTTGAATATCTCTCTGTACTCTGTCACCGAATCCGCATACCAAATATAATTGTGTCCCCTGTTTTCCAACGAAACGAACTCAAACCGAGGATTGACCCCAAATTTCTCCTGAAATACCCCGAAGCTGTCACCGTATGGTATCATTTCATCGTCCCTGCTGTGAATAAGCATTACCATTGCTTCGGAACTTTCAAAACCCTCGGTGCAGCTTGCGGAGGCATATTCACCAAACTTTTCCTTTTCAATATCGAGCATATACGGGAGTATAAACTCAACAGCGTCACCCGCTATTTGCCTTCCCTGATATCCAATTATATCAGCGGAACTGTCAAATCCGGCAGCCATGATCACAGCCTTTACATCAGGGTGATATTTCAGCACGCTTCCCACGGAATACGCTCCCCAGCTATGACCCCAAAGCATTATCGGAAGCTCCGCAAACTCATCGGTACTCTTTACAAACCGCAGCGCATAGTCAAGGTCGATAACGCCCTGCGGCATACCGCCCACAGCTTCGCCGCCGCTCTTGTCGTTGCCTGTGGCGTCATACGCAAAAACAACGTATCCGCATGACGTAAAATAGTCGGCAATATCCATATAGGAATTGTGGCCGCCTCCTCCGAAGCCATGAGCAATTACGATTGCACCCTTTGGTTCTGTATCTCTATAGTACTTGTATCCTGCCAGCTTTTGACCCTTGTCCGATTCAAAAGCGTACTCTTTCAGAAGCAGACCGTCAAATTCGTCAAGACTTCTTGCCGTAGGCTCGTAGGTCTCAAAGCGCTGTTCAAAGTTGTCCCTGTACACCGCCGAAGCAATAATTTTCGGCAGAAGCAAAGCTGCCGCTGCGAGCAGGAATATAACCGCAGCTATAATTATAAGTACTATTTTAAGTGTTTTTTTCATTTGGATATCTCCGTCCTCATATAGTGGAAAAGATACTGCTGCGCGATACCCGCGTATGGCAGCACAAACTCGGGAAATCCCTCGGGATAAAACTGCTCCATGACCCGCTTCATCCACACGTCCATGGGGACGCAGTCTATCCTGTACATACCGTACAGAAGAGCGCAGTCCGCCACCTTGGGACCCACTCCCTTTATTGTCATAAGAATTTTTCTTGCCTCGTCAACCGGGAGCTTCTTTACCTCGTCAATAACTATCTTGCCGCTGTTAAGTTTTTCTATACAATCTGTAATATATTTTGCTCTGAATCCTGCGCGTAGCGGAGCAAGGTCATCCGGAACAATACCTTTCATCTGCTCAAAGCCGGGGAAACCGCTGTACATATCACAAAGTCTCCCGATTATTCCCTTTATGCGTGGAATATTATTGTTCTGTGAAATGATAAAGGAGCAAAGAGCCTCCCAGCTGTCCTGACGGAGCAAGCGTATCCCGCCCGCATAAGCGCAGGCTTTTGCAAGAGTACCGTCCTCGGAAAGCCGCTCTTTTATCTCCGTATAGTCCGTCTCCAAATCAAAATAAGGTATCCATACTTTTTGGAATGTTTCCTCGTCGGTATCGTGAAAACGGAAATAGTCCTTTTCCGCAGAGACCGTCAGCGGCGTATTAAGCATAAAGCCGCGGTATGTACAGTCCGAACCGCTTCCGATACGCTCCCAGCGGAACGCCTGACCGCAGTCCAAAGTCTCGTCCAGATCAAGGTCGGGGGTTTTCAGTAAAATATCCCCGCCGTTTTTTATATATTCCATGTCATATCTCCTTTATGCAGGGACAGATTTCCCGTCCCGCCTTTTTAACGGTAAAACGTAACGCGCCCGAACTGACATACAGGCGCGTTACGTACAGAGTCACAGCAGACTCTTGGGGTCGTATGCCGGCTTTCTGTAAAGCGTACCGGATTTGCCCTCGATGTCTTCGGCGAAAACTTTCTGCCACTCCTCCGGGGTATAGTCCTCAATGCCCACTGTAACGTGACCGTCTCCGCAGCCTAAAGCCTCGCAAAGCGCAGCTGTAAGCTTGTCCGCGGCAAGCTTTTTCTGTTCCTCAGTGCGCCCCTTTAACATTTTTAACGAAATATGCGGCATAAACAAGCCCTCCTTATTAAAAAATAAATATCAGAGGATATAAAAAATCCTACTTCTTTTTTAACTCGGTACTTATGACCTCAACATCATCAAAAAGACATTGATATTTTGGCGGAATAGTCTTGTTTTTATGTACCTTTCCGAAAAACCACTTACTGAACTCGCACTCATCCTTTACCCTGTCGAAAAACGTGTGCATATAGCTTATCTGACGCACCTCGAAGTTCAGGAACTCCTTTACGCTTGCGGGAGGCTCGTGTGTAACTATGTAATCCACCTTGTTTCCGCACCGCTTCAACGCCTGTGCTCCCTCGTCCACCTCTTCCGAAGAGGGAAGCTCGTGCTCCCACCAAGTCTTTGATTCGCGGCGTATGTCTATCTCCTTGGTCTGACCGCCTCCGAAGGCAAAAAAGGTCTTGCCCTGAAGATTGAACACGCCGCCCCGCTTCATGTGCATGAGCCTACCGGAAATAACATTCACACGGCCTCCGCAGAAATCCTCCTCGGGGTACTGTTCCAAAAGGTCGTAGTTTTCGTGACAGCCCTCAACAAACAGCGTGTAGAAACGCTTCTGGCCAATCCTTTTCAGTATCTGCTTCTCCCGCGCGGAGTCGTCCCACAAAAAACCGAAATCCCCGCAGACAATAAGGATATCGCCCTTTTTGAGCCTGTTTATCTTACTGTTGTTAAAGCGGCTGAGATCGCCGTGCATATCGCCTGTTATACAAATCAAAACCATAACCTCCGAATAAAATTAATTATAGCCTTGAGCAAAACCACACAAACGCAATAAACAAGCGGTTTTGCAAGACATAATAAACAAAATAATCACTAAAAAATATAGAAACAGCCAACCGACTTTGGTATAATTAAATTGTACAAAAAA
>Ga0209064_1001892_pt1 | contig 27754 bp, 22 predicted proteins | sample Inofromicrocosms_FD_187498 | JGI IMG/M metagenome (GOLD analysis project Ga0209064, IMG submission 187498) | Mouse cecum microbial communities from Vienna, Austria - Inoculum for glucosamine and mucus D2O microcosms (SPAdes) (version 2) | ecosystem: Host-associated > Mammals > Digestive system >... | reverse complement strand
ATCACCGCCGTCACGCCTTTATCGTCAAAGAGCAGGTTGTCCGGGGTAAAGTCCTCGTGGGCATAGCCCTTTGGAAGCCGGTCAAAAAGCGCATAAGAAAAGCTCCTTAAAATCTCCTCGCCCTTCCGGAGGATTTCCCGGTACTCCTGGGACGAATCGGCGGAAAAATTCCGGGGCTGCTTTTGAAAATGCTCCTCCAGCAGCCCCGGAATATCGTCCGGCCGTTTTCCCGGCAGGTCCGGAAGCTGTGCAAACCCCTTGTGTATCCCCGCGCAGACGCTCCCCAGGCTTTCCAGTTGGGAAAGGGTGATGGTTTCGGCGGTTTCGTTCCGGCCCGGCGCCAGGTCCATCACCATATAAAAGGTTTCCTCATCCAAGGCCCGGATTGCCCTCCCCTCATACAGATAGATGTGGGGGAAGGGAACCCCTCCGCCCTTCAGCTGCATCTGACGCTGGAGGGCTTCTTCTATCCTTTGCAGCTTTTTCTTGGTAAACCTCTCTGTGCTGTAGCTTTTAACGATGTAGTCACGGGTTCCGTCAGTGGCCCTCCACAGGCGGTTTTTCCAGCCGCCGTCAATGAGGACAAAATCTTGCAGATTGATTTGATAGTGTTCCAGAATGTCGGACCGGATTTTTTCGTCCACTGTTTTCAACGCCTCCTCTACACATGTCCCCGGCGGTTCAACTCACCACACCGGCGGTGAGATACCGCTTTGGCGTGACCCCCTTATACCGCTTGAAGGTCTTAATAAAATAGCTCAAATCATTATACCCGCAGCTGAACGCTATCTCCGTCACCGAACGATCGGTGGCAATCAGCTGATAACACGCCCGCTCAATCCGATAAATATTCAGGTATTCAATGGGCGTGTGCTGGGTCATCTCCTGGAAAAACCGGCAGAAGTACTTGGGCGACATCCCCGCCGCCGCGGACAGCTGCTCCAGCGTCAGCGGCGCGGCATAGTTTTCCTCAATCAGCCGCAGCGCCTGCTTCAGTTGGCTGACCTTCTTATAATTCCTCGAACCTTTCACAGGTGAGGTTTGGTAATACCCCTTTTGCAGCACAATCCCAAAAAGCTGGTACAGGCACCCCTGCACCACCAACTGGTATCCCTGCGCCTTGGACTCCATCGCCGAAAAAAGCGCGTCAATCACCCCAGCCAGCTGCCCGTCCTCCGTGGGCAGATGCTGATCGATCCAAATATCCCTGTCAATTATCCTTTGCAGCAGCGTGTGACAGGCGTTTCCCCATTTTGGCAGCATATTCATGTCAAATACAATACAGTCATAGACGCAGTTTTCCGGTGTCCCGGCGTGGAGGGTCCCGCCGCTGATAAATACAATGTCCCCTGCCTTGGCGGTAAACTGCTCCTCGTCCAGGGTCATGTGGAAGCTCCCCTGGCGGACGCGGATAATCTCATACTCCATGTGCCAGTGGAAGGCCATCACATACTGGGGATGCCGTTCGTTGACGCTGTATATCGCTATGGGGAAATCAAAGGTGCCGTGCTTCTTGCGCTCGTTGTAGGACAGATATTGCATTTTTACACTCCCAGGTGAATATTGTCATGTTTTTAGCCATAATAGCACCGGAAATACCACCGAAAAGATAGTATAATAATAGTAACATAATACGCCGCCCTTGTCCAGGGTTTTGAATTTTGGGTTTAGGGGGCGGCCAATTTCATTTACGGAGGTTATACGATATGGCAAAAAACAGATTGATCGGGGATTATCCGGTAATCGGCATCCGCCCAACCATCGACGGACGGCGGGGCGCCCTGAAGGTTCGGGAATCCCTGGAGGAGCAGACCATGAACATGGCCAAATCCGCCGCCAAGCTCTTTGAGGAAAACCTGCGCTACTCCAACGGCGAGCCTGTCAAGGTCATCATCGCCGACACCACCATCGGCCGCGTGGCCGAATCCGCCGCCTGTGCCGATAAGTTCAAAAAGGCCGGCGTGGATATCACTTTGACCGTCACCCCCTGCTGGTGCTATGGCGCGGAAACTATGGATATGGACCCCATGACCATCAAGGGCGTGTGGGGCTTTAACGGCACCGAGCGTCCCGGCGCGGTCTACCTGGCCTCTGTCCTGGCAACCCATGCCCAGAAGGGTCTCCCCGCCTTTGGCATCTACGGCCACGACGTTCAGGAGGCCGACGCCACCGATATCCCAGAGGACGTCAGGGAAAAGCTGCTCCGCTTTGGCCGGGCCGCCGTAGCGGCTGCCACCATGCGGGGCAAGTCCTACCTCCAGATTGGTTCCATCTGCATGGGCATCGGCGGTTCCATCATCAGCCCGGAATTCATCGAGGAATACCTGGGAATGCGTGTTGAATCGGTGGACGAGGTGGAGATTATCCGCCGCATGACCGAGGGCATTTACGACGAGGCGGAATTCCAGAAGGCCCTGGCCTGGACCAAGAAGAACTGCCCGGAGGGCTTTGACAAAAACCCCGCCGAACTCCAGAAGTCCCCCGAACAGAAGGAAAAGGACTGGGAATTTGTGGTCAAGATGATGTGCATCATCAAGGACCTGTTTAACGGCAATCCCAACCTCCCCAAGGGCCGGGAAGAAGAAATGGTGGGCCACAACGCCATCGCGGGCGGCTTCCAGGGCCAGCGCCAGTGGACTGACTTCTATCCCAACTGCGACTTTGCGGAGGCCATGCTCAACTCCAGCTTTGACTGGGAGGGCGCAAGGGAGCCCTATATCCTGGCCACCGAAAACGACACCCTCAACGGCCTGGGAATGCTGTTCGCCAAGCTGCTGACCAACCGCCCCCAGATGTTCGCCGACGTGCGCACCTACTGGAGCCCCGAAGCGGTCAAAAAGGCCACCGGATACGAGCTAGAGGGCATCGCCAAGGAGTCCAAGGGCTTTATCCACCTGATTAACTCCGGGGCCTGCTGCATCGACGCCTGCGGCGAGGTAAAGGACGAAAAGGGCCAGGGCGTTATGAAGCGCTTCTGGGAGATGACCGAGGCCGACCAGCAGGCCTGCCTGAAGGCCACCACCTGGAACCCCGCCGACCTGGGCTACTTCCGCGGGGGCGGCTATTCCTCCCGGTTCCTCACCAGGAGTGAGATGCCCGCCACCATGATCCGCCTGAATCTAGTCAAGGGCCTGGGCCCGGTGCTCCAGATTGCCGAGGGCTGGACCGTCAACCTGCCCGACGAGGTTTCCGATAAGCTGTGGAAGCGCACCGACTACACCTGGCCCTGCACCTGGTTCGCCCCCCGCCTCACCGGGGAGGCCGCTTTCCAGTCCGCTTACGATGTGATGAACAACTGGGGCGCCAACCACGGGGCCATCAGCTACGGTCACATCGGGGCCGACCTTATCACCCTCTGCTCCATTCTGCGGATTCCCGTTTGTATGCACAACGTCCCGGAGGAGAAGATTTTCCGTCCGGCCAGCTGGAACGCCTTTGGCATGGACAAGGAGGGCCAGGACTACCGCGCCTGCGCCGCCTACGGCCCCCTGTACAAAACCATCCGCTGATAACAGATAACAGGAGGAAACTGTCATGCTCAAGGGAATCCCTGCAATACTGCCGCCGGAGCTGCTGAAGGTGCTGTGCGAGATGGGCCACGGGGACCGGATTGTCCTCTCCGACGGCAACTTCCCCGCCGAAAGTATGGGAAAGGACGCTGTTGTCATCCGCTGTGACGGCCACGGCGTGCCGGAGCTGCTGGACGCCATTCTACAGCTTTTCCCCCTGGACACCTATGTGGAAAAGCCTGTCAGCCTGATGGAGGTAGTCCCCGGCGACCCGGTGGAAACCCCCATCTGGGACGTCTATAAGGATATCATCCAAAAGCACGACCCCCGCGGCGGGAACGCGGTGGGCTATATTGAAAGATTTGCCTTTTACGAGGAGGCAAAAAAGGTATACGCCATAGTCGCCACCGGAGAGAAGGCCCTTTACGCCAATATCATGCTGCAAAAGGGCGTTGTCATTTAAGTTCTGTCTAAAGCAAAATCAGGGATCAGGGAAGGGTAGAATTTTTCCGTGGAAAAATTCTACCCTTCCTTTTCATTATTCCTGCGCCTTAGCGTCTGCTATGGTATCAAGCAATTCGCAGAGTTCGTCAACAGTATAGGATTCTTTCCCTTCCTTATTCTTGCTGATTAACCGACGAAGTTCATAAATGATTGCCATCTGTGTATCTTTACGTTCTTTTTCTGTTCCCACCTTTTTCACCTCCTTCATCGTGACAAAAGCATATCAAATGTAAATGCCTTCAGCCGCTTGGAGACATCCTCGGAAATCTGGTCGTAAACCTCCCGGAAGGGGCAGGAGCACCCGGAGGATGTATCGTTGTGCCCGCATTGGTAGTCTCCCCCCAGGCACCGGCTGATGTAAAACGGCCCTTCCACTGTCTCGATAACATCGTTGAGGGATATCTCCTTAGGCTCCCTGGCCAGCTCATATCCCCCCTGGGTCCCCTTGTAGGATTTGATGATTCCCCCTGCCACCAGCTTCCGCAGAATCTTCAGGGAAAACCGCAGCGTCACAGAGGTCTCCTCGGCGATGGATTTGGCGTCCATCCGCCTGCCGGCCGTCACGAGGCAGGAAACGATGCGCACCGCGTAATCCGTTTCCAGTGTCATATGCATAAGAATGGCACCTCCTTTCGGTCAAAGCACCAAGAGGCTGTCAGTCCAGAAAGTCCTTCAGCTTTTTGCTCCGGCTGGGATGGCGCAGCTTGCGCAGGGCCTTGGCCTCAATTTGGCGGATTCTCTCACGGGTGACATTGAATTCCTTCCCCACCTCTTCCAGGGTGCGGGACCTTCCGTCCTCCAGGCCAAAGCGCAGCCGCAGCACCTTTTCCTCCCTGGGGGTAAGGGTTTGCAGCACCTCGGCCAGCTGCTCCTTCAGCAGGGTATGGGAGGCGGCGTCGGCAGGGGCCGGGGCATCCTCGTCGGGGATAAAATCACCCAGATGGCTGTCCTCCTCCTCGCCGATAGGGGTCTCCAGGGAGACAGGCTCCTGGGCCACCCGCATGATTTCCCGGACCTTGTCGGCGGGCATCTCCAGCTCCTCGGCAATCTCCTCCGCGGTGGGTTCGTGGCCGTTTTTGTGCAGCAGCTGGGAGCTGACCTTTTTGACCTTGTTGATGGTCTCCACCATGTGGACCGGGATGCGGATGGTCCTGGCCTGGTCAGCAATGGCCCGCGTAATGGCCTGGCGGATCCACCAGGTGGCGTAGGTGGAGAATTTAAAGCCCTTGGTGTGGTCGAACTTCTCCACCGCCTTGATAAGGCCCAGGTTCCCCTCCTGGATAAGGTCCAGGAACTGCATTCCCCGCCCCACATACCGCTTGGCGATGCTCACCACCAGGCGCAGGTTGGCCTCCGCCAGGCGCTTTTGGGCGGCCGGGTCGCCATCGGCCATGCGGGTGGCCAGCTCCACCTCCTCCTCGGAGGTCAGCAGGGGCACCCGCCCGATTTCCTTCAGATACACCTTTACCGGGTCGTCGATGCTGATGCCCTCGGCGGAGAGGGCGCTTTCCAGGTCCTGGGCGTCGATGACGCTCAGGTCCTCGTCCAGGTCCGCAACTCCCGCAAATTCGTCCACAACCTCAATGTTGCAGGCTTCCAGGGTGTCATAGAGCTTGTCCAGCTGGTCGCTGTCAAAATCCATTTCGTCCAGGACGTCGCTGATTTCCTTGGTGGTCAGCCGTCCCTTCTGTTTGCCCTGTTCAATCAGGTCCCGTATCATGCTTTTTTTGTCCTGAGAAGCCATAATTTCTTTTCCCCCTAAATTTGTACAGCCATAGGCGGGGCGTATGTACCCTGACGAGCTCGCCCCGTTGCGCTGTTTCTCTGCGCCTTAACAGGCAAATAACATATAACCTTTTATGTGGAAGCTAATCCGGATTCAGGGCAAGGGCTTACCCGCCTTGCCCTTGGTGATGTTCGCCAGATATTGGGCATACTCCTCCATGCTCATTTCGGAAAGCTCCTTCTGGGATTTTTCCGTTCTGCGCTGGAGCAGGGTTGAGATGTAGGTCTCCACATCCTCCCGCGGGATGCTCTGCTCCGAAAAATCATTCTGAAGCCTGACCAGCAGGGATATTGCCTCCGGGTCCAAACTCTCCCCTAAAAAGGAGATGTCTGCCGACAAATTCTGCTCCAGCCGTCCGTAAACCGCCTGGGCAATGGAGCGGCCGCAATCGGTTACAAAATCCTCCGGACGAATTTTCCTGGAAACCCATTTAAAGTAATCCGGGTTTAAAACCAGCGCGGCCAGAATTCCGTCCTCCGCCCTTGCATATTTTATATTGTTTTGCCGCTGCATCGTATTTATACTTTTTTGGCCCCCGCCGGATGGATTTACCGCAAATGGGTCCAACATCGCCTTCTTTTCGCTCTCCCGCCGCTTCCGCTTTCGCAGATAGTTGACCTGGGACGCGAGGGCCTCCTTGGAGGTGTCAAAGTCGGCGGCAATCCGGGAAATGTAGACGTCCCGGCTAATCTCATTGGGGATGGCGGTCAGCATGGCCGCCAGCTCGTTGAGGCAGTTCATCTTTCCGTCGTCGGATTCCAGGTCGTATTTCTGGCGGATGGCGGAAATGGTGTATTCAATGGAGTTGACGCTGCCCTCCAGCAGCAGCTTAAACCGCTGCGGGCCAAATTTTTTTATGTATTCGTCCGGGTCCTTGGCGTTGGGAATTTGGATTACCTTTACCTGAACTCCCGCCTTGGAGAGCAGGTCGATTGCTCTGGCGGTGGCGGCCTGTCCCGGTCCGTCCGAATCGTAGCAGAGCCTGACCAGCTTGGTGTAATGGGCGATCTGGCGGCTCTGCTCCGGCGTCAGGGCGGTTCCCAGGGTGGCTACGGCATTGTCAAACCCCGCCTGATGGAGGGCAATGACGTCCATATACCCCTCTGCCAGGATTAGCCCCTTTCCCTTTTCGCCGGAGTTTTTGGCAAAGTTCAGCGCGAACAGGTTCCGGCTTTTTTTAAAGACCGGGGTATCGGAGGTGTTGAGGTACTTGCGCTTGTCCCATCCCTGCTGTCCGGCGGCCGCGGTCAGGCGGCCCCCAAAGGCGATGACGTTGCCCCGCAGGTCCAGGATAGGGAACATCACCCGTCCCTGAAAGATATCAAAGCAGCCGGTCCCCCGGTTGCTTTTGGCGGCAACCGCCGCGGCAATCAGCTCGTCGTCGGTATACCCCTTGGCGGAGAGCAGCTTATACAGCCCGCTCCCGCTGAGGGAGTATCCCAGGCCGAACCGGCGGATGGTCTGGGCGGACAGTCCCCGGCTCCGCAGGTAATTAAGCCCTTCCCGCCCGGCGGGGGAGCTGAGGTTCTGGTGAAAGATGCGGGCAGCCTCCCGGTTGATTTCCAAAATACGGGTTTTTAGCCGGGCGGAGCCGTCACTTTCCACCTCGTCGGGCATATCCAGACCGGACCGCTGGGCCAGAAAGCGCAGGGCCTCCATATACTCCAGGTTTTCCATCCGCCGCACAAAGGTAATGACGTCCCCGCCGGCCCCGCACCCAAAGCAGTAAAAGGACTGGGTGTTGGGGTAGACGTGGAAGGAGGGGCTTTTTTCCGAGTGGAAGGGACACAACCCGGCCAGGGTCTTGCCGCCCCGCTTGAGGTTTACATAGGAGGACACCACATCTTCTATGTCGTTGCGGAATTTCAGCTCCTGAATAAACGATTCCGGCAGCATGGCCTTTCCCTCCCTTCTCCTGTCTCCTATTTACCAGCGTTCCAAATTTCTCCTGTGCTTTTCCAGGTATACCCTTTCCAGCTCCTCCGGTGCAATGCCATAGCACAGCATCACATCGTTAAAATACATCATCACGTCGCAGAGCTCCTCAATAAAGTGTTCCCGAACCTCCGGAACGTCCATAATCTTTCGGTCTCCGTCCTTTTTGATGATGTCGGCGGCTTCCCCCGCCTCCACCATCATCCAAAGCAGAGAGCTGCGCCCCATTTCCGGGGAAAGGGCAGTCCACCTGCCTTTGTATTTTTCCCGTAGCTCCCTTTGTATCTCCTGCATTTTGTCAAAATCAAAGGTGTCCAATCCAATACCTCCAGTTATCACGGTATGTCCCAGGACTTGGGAAGAAACAGCCTCTCATAGGAGGCGCGGGCGAACCGGTCGCTCATACCGGAAAGGTAATCGCAGACCGCCCTTGCCTTTCCCTCGTTTGCCGCCGCCTCCCGGTACTGTCCGGGCAGGGCGTCGATGTGGACATAATAGTATTGATAAAGCTGTTTTACCAGGTTTTGGGCCTTTTCCTCCTGCTCCTTCACCTGGGGGTTGCGGTAGACCTCCGCAAACATAAACTCCCGCAGGCGAATAAAGGCATCCCGCACCTCCGGGGACATCTTTATCTCCCCCGGCCCTTCCGCGGAGCTTTCGGCGATGACTGACCGGACCAGGGCGGTGATGCGCTGGGCCTTATCCCTGCCCAGGACATAACGCACATCATAGGGAACCTCCTCCTCCCGGAGCACACCGGCCCGGCAGGCATCCTCAATGTCGTGGTTGAGGTAGGCAATCTTATCCGAAATCCGGACCACACAGCCCTCCAGGGTGGCGGGCAGCGGGGAAGCGGAGGAATGGCAGACCGCGCCGTTTCTGACCTCCCAGGTCAGATTCAGGCCCTTGCCGTTGTTTTCTAAAATATGGAGCACCCTCCCGGTCTGGATGTTGTGGTGAAAGCCATGGGGAGCCAGGTCGTTGAGGACGGCCTCCCCGGTGTGGCCGAAGGGGGCGTGGCCCAGGTCGTGGGCCAGGGCGATGGCCTCGGTCAAATCCTCGTTGAGGCGGAGGGCCCTGGCAATGGTCCGGGAAATCTGACTGACCTCCAGGGTGTGGGTCAGCCGGGTGCGGTAGTGGTCCCCGACAGGGGCCAGGAAAACCTGGGTTTTATCCTTGAGGCGGCGGAAGGAGTTGCAGTGGAGGACCCGGTCCCGGTCGCGCTGGTAACAGGTGCGGATGGAGCACTCCTCCTCCGGGCGGAAGCGTCCCCTGGAGCCGTCCGCGAAGGAAGCTCCGGGGGCGAGAAATTCATGTTCCATTTGTTCTGTTTGTTGGCGTACCGTCACCGTCTGCCCCTCCAATCTGTCTTTTTCCGCAAAATCCCCCAGAAAATTTGTCGTCTGATTATATATTACACAGAAACGGGAAAAAATCCTTCCTAAAATTCTGACGATTTTTAAAATTTTTATGAAACAGCCCCATATTTCACAAAAAGCCCCTTAACGCTGATTCCCTCACCCATCATTTCTTAGTCCTCCAGAGGAATATCGGCGTACAGCTCCTCCTGCACATAGGGAAAAACCGCTCCGTTGGTCAGGTCGGTCAGCTCTGCCCGAAAGGCCTCAAACAGCTCCGCCGCCATGACAAACCGCATCCGCACCGATACCCCAAAGTCATTTTGCTGCTGCCGGATGTGGTATTTGGGCAGGATATAGGCAATCTTGCCGTACAGGCTGTAATCCGTGTCCAGCTCCACCCCAAAGGCGGGGCGCATATGCTTTACTCCCGCCGCCTCCACAGCGATTTTCGCGCCGTGGGAGTAAGCCCGCACCAGTCCCCCCGCTCCCAAAAGAATTCCGCCGAAGTATCGGGTGACAACCACCACAAGGTCGGTGAGGCCGCCCTTTTTCAGCACCTCCAGAACGGGGATTCCGGCGGTCCCCTGGGGTTCTCCGTCGTCGGAGAATCGCTGAACGCCGCCCTCCCGCAGAATATAGGCATAGACGTTGTGGTTGGCGTCCCAGTACTTGGACTTCATCGCCGCGATAAAGTCCAAGGCCTCCTTTTCTGTTGTCACCGGAAGGGCGCTGCCGATAAAACGGGAGCGCTTTTCGGTGAATTCATCCGTTCCGGCCTCCCGTATGGTTTTGTATATTTCCTTGGGCCTGTCCATAAGTCGTAAACTCCCTCCCCCATACTGTAACCTTCAAAAATTGCCGCCTTTATATACAAAAAACGGCACGAAAAGCAAAGGGCGTCCCCCCTTTGCTCTGCGCACCGCCTCTGTCAACAGCCACATGAGCCTATTACTTATCCATTCCAAAGCGTCTCTTAAAACGGTCCACACGTCCGCCGGAGTCAACCAGCTTCTGTCTGCCGGTGAAAAAAGGATGGCACTTGGAGCAGATTTCCACCCTGATATTCTTCTTGGTGGAACGGGTCTCTATGACTTCGCCACAAGCACAGGTAATAGTTGTGGGCTCGTAGCTGGGATGGATTCCCTCTTTCATGGTTTGTCACCTCTTTCAATTTCAGAAATTTTACATAACGTATAGATGTTATCACAAAATCAGAAAAAAAGCAAGTGTTTTTCCAAATTCCCCGCGCAAATCAGAGGCGTTTTTAGGGGCAAGGATTGTTTTCGCTGGATTTTTTGGGGGCCTTTTGGGTTCCCTTTACCTTTTTGGTTTCTTTCCGGACTTGGTGCGGTTTACCGCTGTACTGCCCCTGGACTTGTTCCTCGTCTTCGCGTATCGCTTTTTATTGTAATTTCTGATAATCATCACGGTAATGTACAGAATCAGGAAAATCAAAATCGTCAGAACAACAAACTTAAACCAGAACTGACGAAAGACACCCTTCACCTTCTCCAGGTATACCAGCACCGGGTCCGCCTCCACGTCCTCGGCGGCCACCAGGGGGACAGTGCCAATCTGCTCCCCCGCCAGCATCACCTTTAAATATCCCAGCTCCTGTCCCTTCTGGACCGGCGCTTCTATCTCATCCGGCAGCTGGGGCAGGGGCTGCATGCTGGAGACCTCTATCTCGTCCATCACAAGGGAGGTAAAGTTGTCCCCCGCCACTGCCTTGACGGAATCAACTCCCTTGCCCATCTTTACCTTTACCTCTCTGTACATCTGGTTAAACTGTACCAGCGTCTTTACCTTGTACGCCTCAAAGGCCCATTCGTAAAGGTCCTTGGCCTCGGTAAAGGCGTAGTTGGTCTCTGTTACTTCCCCATCCTCGTTCAGATAGGGGGCGTTCATCAGCACCAGCAGGTAGTTGTAGCCGTCCTTGCTGGCACTGGAGATGAAGCACCGCCCGGACTCCTCCAGGGTGCCGGTTTTGATGCCGCGGATGGGTTCATAATAATATTCGCTGCTGGAGGACATGGTTTCGTTGCGGTTGGTGAGGGGATAGGAGTGCCCGATCTCCCGTGACATGGTGGTACACATCTCCATAAAGCCGTCCAGCTCCATGGCGTATTTGGTAATCAGGTACATATCATAGGGGGTGGTGTAATGTTCTTCATGGAAAAGGCCGTGCGGATTCATAAAGTGGGTGTTGTTGGCCCCTATTTCCTTGGCCTTCTGGTTCATCATCTCCACAAAGGTCTCGATGCTGCCGCCGCCGATGTGGTCGGCGATGATCTTGGCCGCCTCGTTGGCGGACTGCATCAGCAGGGCGTACAGAAGATTCTCCATGCTGATCTCCTCGTTTGGCTCAATGCTGGCGTGGGAGACGTTGATGCCCACGAATTCATCGTAAATGTAGGGCGGGGAGGTGACAATCTCCTGGAGGTCGTCGCAGTTTTCCAGGGCGACGATGGCGGTCATGATTTTGGTGAGGGACGCGGGATACATCCGCTCGTTGGCGGCGCGCTCATAGACGACGGTATTGGTGTCCAGGTTGACCATATAGATGCCCTTGCTCTGGCAGTCCACATCCGGGTCAAAGGCATAGACCCGCATGGGCAGGGCAAAGGGGAGCATCAGGGTCAGCGCCAGCAGCACGGGCAGGAGCCTTGTTTTACTTTCCAACACAAATTTGCGCAGATGAACCATTCCCATATGGACATTCCCTTCCATTCCTAATATAATAAAAAAGCGGGGGATATTTTTCCCCTGATGATCTTTCTCTATACAGTATAGCAGAACCCTGCAAAAAATCCAATGATATTCACAAATAATTTAAAAATGGAGGAAATTCGCAATGAAAATGGAAACCAAATGTCTCCACTCCGGCTATGAGCCGAAAAACGGCGAGCCCCGCGCCCTGCCCATCTATCAGTCCACCACCTTCAAATACGACAAAACCGAGGATATCGGCGCGCTGTTTGACCTGAGCGCCAGCGGCTACTTCTATTCCCGCATCGGCAACCCCACCGTGGACGCGGTGGAGAAGAAGATAGCCGACATGGAGGGCGGGGTGGGGGCTCTCTGCACCACCTCCGGCCAGGCGGCCAACCTGCTGGCAATCCTCAACATCTGCTCTGCCGGGGACAGCATCGTGACGGTCAGCGAGATATACGGCGGAACCATTAACCTGTTCGCCGTCACCCTCAAGCGCCTGGGCATTGAATGCCATTTTGTCCGCAATGACGCCGCGGAGGAGGAAATCCAGGCCGCCGTACAGCCCAACACCCGCCTGATTTTCGGGGAAACCCTGGCAAATCCCGCCATGTGTGTCTTCGATATTGAAAAGTTCGCCAGGGTGGCCCATAAAAACGGCCTGCCCCTGATTGTGGACAACACCTTCGCCACGCCGGTGCTCTGCCGTCCCATAGAGTTCGGGGCGGATATTGTCACCCATTCCACCACCAAGTACATGGATGGCCACGCCCTACAGGTGGGCGGCGTGATTGTGGACAGCGGCAAATTCCCCTGGGACAACGGCAAATTCCCGGAGCTGACCGAGCCGGATGAGAGCTACCACGGCGTGCGGTACCTGGGGGACTTTGGGGCGGCGGCCTATATCACCAAGGCCCGCGTACAGCTGATGCGGGACTTCGGAATGTACCCCGGTGCCATCAACGCCTTCCTGCTCAACATGGGGCTGGAGACGCTGGCGGTGCGCATGGACCGGTACTGCGCCAACGCCAAAAAGGTTGCGGAGCACCTGCTGGGCTCGGAGATGGTGGAATCGGTGAGCTACCCCTCCCTGCCGGGGGACAAGTACTACCCCCTGGCCCAGAAGTATCTGCCCCAGGGATGTTCCGGGGTGCTCTCCATGGTGATCAAAGGCGGCAAGGAGGCGGCAATCCGGTTTATGGACCATTTGAAGCTGGCCTCCAACGAGGTACATGTGGCGGACATCCGCACCTGTGTGCTGCACCCGGCCAGTGAGACTCATCGTCAGCTCAACGACGAGCAGTTGATTGCGGCGGGGATTCACCCCGGCATGGTGCGGCTGTCGGTAGGGCTGGAAAATGTGGAGGACATCATCGCGGATGTGGACCAGGCCCTGGAGGCGGCAAAGGGCTAATACTTTTTCTTGAAAGAAAAAGTATCAAAAAGAACTTTAATACGCACCAAACCATCAATCATTTAGACTTTTCGCCCGGTAACGAAAGTATGGTTTTTATTCGGAAATAGTATAAGGGCAATCACGAACCAAGCATATATCAAAATTGGCCGGGCGGCGGCTCCCCATAGAGCTGACGCCCGGTCAAAAAATTTTACTTTCCCTTTTTCCTGCGGTGCTTTTCCTCGCGCTTTGCCCCTTTTTTTCCGCCCTTTTTGGCCTTGGGCTTTGGCTGTACCGGCTTTCTTTCTCTGGGAGGGGCCTGTATCTGGCGGGGTCTGGGCTCTACGCCGGGCAGGCCGAAGTCGATCCGGCCCGCGGATACGTCCGCCCCCACAACCACAATGCGGATGGAATCTCCAATCCGGTACCGCTTGCCGGTGTTCTTTTCCACCAGCTGGACCTGCTCCACAATGTCGTATTCCCCTTCCGGCAGCATGTCCATGCGCACCAGGCCCTCCACCGTGTTTTCCAGCTCCACATAGATTCCCTGTCCGGCGACAAAGGAGATAATGCCGTCAAATTCCTCCCCAATATGCTGGGACATAAACTCCGCCTTGTAGCAGTCCTCACATTCCCGCTCCACTGTCATCGCCCGGACCTCCATTTCGCTAGAGCGCTGGGCGGAGGACCTGGCAAAGCCCGCGTACCGGGTTTGCAGCCGTTCCGGCCGCATGTGCAGCAGATAGGCGGAGATAATCCTGTGAATGGAAAGGTCAGGGTATCTCCGGATGGGGGAAGTAAAGTGGGTGTAATCGTCCAGGGCCAGGCCGAAATGCCCCTTGTTTTCCGGGCTGTATTTGGCCTTGGCCATAGAGCGGATTAAGGCGGTGTTCACCACCTGCTCCACCTCCTGGCCGCGGACAGAATCCAGCACCGCCGCCAGGGCGTCGCGGCTGGCATCCTGGCGCAGTCCTGCGGCGTTGACCCCCATGACCCCTAAAAATTCGCACAGGTTGTTCAGCCGGTCCGGGGCGGGCTGTTCGTGGATGCGGTAGATGAAGGGAAGCCCCTGTTCACGGGCCAGCTTTGCCGCGCAACCATTGGCAAGCAGCATGAATTCCTCTATCATGCACTCGGCCAGCCCCCGCTTGCGGGGCAGGATATCCAGCACCCGCCCCTCCTCGTCCAGGACAAACTTCGGCTCCGGGGAGCTGAGCTCCAGTCCTCCCCGGCTGGTCCTCCCGGCAATCAGCCGCCGGGCCAGCTCCCCCATCAGCTTGATAGAAGGGAGAAGGGGATGGTACTTCTCCAGAATCTCCTCCCCGGCGAAATCGCCCAGGATGGCGTTGACCTCCTTGTAAACGCCCTTGACGCGGGAACGGATGACGCTCCGCTCAAAGGTATAGGACAGCAGTCCGCCGGACTCGTCCAGCTCCATCAGGCAGGAGAGGGTGAGCCTGTCCTCCATGGGGTTAAGGGAGCAGATGCCGTTGGAAAGGGCTTTGGGCAGCATGGGAATCACCGAGTCGGCGTAGTAGATGGAGGTCCCCCGCTCAAAGGCGCACCGGTCCAGGGGGCTTTGGTCGGTAACATAATAGCTCACATCCGCGATGTGGACCCCTAAGGACCAGCCCTTTTCTGTCTTCTCAATGGAGACCGCGTCGTCCAGGTCCTTGCTGTCCGCGCCGTCGATGGTAAAGATATCCCTGTCCCGCAGGTCCAGGCGGCTTTCCAGCTCCTTGGGATGGATGCCCTTCTGACAAAGCTCCTCCGCCTGCTCCAGCGCTTCCTGGGGGAAATCCCGCACCACGCCGTTGGCGGCCAGCACCGCCTCACAGCAGTTTTTGGCTTCCTGGGCGCTGCCGAACCGCTGGAGCACCGCCGCCCGGTGCTCGCCGGTACGCTCCCCCCGCTTGACGATAGCCGCCAGGACCTTTTCCCCCTCCTGGGCGTCCATGGTCCGCTGGGGCAGCACCCGTACCGGCTCCCGGAAGCTCTTGCCCGCACCGATGTAGCAGCCCTCCGCGCTGCGGTGGAAGACGCCGGTAAACTGATACTCGCCCAGGCTCACCACCTTCTGGACGGTTCCCTCCGGCAGCTCGCCCTGCTGGGGCAGCGGCTCCACCAGGACAATATCGCCGGGCAGAGCGCCCATCAGGCCCCTTCCGGGAATGAACAGCTCCCCGTCGTCTTCCAGCTTTCTGGAAAAGGCAAAGGAGCCCATCAGCTTGGTGATGCGCACGGGGATGAGCCCCCAATTCTGGGGATAGACCATGCGGGTCCCCCGGTTCATCAGCCGCCCCTCCAGGCGGAGCTCCTCCATCAGCTCCTCCAGGGTATCCGTGTCCTTCCAGCGGAGAAATTCTGCCACTTCCTTCAGGCTGAAGCCCTTTTTGCGGCTGCGGAACGCCTGGAGGATGTTTTGCTTTTTTTGCTCTCTGTTGTTTTCTATCTCTATCACAATTCGCTCCTTATCCTTTTAAAAAAATTTATCAAGCTTCCTCTAAGGGCCGGATAACTGTCAGGGTCAGCTCATCACCTTCAAACCACCAAGTATCATAAGCTGCCTGTCCCCCAGCAGTTTGATCTCTCCCTCGATATCCGGAATCTCCCAAGACACGCTTTTTCCCGAAGCCATGTCATAAATATGGAGGATGGGGACATTCCATTGGCACCACACCAGCCGGTCACCGCTGCAATCGGCATCGGAGGTTGCAGTGACCGGCAGGACAAGCAGTTCCTCTTCTGCGGACAAATCGTAAAGGTGAAGACTGGTTTCCTCATTGCGGCAGGATTCCCAATAAACAAGGCTGTCACCGTCTACCCGCATCTGGTGATAATTCTCGTCGTAGGCGTCCCACTCTGCGACGGCAGAAATTTCCCCGGTTTTCAGGTCCACGGCTTGGATGCGCTGATGATAGCTTGGCCCCTGTCCGCCGTCTTTAAACTTCCAGCTTTCCGCCCAGACCAAGACGGAGTCTCCCATGGCAAGCTGGGTAATATTCCATTTCCCCTGCCCGTCCTCCCAGGAGGACAGCTTGTAAACCAGCGCCCCGTTTCCGTCCCTGTCTCCCTTAAAAATCCCTGCCTGAACGTACTCGTACTGCGGGAACCCTCCCCCTCCAAGGTAACGGGGCTCTTCGTCCATCCCCACCCAGTAAAAGGCATCACCATCGGCTCGGACCATCCCCCGGTCAGCCCAGATGCCCAATTCGTGAATTTTCCCGGAGCTCAGGTCCATCTCCATCATGTTCCCTTTGCCGGGCTCCACGCCGTAATACCCTAGGCTTCCGTTGATGAGCATGGCCCTGTCTCCGAAAAGCGCAGTACACCCACAACCGCTGGGCAGGGAGTATTCCCTCACCGACAGCAGCGGGGAGCTGCCTTCCTCTTCCTCCGCCTCCTGGGAGGAGGAAGAGGAAGGAGAAACCTCCTCCGGGGCGGCAGGTTCCTCCGGGGCCGCCGGCGCCCTTTGGCAGGCGGTCAGGGAGGCAGCCAGAGCCAGGGCCGTCAAAGCCGCAAACAATCGTCTCGTCATCACAAAAACACTTCTTTCTCAGCGTCCAGCTATAAAAAGGAGGGCTGTCCCCCATTGGTGACAGCCCTCCTGACCCTCCGCTGCGCTTCTGCGGCCGCCCTTAGAAGAAGACCGCGATTGCGTTGACAATCACTGTAAGAATAAAAAACACAACCGCCGCGTACTTGGTAAAACGCTTGAGCATTGCGTCAAAGGTTCTTCCGCCGTTTTTGCCCAAATAGGAGTCTGTCGCGCCGGTCATAGCGCTCAGGCCGTCGCTCTTGGATTCCTGCATGGAGACCAGTACAATAATTAGTACACAGGTTATAATGAGCAGGATTCCTCCGATAATCTCTATTGCGCCCATGTTGCTTTCCCCTTCCTTCATTTTATAAATCGTCAGTCCGTCTGTTTTTTTGCGGCAGACGGGGATAGAGTCGTCATACATTATAATATTATAGCATAGGCTTCACAGTTTTGCAAGGAAAAATTTTCGCTTTTCCTCGCCCAGCCGCCTGGAACCGTATAAAAAGCCGGACCGAAAGCTCCGGCAAACCCAGGGCTTTCGGTCCTCCTGATGTTATGTAAAAATGCAGTCCGCCCAAAGGGTTACTTTACGATTTCCCCTTCCACCATACCCTTGCAGGCGGCGGCGTTGGATTCATCGGTGTCGATGTGCATCGCCAGCTTGAACTTGGGGCTGACGCGGACAACCACATCGCCGAAGACGAGGGAACGACCCTGGGTTTCCACCTTAACCGAGACAATGTCCTTGTCGGCAACCCCCAGCTCCGCGGCGTCTTCCGGGGTGGCGTGGATGTGGCGCTTGGCGGCGATAACGCCCTTGGTCAGCTCCACCTCGCCCTTGGGCCCTACCAGCTTGATTCCGCAGGTGCCGTCGATGTCGCCGGACTCCCTCACCAGGGCGTCAACCCCCAGGGTTCTGGCGTCGGTCAGGGATACCTCCACCTGGGAAGCCGGACGGACAGGGCCAAGGATAGAAACGCCGGGGATGGTCTTCTTAGGACCTACCAGATCGACCTTTTCGTTGCTGGCAAACTGTCCGGGCTGGGAAAGCTCCTTCTTGACGGTCAGCTCATAGCCGGCGCCAAACAGCTTTTCCAGGTCTTCCTTGGTAACGTGGACGTGACGCGCCGATGTTTCAACAATAAATTTCTTTGCCATGATAGCAGTTTCCTTTCTCCGGCATACAAGGTTGTCCGGCGTTCCGTGCGGTTAAAACGCCGCAACGTAACAGCGCGCCCTATACCGGCGGAGGGCGGCTGCCGGATATCTCCAGGAACGCTGGCATCTATTTTATTTTACGCCTTAAAGACACTTTTCGCAAGGGGCATTTATTCTGTTTTACAACTTTTCTCCAACAGAAAGGGAAAAATGCGGGAAACCGCCTGTTAAGAGATTTCTCAAAGTTATTTCAATCAAGAAAGTAGTAGAATTTTCCGAGATAATATGATATGATGAAGTAATGAGAATTCAATATTGTACACTGAGATATCAGATATCGTGCGCTTTTTTACCAAACAGATGCGGGAGGAAAATAACATGGCAAACGACGGGAGCCTCGAACTTTTACAGCGGCGGATTGCGGAGCTGGAGCAGAAAAACGCCGATCTGGAGACTGCTTTGCAGAAAGCGGAGGAATCAAACCTGGCGAAAAGCCGGTTCTTATCCAATATGTCCCACGATATCCGAACCCCAATGAACGCCATCATGGGGATGATTTCCATCGGCCTGAGCCATATTGATGAAAAAAGCCGGGTACACGACTGCCTGAACAAGATACAAACCGCCTCCTCCCACCTGATGAGCCTGGTCAACGATGTGCTGGATATGTCCCGCATTGACAGCGGGCGGATGGTCCTCAACGAGGAGGACTTTTCCCTGGCTGACCTGGTCCACGATATCGCCGTCATTGTCCGGCCCCAGGCGGTCCAGAAAAACCAGGAGCTACAGCTGAAAATCGGACAGATCGACGAGGAACAGCTTTTGGGCGATCCTCTCCGTCTCCGTCAGATTTTAGTAAATATTATCAATAACGCTGTAAAATACACCCCCGAAGGGGGACTAATCCAAATCTCGTTTTCCCAGCAGCCCGACGTCAAGCCAGACTCGGTCCGGGTGGATTTCTCCTGCCGGGATAACGGCATCGGCATGAGCAGAGAATTCCTGGAGCGCATCTTCCTCCCCTTTGAACGGGTCCAAAATGCCGCCATCAGCCGCATAGAGGGTACCGGGCTGGGGATGTCCATTGTCAAAAATTTGGTGGACAGCATGGGGGGACAGATTGTGGTGGACAGCGCAGAAGGGGAAGGTACACTGGTGAATATTTCCATTCCGCTCTTGCTTTCTCCCCGCCGGAGCCAGGGATTGTCCCTGCCTAAGGGACAGACCATCCTGGTGGCGGAAAGCCGGGACAGCCTGGCCGGACAGCTTGTCTCCTGCCTGCGGGAAGCCGGGCTGGAACCGGTGCGGAAGGATGTGGGCATGGATGTGGTGGCCTGGATGACCGAGGCGAAATATGAGGAAAAGATGCCCTGTGCCCTGATTTTGGGGCAAGAGCTGGAGGATATGCCGGTTCTGGAGGTGGCGTCCCATGTACGCCAGTTGGCCGGGCCTGAATTCCCCATTCTCCTGGTTTCGGAGGAGGACTGGGGACAGCTGGAGTACCGCGCCACCAGGGCGGGAATCAGTGCCTTTGTCCCCTGTCCTCTGTTCCCCAGCCGTCTGCTGGGCGCGCTGTCCGGCCTCACCGGCGGCGATGACGAGCAGATTTCGTCGGAGCTGGACACGGATTTCAGCGACCAGCACATACTGCTGGTAGAGGATAACGAGCTGAACCGGGAGATCGCTGTAGAGCTTCTTTCCATGACCGGCGTACAGGTGGAGGAAGCGGAAAACGGTGTCCAGGCCGTGGAAAAATTCGCCGCCTCGCCAGAGGGATGGTACAGCCTGATTCTCATGGATGTGCAGATGCCGGTGATGGACGGATATGAGGCCACCCGGCGCATTCGGAAGCTGGACCGGGTGGATGCGGCCGAAATCTGGATTATAGCAATGACAGCCAACGCGTTTGTGGAAGATATCAGACTGGCACGGGACGCCGGGATGAACGAGCACCTGTCCAAACCGGTTGATCCGGACCGCCTGCGGGATATGCTCCGCAGGCATCTGACACAGCGGTGAGGAAGGAGGGCATTATGCGGTCGTATCAGATTGAGTACATTGCCAATATCAAGGAAGCCGCCTCCCTCGCCGAGGCCAAAAGACCGGAGGGAGCCTCCTCCGAGGACTACGCCGCACGGCGGCTGCGGGACCAGAAAAGAATGGAGGAGCTGGCGGAACGGAATATGTTTCTGCTGCGCCGGGAGCTCTTCCCCCTTCTGGACCACCTGAGCGTAGCGGAACCGGAAACACTGGAGGAGCTGCGGGAGTTTGCCGGGCAGCTACTGACAGGGCGCGGCAAGCAGGATATCGGCCTGTTCTGCCAGATACACAGCGCGCTGCTGAGCCTGGCGCGGCAGCAGAAGGACCGGGCTGGCACGATAAGGGAGCTCTATTGGATGGGCATTGGACGGAACAGTCAGTGCAATATGCTGATCGGGCTGGATATATCTATCATTGAGCTCTATTCGTCTGCAATGCGCCTGTATTTTACCGAGGCAGCAGCCTATTTAAAGTATTATGACAGCCTGGAGGATTCGGAAACCAGGGGATACGTGCTCCGTTCCAGGGCCAACATGGCATTGGGACAGTTTAAATACCCCAGCGAAAAGATCAATCTTCTTCGGAAGACCCTTCGTATCATGCAGGATAAGGGCTACCGGGAAAAAGCGCCGGAGCTGCCCTGGGACAGGTATCTCTCCATGACCCAGGAGATGATGGCGGCCAGCGTCTCCTATGGAAAGGAAAAGGTCATGACGCCGGAGGATATATCAACCCTTATGGAGTCGGTGTATCTGGTTTATCAAAAGCGGATTCAGGAGGCGGAGCTGGAAAACCAGAAGCCCTCTGTCCGCTGGTCATTCCCCTATTATGCTATGGAGTACTACTGCGGCATCTACGGTCTGGGAACGCTGCTGAGCAGGATGGAGGCCCTGATGGACAGGGCGGACCCTTCGGACCTTTCCGCGGAGGGGCTGTACGGCATTATTTCTCTGCCCGCCTTCTACTGCCAGTATCTGAACCAAAACCCGGAGCTGATACCGGAGCGCCGGACATACCTGGAGAGGCTTTACCGGCGGCTTCTGCGGTATGTGGATGCCTTTCCCGCGGGGCAAGTAAACGAAACCCTTTTCCGCTACCTGCGCCAGCTCTCCCACACCTATGTGGAAACGGAGGGAAGTGTTCCCTACGGGGAATTCATCCAGAAGCTCCTCCTCCGCTTTGCGCCGGAGGTATACGTCCATTCCTGGATTGTGGCGGAGGGGGCAAAGTTCCTGTGCGGCTTTATTCTGGAGGAGGAGTCCGCCTTTTTTGACGACATTGAAGAGATTGCCTCCATCACGGACCTGGAGCAAAAGCGCCGTGCAGTTCTGGACCTTGCCCAGGACTGCGGCAGGTTCTGCGATATCGGGCGCATTAACTTTATCGACCTGTTCAATTACACCCCCAGGCAGTGGTTTGAAGAGGAATACGAGCTGGCCCGCCTGCACACCATTGCCGGAAAAACCCTCCTCTTTGAACGCCCGTCCACCCGCCGCTGCGCCCCTGCCGCCCTGGGACATCACTCCTGGTACGACGGTTCAAGGGGATATCCCAGCGACTATAAGAGGCTGGAATGCCCAGAGCGGCAGATGGTAGACGTTATCGGCCTGATTGACTGGCTGGTGAGTGTAACGGACGCCGACCACCTCCACACCGGAGAACAGATGACCTTTGACGGGGCGATAGAAGCCGCCATTGCCCTGGAGGGGCGGCGGTTTTCGCCTATGCTCACTGCGCGGCTCCGGGACGGGGCGGTAGTGGAGCCTCTGCGCCGCATCCTGAAGGAGGGACGCCGCCTGGCCTGCTGCCGGATATACGAGGAATCCCGGTCCCAGGGAGAAAAGTCATGATGCCGCAGCCGGGTATTCAATTTTCTGCCCCGCCGGACAGCAGAATTCCTATGAACCAAAGGCATATACCGTCTGTCGGAGGGCGATAAAAATTCCTGGCAAACCCTTGCATTTTGCACAACAACTTGTTATAATAGAGGAAAGCTCTGTTGGAGGGGTATTTCTGTGCGTTTTAGGGGTGGGAGTACCGGAAAGGCCGGGCTTTCTATCTATGGAAGCGTATCGAAGTGGTCATAACGGCCCTGACTCGAAATCAGGTAGTCACGCAAGTGGCTCGTGGGTTCGAATCCCACCGCTTCCGCCAGAAATCACGCCAGCAGCCGGTTTTCCCGGCTGCTGGCTCTTCTTTTTCAGTTTGGAACAAAGCCCAAACCCTTGAGCATTGCGTCATCCAAAGTCAGCTATGAGGAGAACCGTCTTTCCCTGTACCGCGACGCGGAGAAGGAGACTGAGGATATTTTCGACCGCTGGACGGATGAATTTGACGATCTTGATGAGGGCTACGAGCCGGACAAATTCTTTTCCGACTAAAAATCGCCCACCTTGAGGCGATAAGCCAATCACGGTGAGCAGTTTTGTTTTGAGGCGATTTAGACAAGCGTGTCATCCAGCAGGAAGTCGATGACGCTGATATTGAGGATGCCATTGTCATCATACCAACGTTTGCGAATGTCATAACGCACAATGATCTTCGGGAAGGAATCACCGGTCAGCGCGAAAGGCTTGTTCTCGGTGATTGCCTTTTCCTCCGTTCCCAAAGCGTAGGCGGTACGAAATGCTTCTGCGTAATAACTGCTGCCGTTGAATCCAACGATATTAGCAATCTCTGTTACAGTCTCATATCTGTATTTTTGAGAAGCAATGTACTTTTATCAAGCCGGTATTGTGTTAAAAATATATAAGGTGAGCCTTGCTCCGGCGCTTTATGATTCAGCGGCATGTTTATCCTCTGGATGCTTGATATCTATTGACACTGGAAAGGGAGAAACAGTATAATAGTAATGTAGCGATACAATTGATATATCTATACAGCTAACGGTTGACGGTATTTTCTTCTTTGAGACCAAACGTCCCACCGGAGCGTTGGAAATGGAGGTTTTCAATGAAAGAAACGCCAAATAAACAGAAAAGGCGCAGAGGGTTCTCCCTGCTGCTCCCCATTATTTTGATATTTTCTTTCTTTGGGACGATCGTATTTTCCGTATCCCAAAAAATTACCAGGGAGATGTCCGCATCTGCCATTCAAAACTTGAGTGAGAGCCTAGACCTAATCGAGAGCACAATTGAGGCGATCCTGTGCCGTGAGGCAGAATTCCAAAAGCTGATAGCCCAGGAAATCGCACGGGCAGAGGAGCCGGAGGACTATATCCTCACCTATGAGCAGAATCAGACAGTGGCCAAGATGTCGCTGATTCTTTCGGGAAAAACGGAAGGAATTTCCAACACCGGCGAACGGTTTACGGAAGAGGGTCTGGACTTCTCCGCAGGCGGAACGGTCATTGGGCTTCCGGTCTCCCAATCCTATCTGAACTATATGGGAACATGGTCCTACACGATAAAGTGCCCGGTCGAGCGGGACGATGAAGTGATTGGAACCCTTTATGCCGAATATGTATATGATGCCATTGACCAGTCCCTTCCGGAGGGATTTTACAACAAGCAGGCGCTTCTGTATATCATGGACGCAGAGAGCCAGCGATTTGTTTTAAATCCCAAGGGGATGGGCCAGAGAAACGCGGGCCATTTGAACTTGACTGATTACTACCGGGCAAACAATATTCAGGACCCGGCGATCCGGTCAGAGGTGGAGGATTGCCTCAATTCCGGTCGAAACGCCTTGTTTTACCACGATATCCGGAGTATACAGGCCCTCAACTATATGTGGGCGGTGAACAATGGAACGATTTTCCTGGTGGGCTATGTTCCAGTGGAGGCCATCCAGCAGGAGGGCCGGACCGTCAACCAAAATATTGCCATAGTCGTAGCCTCCCTATTCGTGGCCTTTTTCCTGTGCATCGCCCTGTACTATCTGAACTGGAGGCAGCAGGAGAAACTGCGGAAAGAACGCGAGGAAGAGCGAAAGCTCCACAGCCAGCAGCTGGCGCAGGCACTTCAGGCCGCCCAGATTGCCAGCGAGTCCAAGACAATGTTCCTCTCCAATATGTCCCACGATATCCGCACTCCCATGAACGCGGTGCTGGGCTTTGCGGCACTTTTGGGCAAGGACGCGGACAATCCGGCCAAGGTGCGGGAATACACCCGAAAAATCATGGCCTCCGGGCAGCATCTTCTCAGCCTCATCAACGATGTTCTGGACGTCTCCAAGATTGAAAGCGGTAAGGTGGTCCTCAATTTTGAAAAATTTGCTCTCAATGATGTGATATCCTCTGTAGACGCCATTATCCAGCCCATGGCCAAGGAAAAGGGGCAGGAGTTCCATCTTGAGGTGACTGATATCCGCCACGAATATCTGATTGGAGACGAGACCCGAATCAATCAGATACTGATTAACCTCCTCTCCAACGCTGTAAAATATACCCCAAATGGCGGCAATATCTGGTTCCGCATCATCGGACTCAAACAGCGTTCCAATCAGTATGAACACATCCGCATTGAGGTGGAGGACGACGGCTACGGCATGACGCCGGAGTATTTGGAAACCATCTTCGATGCCTTTACCAGAGCGGAAAACAGCACCACCAATAAGGTGCAGGGCACCGGTCTGGGCATGGCGATAACAAAGAGCATTGTGGAGCTGATGGGCGGCGCCATCAAGGTCTCCAGCGAGGTGGACCGCGGCTCTCTCTTCCAGGTTGACCTGGAGCTTCGCATCCCCGATGGAACGGCGGACCGGCAGTTCTGGGTACAGCGGAACATCTCCCGTATTTTGTTGGTAGGCGGAACTGCGGAGGGGCAGGAAAATATCCTAGCCCTCATGCAGGAGACAGGAGTTTGTCTGGACACCGCCGAAGATACGGAGAAAGCCCTGGAACGAATACAGGACGTCACAAGCTTTCAGCTTGTCCTGCTGGACTGGGAGGATTGCGGCCTCCAGACCGTCACAGGCCTGCGTGAAGCGCTTCCGGATACCATACCGATTGTACTGTTGGCGGAATTTGACGCGAAGGGGCTGGAGGAGGCGCTCAAGGTCAACGAAACAGACACCCTTACAAAGCCATTCTTTGTCTCCGCCTTCCGCGAAAAAATTGAGGAGCTGTGGCACAAGGATGATGAAACGCCGGTATCTGACGCTGAAGAGATTGGCGGTTTGAACGGGATGCATTTCCTTGCCGCAGAGGATAACGAGATCAATGCGGAAATTTTGACGGAGCTCTTGAAAATAGAAGGAGCAGGCTGTGAGATTGCACAGAACGGCCAGCTGGCGGTGGAGCGCTTCCAGCGCTCTGCGCCGGGCGAGTTTGACGCCATCCTGATGGACGTCCAGATGCCGGTGATGGACGGGCATGAGGCCGCAAGGGCCATTCGCGCACTGGACCGGGAGGACGCGGGGCTCATCCCCATCATTGCCATGACGGCCAATGCCTTTGCAGAGGACGAGAAAGCGGCCCTGGACGCCGGCATGGACGCCCATGTACCCAAACCCCTGAATATGGAGCTGCTGAAAAAAGCCATCAAGCAGCACAGCAGACGAAAGGAAAAATGATGATTTGCATGAAGAGATGGATTTCGGCTTGCCTGACAGCGCTTGCGGTCCTGTCCCTGGCAGCCTGCGGTCACGAAGACCCCAAAAACCTGATTCCTGACGAGAAAGAGGAGAGACCCACGGTCAATCTGTTCAGTCCCATGGAAAAGAGCGATCCCAATGCGGAAAATGTAGCGAGAACCGCCCTGGACCTGACTGTAGCAATGGCAGAGGAGGCTGTGGGCGCCACGGTAGCCTACCGTACCTATACAGCGGAGAACTACAAGGACAAAACCTATGACGACGTGGCCTTTGACCGGGTTAACAGCAATATGGACGACCTCTACCTGCTCAATCCGGATACCATCCAGGCGCTTGGCACAGAGGGAAAGCTGATGGACCTGTCCGGGCTGGACAACGCCAAGAACCTGCGGGAGGTCATCCGTATTGCCAACACGGTAGACGAAAAGCTGGTAGCCATCCCCCAGGAGGTGGTGGCCTACGGATTGTTCGTCAACGTGGACCTGTTCAAGCAGTACGGCCTCGCCCTGCCGGAGACACCGGAGGAATTTCTGGAGTGCTGCCGGGTATTTAAGGAAAACGGAATTGAAACGCCCATCGGCGCCAACCGCTGGTGGCTGGAGACCTTTGTCTTTGCCCAGGCTTACGCTGATCTGTACAACGGCGGAAATACCCAGGCAGAGATCGCGGAGCTCAACAGCGGAAAGCGCAGATACAGCGATTATATGCGCTCCGGGTTTGAGTTTCTCCAGACGCTTATCAGCCAGGGCTATATTGACGCGCAGAAGGCCTTGGTCAGCGAGGCCATTGAGGCGGAAAAGCCGGATTTTCTGGCGGGAAAAACCCCTATTGTCATGGCCTACTGGGGGGCGGCAAACACGGAGACCGCCTATGGAAAGACTGACTTCGAGATGCAGGTCATCGGGTTTCCCAGCAGTCGGGGGCAGATGCCAGTGCTGTCTGTGACCGGATGGGCCGTGGGAGCCAACGCGGAACACCGGGAAAACGCGGCCCGTATTTTGGATCACATGATTTCTGATGAGGCCCTTCAGCTCTTTTCTGAGACAAATCGGGTAATCTCTCCCTCCAAAAATGTATCGGTGGAGTGTGTCCCCTCCTTAGCTCCCCTCAACGACCGGATTGAAGCGGGCGTCTATGTGATTGGCTCCAATGCGGGGATGAAGGTGGAACAGTGGGGCAACACCTGCCTGATCGTGCGGGAGCTGCTGGGCGGTATGCCGGTGGAGGAATGTATGGCGGCATTTGACAAACTCCAGGACGAAGCTCTAAACAAATGATAAAAGCATGCGTTGTGGTGTAACGCCATTGATAGAGTGTACTTTTGAATCATGCGCCGTTCTTAACCCTTCTTTTCAAACAACAAGCTCGGAAATCCCCTGGGGTTCCGAGCTTGTTGTTTGACTGATAGGGAGATGTACTCCTATCCGCGGCTTTTCTTTGCGCGTATCTGCTTTGCAAGGGCCTTGTTCCTTTGCTGCTTCTGCCGCCGGTATGCGCCCTTGTCATCGGAAAATCGGGCTTCACTCTTCAGCTTGCAATAGCTTTCCCATCTTTCCGGGGAAAGATCCCCGCTTTCAATGGCCGCCCGGACAGCGCAGCCCGGCTCAGACTTGTGCTTGCAGTCGCTGAAGCGGCATTGTCCCAGATATTCCTCCACATCCTCAAAGGCATCGTGAAGCCCGACGGATACGTCCCACATCCCCAGCTCCCGCATACCAGGGGTATCTATCACCATTGCCCCGTTTGGCAGCATGATAAGCTGCCTGTGGGTGGTGGTATGCCTCCCCCGGCTGTCCTCCTCCCGGATTTCACTGACCCCCATGATCTCCTCCCCGGCAAGGGCATTGACCAGGCTGGACTTTCCCACGCCCGACGACCCCAAATACACAATCGTCTTGCCCGGCTGCACATACCGCTCCAGCTTATCCATCCCGAACCCGCTTCTGGCGCTGACCGCCCATACATCTACCCCCGGCGCGATACTCTCCACCGTTTGAAGATACGGTGAGGCATCCTCCGTCAGGTCCGCTTTGGTCAGCACAACAACCGGCGTTGCCCCGGACTGCCACGCCAGCGTCAGATACCGTTCCAGTCGCTTTCCGTTGAAGTTGTAATTCAGCGACTGTAGGATAAACACATAGTCGAAGTTTGCCGCCACCGCCTGTTCACCCCGTTCTGGGGTGGGGTCCCGGCGGGAAAAGAAGGTCCTCCTTGGCAGGGTGCGGATAATCCGGCTGTCCCCGTTGGGGATGTAGTCGATCCGCACAAAATCCC